>QWBY01001883.1_pt1 | contig 18828 bp, 16 predicted proteins | sample 1972471 | NCBI WGS metagenome assembly QWBY01 (sample SAMN09866722, study PRJNA288562) | Human gut metagenome isolate term6_stool, whole genome shotgun sequencing... | reverse complement strand
AACATCACTTCTTTTTGAAAAAACAATTTGCTCTGCCGAAGCGCCTAAATAACGTGCCACATCAAGATAACGCTCAATAACATGGTCATTACTGTGACTGCCGCAAATCGCTTTACTGACCAACCCGCTGCCTTCACGCATTTCACAATATCCAATGCGATCAGAACAGCCGCTGATAGCTGCAAGCACCGCACTTTTAAACAACCCCTGCATATCTATTACCAGATCAAATTTTTTAGAATGCAATAATCGGCGCATTTCCTGGAAATACGCCAATTTAGCCAGTAAATTCATTTTATTGAACTTTACCTTATCAAAATAAATTATCTCATCAATAACAGGCGGATCAGGTACAAAACCGGCAAACTGCGGATGCACCAGCCATGTTATTTTCGCTTTGGGAAAACGCTGCCGCAAAGCTGCCGCAAAAGGCAGCGTGTGCAAAATATCACCCAATGAACTCATTTTGATCAGTAAAATATTTTTATATTCCATGTATGCCTCTAATAACACTTATTTAAGGAATTATCAGCTTGATAAAGTCCAATAAATTTCCCTTTTCAAACAAATACCCTTTGATCCCGGCGGCCTCTGCCGCTTCTACATCACGTCTCTTATCACCAATCAGAAAAGATTTATCCTGATCGATATCATATTCTGCCATAGCCTGTAAAATAAGTCCCGGTTTCGGTTTGCGGCACTCGCAGTCAACAGCATACTCAGCAACGCTGCCAGACGGTAGATGCGGACAATAATAAAACTTTTCTATCTTCCCGCCGCTGTTAAAAACAATATCTGACATATACTGATGTAGTTTTTCCATTTCAGCGACCGTATAATAACCTCGTGCTATCCCGCTTTGATTAGTCACGACAAAAACAAGGTACCCGGACTGTGTTAAATAGGTTATTGCCTCCAGCGCGCCTTCTATCCACTCCAGTTCATCGATCTTATATAAATAAGCTTTATCGATATTCAGCACACCGTCGCGGTCAAAAAAGACTGCCTTATGCGCCATGAGTATAATAACCGCCGCTCTTGTCCAGGATAGCGCAGTATTCAGCAACAGCTTCATTCACGTCAGTAAAACCACCATCATACCCAGCCGCCAAAAGATTCTTCGCGTCTGCCTGAGTATAGCTCTGATATTTACCTTTTAATACTTCTGGGAACGGCACATATTCCAATTCGCCGCTGCCAAAATGTTTCAGTACACCTTGGGCCAAAGTATTAAAAGTATGGGCATGCCCTGTTCCGCAGTTAAAGACCCCGCTGATTTCAGGATGATCCCAGAAGAAGAAATTAACTTTAACAACGTCTTTTACATAAATAAAATCTCTTGTCTGTTCACCGGCACCATAATCTCCGTAAGCATCAAATAATTTAACCTTTTTCTCTGCCAGCCATTGATTATACATCTGGAACACCATAGATGCCATTTTACCCTTATGATTTTCCTGCGGACCATAAACATTGAAATAGCGCAGGCCGACTAACTGACTGTTGGTCTTGCCAAAATAACGACGGGCATAATTATCAAAAAACAATTTGGAAAACGCATAAACATTTAAAGCTTCCTCACAGGCAGGCTCTTCACGAAATCCGTTTGTACCGCTGCCGTAAGTGGAAGCCGACGACGCATAAATCATTTGTATCTTACGGTCAACTGCAAAATGCATCAGATTTTTCGTATATTCAAAGTTATTCTGCATCATATATTTGCCATTATATTCCATCGTATCAGAGCAGGCGCCTTCGTGGAAAATAACATCAACATTCTCATGCACAAATTTACCAGCCTTTAAGGCCTCAGAAAAATCCACTTTATCCATATAATCCATGACCTTCAGTCCCTGGATGTTTTTAAATTTGACCATATTAGTCAGATTATCCACAACTAAAATATCATCGCGTCCGCGATCATTTAAGCCTTTAACGATATTACTGCCGATAAAACCTGCACCGCCGGTTACAATAATCATAGTTTGCCCTCCTTCACAAATTGAGCTATCTGCTCCACAATACCAGTCGTCGAATAGCCATCCTCAAAATCAATGATCCTGACTTCGCCTGCATATTCCCTTCCGGCAACTTCCTCAGGTTTATAATCACCGCCCTTGACTAAAATATCAGGACGTATTTTTTCAATCAATTCCGTCGGTGTGTCCTGTTCAAACAATACCACTGCGTCAACACAAGCCAGTGCCGCTAAAACGCGCGCACGGTCAAGCTCATGTACTAAAGGTCTGACATCACCTTTCAGTTTCCGTACCGAAGTATCAGAATTCAACCCAACGACTAAATGCCTGCCAAGCCTGGCCGCTTTTTCCAAATAGCTGACATGCCCTACATGCAGAATGTCAAAACACCCATTGGTAAAAACTATTTTTTCCCCGCAGGATCTCCAGGTTTTAGCCAAAGATTCTATCTCGGACCAGCTCAAAGTTCTATAACCGCGGCCCTGTTTACGCTCTTCCGTCAGCAGATCCTTTAAAAGTTCCTCCCGATGCACAGGATACGTACCAACTTTTGCTACAACTATACCTGCAGCACGATTAGCCATAAATACTGTATCCTGTAAGGCAAGCTTCCCGGCAGCGCCTGCCAAAAGCGTTGCCGCTACGGTGTCACCGGCACCTGAAACATCGAATACCTCTTGTGCCGTAGCCGGGTCATTAATCACCAGTCCATCCAAACCGGCTAAAGTCATCCCCCGCTCACTGCGGGTGACCACAACATTTTTGATCTCATATTTTTCCCGGGCATTTTGGGCCAGACGCAGAACCTCTTCATCCTCATTAGGAACGAGTTCTCCAGCCGCCTCGCACATTTCCTTTAAATTTGGAGTAATGAAATCACAGCTCCGATATTTATTCCAGTCAGCCCCCTTGGGGTCAATAAGCACCGGCACCTGATACTGATGCGCAGCCGCGATCACCCACTGCACAAAATTATCCGAACAGACACCTTTGGCATAATCAGAAACAATCACACCGTCCAATCCGGCTTCCAGTAAATTCTGGAGCCATAATGATAAGGCCTCTGTTTCTTCCGGAAACAAATCTCCTGTTTCTTCAAAATCCAGGCGCAGCATCTGCTGCTGCGCTCCCAAGATACGCATCTTCGTGATCGTTTCACGCTGCTGCGACTTGATCAAACCACTGTAATCGATACCTTTTTCGGCCATCATAGCTTCCAGTACTTCTCTGTTGTTATCGGCCCCGGTAACGCCACCCATAAAAACCCTGCATTCTAAATGTGCCAGGTTTGCAGCTACATTTGCGGCACCGCCCAAAACAGACTTTATGCGTTTGACCTTATTAACAGGCACAGGAGCCTCCGGAGAAATACGCTTGACCTCTCCATAAAAATAACGGTCGAGCATAACGTCCCCAATCACAGCAATTTTTAAATTTTGGATATGTTCAGCTAAAAAAGCAGTACATGACAAATTCGTCACTTTATTCACCATCCACCAATTCGCACAGAATATGGCCAATCAAAATATGTATTTCCTGCGCCCGAGCCGTAACCGGGCAGGGAACAGCCATGCAGATATCACAGACCTCTGCCATCTTGCCACCCCCCTGAGCCGTCATTCCGATGCACTGTATCCCTTTAGTTTTGGCAACATCAATAGCTGCCAATACATTTTTACTGTTACCCGAAGTTGATAATCCGACCAAGACATCACCGGCACTTCCTAATGCCTGCACCTGCCTTGCAAAAACAGTATCGTAACCATAGTCGTTAGCTACCGCGGTCAAAATAGAAGTATCTACGGTCAAAGCTATAGCCGGCAGACCGTTGCGCTCCTTTTGAAAGCGTCCTACGAATTCAGCCGCCAAATGCTGACTGTCGGCAGCACTGCCGCCGTTGCCGCAAAACAAAACCTTCTTGCCGTTTTGCAAGGCACGTCGAATAATTTCCGCACTTTCTGCAACCTGCTCTAAAATTCTGCTTTCTGCAACCTGCTGTGCCAAAGTAATATGTTCAGCAAAACGCTGTTTAATGATTTCCATATTTCACCTGCTTCACCAATTAAGTAAATTATAACGTACCCTAAAGGTATTATTTTTATTAGACTCATGATTCTGCTCATATTCAAATTCAATCGCCCAGCAGCAGAACCGGTGCGTCCATCTGTAATTTGTTTCATAATTACTGTGTTTGCCCAAATCATAACGGTTGACAATCGTAAAAGTGTTTTTATCATCCAGTTTAAAGCTCAGTCCGTTGCGCAACTCCCTGCCCATGTCAGGCTGTCCATAATCATAAAGATTACTGGTAATATCTTCACGATAATAACCGACCCAAGTATCCCATTTCGGAGCCAGTTTTTGCCCTAATGTCGCATAATACATCATTGTAGATTTTGTTTCATCTGTATAGCTTTCTGTTACCCACTTTTTACCTACAGTCAGATCAAGGAAGGTATTTTTACTGTTGAACAGATAAATACGGTCATGATTCAAGTAAGCAGCATACTCTGTATGCCAGCTTTTGATACTGCTCTTTTCGTTACGCCATAAACCATGAGTAATATACGCACTGTATGTCAACGGCAAATTATCGATCAAACGATGGTTTTTATAATATAAGCCGATATCTCTTTCTTTGCGGATCCATTCGTCATCTTCTTCATCCCAGCCGTCCTGAAACTTTATATTAAAGTTACGCTCATCGTGATTGATGCCGTACATGGGTTTATAACCGACCTTAGAATAATAAGCCAGATCGGCATAAAAATCTGTTTTCGGGCCTAAATTATAATCGACCTGCAGCTTAGCATACATTCCGTTATCGCTGCCGTCATACCCGATACGCGGCATGATTCTATTTTCACTCTCACCATCTAATCTATTGACCCATAAATCACGCGAGTAGATATGCTTGCCTTTGGCATAAACCTTAACATCTCTGGCGACCATTTTTTCTTTGGGATAAATCTCAAAAGTTTTTGCCGTTATCAGCAGACAAGGATCATGCTCCACCGCAGGACAGCGTGTTGTCTGTCCACCCTCGTCCACAACTATTTTATCCGGATAAATCGTTGCATGAGGTGCTTTAAAATAGTCTTTGGCACCTTTGCCGTCAATTTGCTTGATCTCACCGGTCTTAGAATTAAAATTATAATGGACCCATTCCCCATTCATGGTAGTATCCGGCTCCTGCAGTGTTCCGCCCTGCTTGAGCCAGACATCCCCGGTCTTCATATTGCCTTCAGCCCTGGTAGTCAGAATAGTTTCATCCCCCTGCACTATCTTGACATTACCTTCAGCAAAAAAGTCTCCGCTGCCCTGGTCATATGTAGCACTGTCACTCCATAAGGTTATCGGCATCGGCTCAGCAGACTCCGCCTGTTTCTTCTTCTTGCTCTTATCTTTAATTACACCAGCTTCCCGCTCCTGCTTCTGTTCCTGAAAATCAGGCGCAGCATAACGCGAATCACCGGTAACATAGTCGTCGGCAAAAGCTGCCTGTGATACTGCTAAACTCATTAAGCAAGCAGTTGCTAAGACTTTCTTCTTCATGCTTTCTCTCCTCAGTCAAATTTATCATTTATAAAAAAGCATACAAATATCCACTACATATTATATCACAATTTTAAATAAAAAACCCGCCACTAAGGCGGGTTTTACTGATAATTCAAATTTTATTTTCCCTGATAAACCATACCCTGGATAGTAGTATCTTCCATAGTCTGTACATAAGTAGTAGAACCAACGGGAATGACAACTGCTTTACCGGTAACAAAGGCACCTCCTAAAGCACCGATAGGCCCTAAAACGATCATGCCGCCGATTGCCGCGCCTGCTGCACCGGCTGCAGTCTTAGCCTCCTGTTTAGCCAGATCGCCGATATAGACCGGAACCTTAGTTCCGTCAAGAGCATAAACATGAGTAAAATCTACGTCAATACGGGCATCACGGCCAAAGCTGCGCGGCTGTACAACCTTTTTGATAGTACCTTCTCCTAAAGCACCTTTAGGAAGTACCAGCACATCATTCACATAAACATTGTCAGCAATTTTAAAATGCACAGGTTCACCTGCTTTGTCTTCTCTGCTGCTCAGTTCCTCAGTAAATTCTACTTTAATCACAGAATCCTTCGGCAAAGTAACGCTTTCAACAGAAATCACACCATCGGTAAAAGCGATATTCGCCAAAGCTTCCAATCTGGAAGAAAGAGAGCCTTCATCAATTTTGCCGTTAAGCATCATTTCTACTGCCTCGATACGGGTCTTGGCAGGACCACCGGACATACTTTCATTAAACTGCCATTCAATAGCGTTGAGTTTAGTTAAAAACCCGGCTTCATTACTGGCAGGGCTGCCTTTAAGATAATCATACAGGTTATCAATACGATCTAAAATAGCGTCGCTGGTAACAGTACCATAAACATCATCTTCCAAACTTTTTCCATCGCGGAAATTTTATCAGTAGCAGACATTTGTGTCACTGCTGACGCAGCCGGCACAGCACCGCCCAAATCATCAGCATTCATGGCAAAACCAGGCGCAACTGATGTTACACAGAAAACCAAAGTCAAAAGCAAAGTAAGGAGTCGTCTTTTCATTACAATACCTCCGTTATTTATTATTTTTATGAAGCTATTATACCATATAAAGTGCGTAAAAAAAATAGGCGACCACAAGATAATGTGGTCACGCCTTTATTTTTTATAATTATTTAACACTTCTGTCACAGATTCAGTTATTTCATCCATTTTCGCAAACCTTCTTCTATGCTGAGCACGCTTAGACGGCTTCAGCTCTTCCATAGACTTGCGGTATTCTTCTATCGGCATTTCAAAAAAACGCTGATCTTTACATGCCTGCCCTTCGCATTCCTGCCAGAAATCATCCAGCGAGGTTTTTAATTTACGGTCAATGCGCACATGGTTCATTGCATAATATCCGGCATTAGAAACCGCATATAAATGCTTACAGCCCAATCCTGCCGCTACATTCCTGATACCATAGAAAATCAGATTTTTAGTACGGTAACCAAAAAAAGCTTTGGTCAGACCTTTTATGATCTCACTGCCGTTAGGCGTTCCCTGTAACGCGCCTATCCACAGCGACATTTCATTATCTTCCGGTGACGGCGCCAGCCAAAACATAATTTGGTACAGCTCGTCTGCACCCAACGAAAGCACCAGCGAAAGGCACCCTTCCTTACGCTGTCCTCCATGAAACCACAGCTCCATTACCAACGGCTGCTCTTCATATGTATCTTCCCACAACCTGATACGTTCGCCATTAACATATAATTTTGCTATAGCTTCATCGTTAAATATATTTTCCATATATTCAATATGATTCTTTACAATGGCAATACGCTCATCCCAGGTAGAACCCTTATAAAAAAACGCACGGGTAGTTTGTTCCACAAAGGAAGTTGTATGTTTGAGCATCTCTCTACGCAAAGGAGTCGTTTGAAAAAAATCCAATAAAGCTCCAATCTGACTTTTATGTAAACCACATCTTATTCTAAAAACAATATATCTTTTTCTTTCTTTAAGCTTTTTTACATTGTATAGATCATGCCCAATATATTTTAAAAATTTTTTATCCATTACTACCTCTCCAGTTATATCGTTGAACATATTATATCACAGTTTTCAGTAAATCAGAAAAAGCATTCTGCAATATTTCTATTACAATGCCATTATCAAATTACTATTATTACAATCAATCATAAAAAAACGACCGCCAAAGCGGTCGTTTTTAGAGCTCTTAAATTTAGAAAGTAAAGGTCACGTCAGTCCACAGCCTTTTATCTTTCAAGCTGCTGCCTTCACTGGTAACAGTTTTGGCTTTGGTATCATAATAGGCCAAAGTAGCAACGATGTTTTTAGCAACAGCATAGTTTGCGCCTACCGCATAACCTTTAAAGCCTGTATTCCAGAAAGTATTGGCATCGGTAGTATGTTCCCAATAAGTACCTTCGCCCTGATCATAGTAACGGGCAAAAATACCATAAGAACCGGCATCAGATGCCTGAGCGCCTTTATAATTCAAACCAACGGTCCAGCCATCGTCGTCAGAATTTCTTTCACCGTCCCAGTTAGAATTGAGGTACATACCAGAAAGTGTCAGATCATTATTAAAGTTATATGCTGCACCAACATGCCAGATCCCGTCATCTTTACCAGAATCTCTGCCCATAACATCCTGGAACTTCACATAACCGGCAGCCAGGTTCAGCGAATCGCCAAGATTACCGGAAACCTCACCGCCGTAATATCTGTTAGCGATTGTTTTAGTTGCAATAACATTATTGACATCGAAATCAGTATCGTCGGAAGCCTTACCCATATAAGCTTTAACTTTAATGCGGTCGCCATAGGTAGCAACCAGGCCGTCAGCCTGGGCATCCATAATATTGCCGTCTGCCAGGAAGGCATCGATACGGCCTGCCTGCAAGCCAACGCCACCAACGCGGCCATTGACATAAGCACGTTTAAAATCTGTGCCCTCATCACCCTGATCATTGCTGAAGTCCTGAATATTCTGGATCATAGCCGTGTAAGTCCAGTCATCATTGATCTGACCATTCAGCCACAAACGGCTACGCAAGTCAGAATCATATTTGCTGCCCTGATTAGCTTTTGCTTTTTGGTCAACGTAGCGGGCACGAATTTCACCAGTGATTTTTACATTATCTGATTTCTTTTCAAGACCGGCAACACGCACGCCTAAAGAATCAAGCTCATCGGCAAATTCAGCTGCCAGACGATCTACATTAGCGCCTTTAGCCATAGCTTTGGCTACGATCTGTGCCATTTCATAACGGGTCATCAAACGATCGCCGCCGAAAGTTCCATTAGGATAACCGTCAATAATACCTTCTGCCGCCAGTTTATTGACAGCATCATAAGCCCAGCTGTTTGCCGGCACATCAGAAAACGGATTAGCTGCGTAAGCCGAAGCAGTTACGCCTAAAGCCATCGCCATACCTAAAACTACAGATTTGTTCATTTTCTATTCCTCCTCAGGAAAGATATTTTCTGCAGTCCGTAAATTCCAAACAGAAATCAACAACATTTCGGACAAGTCACCTTGTTACCTCTTCCGTCTGCTGCCGCCTGCTCCTGAAATCTATCGGCTACGTCACCTATCTTAACCCCCGTCAACCCCAGATGCAAATTAGCTTAATTGCAAAAAAGTTTAACTTTAAACAAGTTAATGGAATAAAAAAATTTAAGAAAGCTTTATTGAAACAAATTCAGCCAGCAGATCATCTTCAACCAATTTCAGCATAAAATAAAAGAAAGCGGACGCATACGCGTCCGCTTAAGTCTCTAAGTTAATCTTAGAAAGTAACGATCAATTGAGACCACAAGGTTTTCATTTTGTCGTCAGAATAGGTTTGTTTCAGATCATAGTATTCGATACCGGCGATCATGTTTTTAGCAACAGTATAGTAACCAGCTACGCTGTAACCTTTGAAGCCTTCACCGGAATAGGTCGGGCCATATTCACCGTTCATGGTGTGTTGGATAGCAGTACCTGCAGCTTGTTGATAGTATTTAGCAACTAAGCCCACAGAACCCGGTTTGGAAGCTTTAGCGCCGCCCAAAGTACCGGTAACTACAAAGCCGTCTTTATCTCCTTCAAGATCTTCAACATCAGATCTCAAGTACATAACGCCCAGGGATGCTTTATCGCTGAAGTTATAAGTTGCGCCAACGTTCCAGATGCTGTCGTCGTCGCTGGTGATAGGAGTAGCATCACCTTCAAATTTAGTCCAGCCGGCTTCTGCATTTAAAGCGCCGATTTTACCATTAACGCGTGCGCCATAAATTTTATCGAAGCCCCAGTTTTTGAAAGAGTTGGTCGGTTTGCCATAGAAGGCTTCCAATTTCACTTCTTTACCGAAAGTCAGGTTTACACCATCATAACGGGTATCATAGATATTACCATCTGCAAGGTTCAGGTTCTGACGACCTGCAGAAACGCCTACAGCACCGATTTTACCTACAACGTAAGCACGTTGGAATTCAGTGCCTTCATTGCCGATATCATCTGCTAAATTCTCGTCATTTTGCAGCATACCAACATATTTCCAGTCGTCATTGATTTGACCGTTGATGGAAATACGGGAACGCAGTTTGGAACGATAACCGTCGATATCGCCGGAATAATCAGTGTAGTCATAACGTACCTGACCAGTGATTCTAACGTTATCAGATTTTTTCTCCAAAGCTGCAACGCGTACGCCAAGGCTGTCCAGCTCGTCAGCAAATTCAGCTGCCAAACGGTCTACGTTAGCGCCTTTTGCCATTGCTTTTGCTACGATTTGAGCCATTTCGTAACGGGTCATCAGGCGATCGCCACCAAAAGTGCCGTTGCCATAACCGTCAACGATACCAGCTGAAGCCAGTTTGTTTACGGAGTCATACGCCCAATGGCCTGCCGGCACATCGGAGAAGGGGTTTGCAGCATAGGCAGAAGCAGTTACGCCCAATGCCATTGCCATTGCAAGTACTAAAGATTTTTTCATGTTTCTTTCCTCCTCGGAAATTTATTAAGCCAAGTTTTTCAGCTCATAACAATTTCCTAAGGAATGCGCCATACGAGTTACCTAGTTTCCTCTACGGCCATCCGCTTTTCAATTATTATAAACTTTAAAAACTATAAGCTTTAGTTTATTTTAGCGTGCGTTTCTAGTTTTTGCAATACTATTTTATATTTATCTAATTTAACTAAAAATCAGTAAATTCCGCTTTTCTTTTGCTTTTGATAATAATAAATCGCCTATATTTTAAAATCCATTTTTTCCGCTTTATGTATTCTCTTGAAAAAAATTTTCTTACTTGTTCCAAAGTATACAAAAACGGCCGCATATGCGGCCGTTTTTAGTTCAGATTACTTAATTAACTGCAAAAATCTGTCTTAGAAAGTGATCGTCAGATCAGTCCACATGATTTTGTCTTTATCACTGGTATCAAATTTAGATTTAGTATCATAGTAAGCAGCAGTTAAAACCATATTTTTAGCAACAGTATAATTTGCACCTACACCATAACCTTTAAAACCTTGTCCGTCAAAGGTATTAGCATCAGTAGTATGAGCAATATAGGTTTGTCCGCCTAAATCATAATAGTTGGCAAACAGGCCCCAGGAACCTTTTTTAGCTGCTTCCGCACCCTTGAAGGTCAACCCTACAGTCCAGCCGTCATCATCAAGGCCGTCAAGATCAACATCATGATAGCTCATATCGCCTTTAAGGTACATGGCATTCAAAGCAAAATCGCCAAACTCAGTACCAGCACCTACGAACCAGATTGCATTATCAAGTTTACTGTTTTTAGCTAAAATGTCTTTAAAGTTATAGTAACCTGCAGATGCGTTGAATTTACCGAAATCAGCAACTACAGCGCCGCCGGCATAGCTGCCGCCGGTAGTTCCGGAAACGCCCAGCTTATCGAGATCGTCAGTTGCCTTACCAGCGGCACCAATGATCTTGATTTTATCGCCGTAAGAAACTTCCACGCCATCAGCACGATTATCATAGATATTACCGTCAGCAAAGAATGCATTGTAACGGCCGGCAGTTACATCCATACCGCCGAGTCGGCCTTCCAGATAGGCACGTTGGAAATCAGTGCTTTCGTCACCGGAATCAGTAGACAGATCCTGCGTGTTCTGCAGCATACCGGTATATTTCCAGCCGTCATTGATCTGACCTGTGATCCAGATACGGGAACGCAAAGTGCTTTCATAATCGTTGGAAATGCTGCCTTTACCTTCATGGTTAGCATACAAAGCACGGAACTCACCTGTAATTTTAACATTATCAGATTTTTTCTCCAAAGCTGCAACACGTACGCCGAGACTGTCCAGTTCGTCAGCAAATTCAGCTGCCAAACGATCTACGTTTGCGCCTTTGGCCATTGCTTTTGCTACGATTTGTGCCATTTCATAACGGGTCATCAGGCGATCGCCACCAAAAGTGCCGTTGCCATAACCGTCAACGATACCAGCTGCCGCCAGCTTGTTTACGGAATCATACGCCCAATGGCCTGCCGGCACATCGGAGAAGGGATTTGCAGCATAGGCAGAAGCAGTTACGCCCAATGCCATTGCCATTGCAAGTACTAAAGATTTTTTCATGTTTCTTTCCTCCTCGGAAATTTATTAAGCTTATAAAGACTTTGCGCTCAAATAAATAATTCCGAATCTCCTTTAGTGCGAGTTGCCTTGTTTCCTCTACTTACAGAAATCCATTTCATTATTTTTTTGATCTAAAAGTATAAGCTTTTATATATTCTAAACATTGGCCTTCCTTTTTGCAAGGTTAATTACTATTTATTTATTTTAACCGAAAATCAGTAAATTCATCATTTTATAAGCTTTTAATTATTTTTTCTGCCAACATCCCATAATTTTATTTTTAAAAATTGCATTATTACACCAAAAATTATTTTCGCCTATCCTATCTCTATTCTTATAAAATAAGGCCATTGTATATAACAAATGAATTATGTTAGAATAAGTAAATTACGAATATAAAGGAGGTCCTAAAATGAAAAAAACACTGCTTACAGCAGGTATCATCCTGGCAGCCTGCCTGCCTTCATTCAGCTCCGAAGCCTCAAATAATATTATTCCGCCCCCCTCTCGAAACAGCTATTATCAAAACGTCAGCAGTTATACGAACATAACCCTGGGCATGGCCGATAGGGAACGCAAAGAACAGGAAGCCTGGGACCGTGAAAAGAAACGGCGCGGCAAAGAATATGAATCCGACAAGCAAGAGCGCCGGGACCGTGAACGCTGGGAACGTCAGGAAGATAAAAAACGCACAGAGGAAAACCGTCACCATAAAAAAGACAAAAAACGTAAGAATGACAGTGATTTTGAACGTCAGCGCAAATGGAAATTCGACCCTTCCCAATCGGGAGGAGAAGGCGACTGACAGCAGGAACTAAAAAAGGGGCAGCTGATCTATGATCAGCTGCCCCTTTCAATAATAAGCCTATTTAAATTGGGTCACCTTTTTCAAATAACTGCGTACCGTCTTGGCAAATTCTTCGCTCTTCCAATCACTGCGTACAGTCAAAATCTCTTCAATTTCCATATCGTCAGAATACTTTTTAACATAATATCTGCCCGTAACTTTGTTCAAAAATGCAAACTCACCGCTCATATCCAGCTTCAAAGTAGGCTCGCGACGGGGAAACAAAGCTTTATCATCCAGTTTATCAAGCGACATAGCAATAACGATATCCGCACCGCTTTCACGGGCAATACGTTCCAGGTTGGCTTTACTGAAATCAGAAATATTCCTGCTACCTACTGCCTTATCCACAACGTCCTCGGCAATCATATCAAACTCAGGAAACTTAAACGTATCCATGATCTCTTCCATGTAAATCATACTTGCAGTAGTGTTATCTTCTACATGGTTAGCCAGCGGAACAACAGCCAATTTTGCGGCTTCAGCCTTACCTGCTGCCGGCAGTACAAAACAAACAGCCAAAACAGCCATTAGTACAAAATTCATAATTTTTTTCATTAAAGAGCCTCCTCTATACCAGATTAGATGTCTACTCTGAACATCTTAGCACATTTTAACTGTAAAAAACAAGAGGAGATACAAATTTGCTTTTTTCACAAGAACCTTTGTTAAATTTTATTATGTTTTCTTTAAAAATATAAATGATAAAAAATAACGTCAGCCTTAATGGCTGACGTTATTTTTTATAAAACTACGGATTATTTTCCCGCAACCTTTTTAAAGGCATTACGCACTACATTCTGCAATACTTCATGTTCCCAGTCACCGCGCACCGTAACGGCTTCCTCGATCGTTCTGGTATCACGCAGGTCTTTATAATAATAAGCACCGGTAACAGTATTCAGCGAAGCAAATTTGCCGCGCAGATCCATTTTCAAAGTTGCTTCTTTACGCTGCGGCATCCGCTTAGCATCCAGTTTGTCCAGCTGCATAGCCACTACAACGTCAGCGCCGGTAGCCTGAGCGACCTTCTCTAAAGCAGCTTTGCTGTAATCAGCAAGGCCATTTTCACTGCCGATAGCTTCCAGCACTACATCCTCACCCAAAAGGTCAAATTCAGGATAACGGAACAGCGCCAAAGCTTCCTGCATGTAAATGGTACCGGCCAGTTCATCGCCGGCAACATGATTAGCCAACGGCACAACGGCTACTTTAGCCGCTTCGGCCCTACCGCCTAACGGCAGAGCAAAGCAAACCGTTACTAACGCCAAAAGCACATAATTAAAGAAATTTTTCATTATTTACCTCCTTCAGTAAAAAGCATCTGAAGATATCTTAACACATTTCCTAACAATCAAAAACTGTTTTGTTGAAAAAAGCGGCTGCCTAAGCAGCCGCTTTTAAATTTGCAATATCTAATTCAGTTAAATTAGAAAGTGAAAGTCAAATCAGTCCAGATGATTTTATCATCATCTTTGCTGTTAAGTTTATTCTCGGTATCATAATAAGCAACAGTACCAACAATATTTTTAGCAAAGGTGTAATTAACACCCACACCGTAGCCTTTGAAACCATCGTTATCAAAGGTGTTGGCATCAGTAGTATGTGCCAAGTAGGTTTGACCACCTTGGTTGTAGTAATTAGCCCAAATACCCCAGCTGTTAACTTCAGCAGCTTCAGCGCCTTTATAAGCTAATCCAAATACATAACCATCGTCATCAAGTTTAGCACCAGTAGAGCCAAACTCAGCGGCACCATCAGCGTCGCCTTTTAAATACATACCGGAAAGAGTAACATCACCGGCGGTATAGGTGAGACCAGCATGCCAGATAGCATTCTCTGCATCTTCGATATCGCCAATATCTTTAACATTAATGTAACCAGCGGCCAGATTCAGACCTTTAGCAAGATCAGCAGAAACTTCGCCACCTGCATAGTTGCCGAATGTTTCCTTAGCACCGTTCAAGAAACCCAAAGTACCATCAGTGCCTTTACCAACATAACCAGTTAATTTTACTTTGTCGCCATAGGAAACTTCGATACCGTCAGCACGGGTATCATAAATATTACCATTAGCAAAGAAAGCATTATAACGACCAGCTAAAACATTCAAACCACCGATTTTACCTTCTACATATGCACGTTGGAAATCAATATCATCTTCATCATCTTCGTTGCCAACATTATCTTTAAAATCCTGCACGTTTTGAAGCATACCAGTATAGGACCAGTCATCGTTGACCTGACCTTTTACCCAAATACGAGAACGCAAGTTATTAGTGTAACCATCTTTATCGCTGTCTTCATACAAATAACGAACTTCACCAGTAACTTTTACATTATCGGATTTTTTCTCCAAAGCTGCAACGCGTACGCCAAGACTGTCCAGCTCGTCAGCAAATTCAGCTGCCAAACGATCTACGTTAGCGCCTTTTGCCATTGCTTTTGCTACGATTTGTGCCATTTCGTAACGGGTCATCAGGCGATCGCCGCCGAAAGTGCCGTTGCCATAACCGTCAACGATACCAGCTGCTGCCAGTTTGTTTACGGAATCATATGCCCAATGACCTGCAGGTACATCGGAGAAGGGATTTGCAGCATAGGCAGAAGCTGTTACGCCTAATGCCATAGCCATTGCTAATACTAAAGATTTTTTCATTGTTATTCCTCCTCAGGAAATTATTAAGTTTATAATTTTGCTGTTTTAGAATAACTTCTTTAGCAAACATTGCGGCGAGTTGCCTTGTTTCCTCTGCAAATCCAACTATAGAGATTATTCCTTAATCAACTGATTATAAACTTAATTTATTTTACATCGTTTTTACGAATTTGACAAGTATTTTTTATTTTTATGCGGTAAAAAAGCAGTAAAAATGCTATTCAAGGTTAAATTTTCTAAGTATTTATGCAATTCTATACATTTTGCAAATAATAAAACAAAACAGGGCAGTAATTACTGCCCTGTAAGATAACAAAATCATTCAGTTTTTAAAGCACGGTCAATCTCAACGCGCACGGCACGACCCCATTCTTCATGGACCCAATCCCAACGGCTGGTTAAAGCTTCGGGGATAGTTTTATCGCTATAGATCCTATGTTTATAAAAACTATCATTCAATCGATTGTATACCACAGCATAGCCTTTTAGATCCAATTTCAATGTTCTTTCTTCACTGGAATCAATAATCGAGTCATCCAATGCGTCAAGCTGCATGGCGATAACCACATCTACGTCACCATCCTTGGCGATAGCACGTAAAGCAGCTTCATCAGTAACATAGGTAATATGGGCTTTTTCGATGGCAGCAGTCAGCTTGTCGTTTTCTATCATCATATACTCGGGATAGTCATTTAATGTTCCGATGGCTTCCTGATAGAAGATCTGTCCAGCCAACTCGTCTCCCTTCACATTATTAACTAAAGGCAACAACGCCACTGTAGCTGCTTCGGCAGAACTGAAAGCAGGAATGGAAAAACAAACGGCCATAATCGTCAAAATAAAATACTGCAGAATCTTTTTCATTTATTAACTCCTCCAACCGCATTATATAATGCTCAATATATTTATATTCTAGCACAAATAAAATTATAAATACAGTATCTATAGTAAATTTTCTTTAGTGCTCCACTCAAAAAATAAAAACAGGACAGCAAATTGCTGTCCTGTTTAATTGTTGCCACAACAACTTTACTAATAACTAAGATTAGAAAGTGAATACAACCTGGCTCCACAAAGTTTTTGCTTTCAAATCAGTAACTTTGTCTTTCAGGTCATAGTATTCAACTTGACCTACGATATTTTTAGCAAAAGTATAGTTAGCGAATACACTATAACCTTTAAAGCCCAGCATATCGTCTGCAAGACCATTCATGGTATGATCAGCATAAGTAGTAGCACCTTGATCGTAGTATTTTGCAACTAAGCCCCAGCTACCAACTTTAGAAGCTTTAGCACCTTTATAAGAAGCAGTGACTACATAACCATCATCATCAAGATTGGTATTCATGTCATCACCTTTCAGATACATAGCACCCAATTGGAAATCTTGTCCAAAATTGTAGTTAGCTTTTACTGCCCAAATATTATCATCTTCATTTGTTGCACCAAAGCCTTTAACCTCTACATCTTTAAATCCATAGTAACCAGCACCCAAATCCAAGCTACCAACTTTACCGCTTAAATCTGCATACCAAGTTTCTCCACTTTTAGCACGTACCCAAGAAGAAGGAGTTGCTTTACCATAACCAGCAGTCAATTTAACGTCTTTGCCATAGGAAAGTTGAACACCGTCAAAACGGGTATCATAAACATTACCTTCAGCCAATTTGTTATTGTAACGACCAGCCTGTACAGCTACGCCACCGATTTTACCGTTGACATAAGCACGTTGGAATTTAACGTTTTCTTTACCAACATCGTTTTTCAGGTCTTCGTTATTTTCAAGCATGCCAGTATATTTCCAGTCATCGTTGATTTGACCAGTCATCCAAATACGGGAACGCAGTTTAGTAGAATAACCATCAGCATCTCCGCTATTATCTTGGTAGTGATAACGAACTTCACCAGTGATCTTTACGTTGTCGGATTTTTTCTCCAAAGCTGCAACGCGAACGCCAAGGCTGTCCAGTTCGTCAGCAAATTCAGCTGCCAAACGATCTACGTTAGCGCCTTTTGCCATTGCTTTGGCAACGATTTGAGCCATTTCGTAACGGGTCATCAGACGATCGCCACCGAAAGTGCCGTTGCCATAACCGTCAACGATACCAGCTGCCGCCAGTTTGTTTACGGAATCATATGCCCAATGACCTGCAGGTACATCGGAGAAGGGGTTTGCAGCATAGGCAGAAGCAGTTACGCCCAAAGCCATAGCCATTGCTAATACTAAAGATTTTTTCATTGTTATTTCCTCCTTCGGAAATGTTTTATTTTTATAAAACGTCCCGGAAAGGAATCTGTGCGCATCAGTTTGCTTCATGCGAGTTACCTAGTTTCCTCTACTCGGCGCACTGCTTTGCTTCGATACTTTCCTCAACGCATTATAAACAGGTTAAAAAACAATTATTATCCTATATATAATTCATTGTTTGGACATATTTTACATTATTTTCAGAATTATTGCAAGTTATTTTGTTAAAAATATAACTAATGATTGTATTTTTCTTTATTTTCGGATAATTCGCTGTTTTTACCAAAGCATTGCCACGCCCTGTTTGCCAGAGAAAAATTATTTTTACAGGCTATGGTTTTATAAATTACTTATTTAAAGCCGTGCCGACGTAACTGTAAGCCCTTTTCAACATATTTAAAAAGTTTATAAACCTAATTGCCACTGCTCTTTTGCTAAAAAATAGGTTAAACTATAGATACAGAAACTTATCTGCACAGGGTGAATTTTTTAAACTTCTCCCGGGTAAATACCTGTACTAAAAAACCTTTTAATAAGGAGGGATATTGTATGAAAAAACAAGAATTATCGTGGAAGGCCGGCGGCCAGCAGGGCGAAGGCTTAGAGAGCCTGGGTGAGATTTTCGCCGCAGCTTTATGCTCTCTGGGCTATGACGTATATGGTTACCGTCAGTTTTCGTCCCGGATCAAGGGCGGCCACACCAGCTATAAGCTGCGTATCGCCAACCATCCGGTAGCTACGATCGCCAGCAGCTGCAATCTGCTGATCGCGATGGACCCGGACACACTGGAAGTAGATGCGCCTGAACTGACGGCTGAAGGCATTTTAGTTACCGATGCTGCCTGGCTGGAAGGTAAAAAACCAAAGGTACGCACTGTTGCTCTATCCTGGAACGAACTGAGCAAAGCAGACGGTAAAACACTGCCGAAAAACATTCTGGCTTTAGGCAT
>QWBY01000927.1_pt1 | contig 18828 bp, 16 predicted proteins | sample 1972471 | NCBI WGS metagenome assembly QWBY01 (sample SAMN09866722, study PRJNA288562) | Human gut metagenome isolate term6_stool, whole genome shotgun sequencing... | reverse complement strand
TCTATACCGGTAAGGCTAAGCTCGTCGACACGGCAGGTCGTGTGGACAAGTTCCTCAATCGTTATGGTAAGCGTGCCGCCAAGAAGGAGGATCAGGCTGCTAAGTAAGACCTCTTGCGATGTGATCCATCGCTCGCTTTTTTCCTAAAGCAAGACACTATAAGCGCTGACAAAGGCTTGCGGCCTCCGTCAGCGCTTTTTTTGCGCCCTATATAATATGCCTATCCACGATACCATCTGTGCCGTCACCACGCCTGCCGGAGTCTCTGCGGTTGGGATGATCAAGGTCTCCGGTCCGTCGGCTCTCTCGCTGGTGGATAGGATCTTCGTCCCTAAGCGCAAGGACACTCTGTCACTCGCTCAGACGGAGGGCTACCGGATGGTCTATGGTCGTTTTGTCGACCATGCGTCGGGCGAGATGATCGATGACGGGATGGCGCTCGTCTATCGTGCACCTCACTCCTATACCGGTGAGGAGATGGTGGAGCTGACTCTGCACGGCTCGCCGCTGATCCTCTCGCTGGTGATCGAGCAGCTCTGCAAAGTGGGTGCAAGAGTGGCAGAGCGGGGCGAATTTACCCGTCGGGCGGTGCTCGCCGGGAAGCTGACACTTGGCGGCGCCGAGGCGGTCAATGACGTGATCCTAGCGACGAATAGGTCTGCCCTCAGGATGTCACTCACGCAGATGACCGGGCGCTTTGGCACCCGTGTCGCCGAGCTGCGTGACGGGCTGATCCGAGTGGCTTCCCTGCTGGAGCTGGAGCTGGACTTCTCTGAGGAGGACGTCGACTTTGTCTCCCGCCCGGAGCTGCTGCAGAGCTGCGAAGCGCTGCGGGCGGAGGTGCTCGCCCTCTCGGAGAGCTACCGGAAGGGGGAGGCAGTTAAGCGGGGCATCCCGATCGCTATCGTGGGCAGCCCTAATGTCGGCAAGTCTACCCTGCTCAATAACCTGCTTGGCGAAGACCGTGCTATTGTCTCCGATGTGGAGGGCACCACCCGTGACACCATCGAGGGCCACTTATTTATTGACGGGCAGGAGTTTCGCCTCATAGATACCGCCGGACTGCGTGAGACGGAGGACCCGGTGGAGAGCCTCGGCATCGAGCGGACGATCCGCGAGGTCAGCTCTGCACTGTTCATCCTCTGGATGATCGATCCGCGGGAGACGACCGAGGCGGTGGACGAAGTGTGGCGAAAGCTTCCCTCTGATACGCCCGAGGTGGTGGCTCTGCTCAATAAGTCCGATGAGACCACGCCTGAGGAGCGTAGTCGGATGTCGGACTACCTCGCTTCGCTGGGTGTCCATGAGGTGATCGATATCACCGGAAGGGATCCCCTGGAGGCGAAGAAGGTGACCGACCTCCTCCATCGTCACTTTGCCAACCTCGTGGTCGCAGAGGGTGAGGTGGTGGTCAGCAACCTCCGCCAGGCGATGGCGCTCCGCCGTGCAGCTGATGGACTGGCGCGGGTAGAGGAGGGACTAAGGACCGATCAGCCCACCGTGTTGCTGGCTCAGGACCTTCGCGATGCCACGGCAGCGATGGGCGAAGTGATCGGTGACATTGTCACAGAGGACCTCCTCGACTCCATCTTCTCCCACTTCTGCATCGGCAAATAATTCCTGATTATCAACGATAATCAAGCATCACCAAAAATCACAAAGGCGCTCATTATGAGTGCCTTTTCTTTTGCCCTTTCTACTCGTTAAGCATCGTTCGATGCCGTTCTTTCGCTGTTTTTTGTACCTCATTTGTACCGCACGCTTCTCGCTAACCCTTCAGCCCCTCGCGTATATACCGAGATGCTGGACAAAGTTGACAATGGCTGACAATAATTGACGATAGTGGACAAATAACGGCGAAATAATAAGTGATATGGCAGGAAGCAAAATCCCCATCAAGAAAATCTGTGAGTATTGTAATTCAGAGATTTACGCTCACAAGGAAAGTACAAGGTATTGTTCGCACACTTGCAATAGTAGAGCCTATAAGCAAATGAAGCGAGAGGCGAAAACACGTACTATTGAAACAGCAGAACAAGAGAAAAAAGTCAAGGACATTATAGATCGTCCTTACCTCAAAATCTCAGAAGCAGGAAGGTTGCTCGGTGTCGCTCGACAGACTATATATGAGCACATCTATGCTGGTCGCCTCAGAGCCTCCAAGATAACAAGCCGTCATTCTGTTGTGAGGCGTGAAGACATAGAACAGATGCTGGCGGAGCGACCTTATGAAAAGCGACAGCCCCGAGATGCGATTGTAATCACTGAACTATATACAACCGAAGAGGTATGCGATACCTACGATATTTCTCGTGCAGCTCTCTTTGCGATAGCTAAGCGAGAGAATATCCCTCGTACCCATAACCGAGGGAAGACCTATTGGAGCAAACGACACATCGATGCCTATTTTGCGAAGAAAGCTCCCGATGCTTCCATTACCGAATGGTGTACAGCCGAAGAGATATCGGCTCGCTTTGGTATGACTATTACAGCGGTCTACAACTTTGTCTTTGACCACAACATTCCCAAGAAGAAGGTCAAAGGAAAGAGTCATTACTCGACTCGACACGTAGAAGAAGCCAAAGGGGTACTCGAAGCCACAGCTCCGAGTTACTACACCGTCAAAGAAGCAATGGCTAAATATGGTCTCACTCGAGACCAACTCTATCACTACACCAAGCAACACAACATACCGAAGGTGAAACAAGGGCGTAATGTCCTCATCTCTCAGCGAGAACTCGATGAAGCATTACAACCACCAACCATCATTCGATAAGTTATTTCTCGGTGCTTTGCCCCACCGAAAGAACACTGATTTCTTTTGCAGACAAACAATAAGTATCACCCACTAATCAATAAAAGTATGAGACATACATGTACTAAAGTGACATTGAGACAGAGATTGTATGACAGCGGACGGATTTCGCTTTATTTGGACTACTACCCTGCTATCCGTAATCCAGAGACAATGCAGATGACAAGACGAGAGTATCTGGGCATCTATCTATACGCCCATCCCAAGAATGAGATGGAACGTTCGTTCAACAATGATATGCTGAACAAAGCCGAAGCCATCCGTTGTGTCCGTGTTCAGTCGCTCATCAATGAGGAGTTCGGGTTTCTTGATAGAACTAAAATGAAAACCGATTTCCTTGCCTACTTCCTGAAGATGTGCCGAAAGAAAGATCAGAAGTGGCGCATCGTCTATCAGCACTTCTACAACTATGTGCAGGGACATTGTACCTTCGGAGACGTGACAATAGAACTTTGTCAAGGCTTTCGAGAGTATCTCCTCAATGCCAAGCAACTCAGACGAAAAGGGAAAGTATCCGTTAATTCGGCATCGGGCTACTTCTCCACCTTTCGGGGATTGCTGAAGATTGCCTACCGAGACAAATGGCTGAGAGAGAATATCAATGATTTCTTGGACAAGATAGAGGCTAAGGAGGTTAAGAAAGAGTATCTAACTCTTGATGAGGTGAAGCTGTTGGCACAAACACCTTGTGAACACGAGGTTCTTAAACGAGCCTCCCTCTTATCCTGCCTTACAGGATTACGCATCAGTGATATTCTGAACCTCTGCTGGGAAGACTTTGAACTTGCACCAGACCAAGGGTATTGCATTCGTATCAAAACACAGAAAACTTCGACTGAAGCCACTCTCCCTATCAGCTACGAAGCCTATGAATTGTGTGGCGAACCGACTTCGGGCAAAGTCTTTAGAGGTTTACAACGAAGTATGATAAATTATCCGCTGAAGAAATTGATCAAGCAGGCAGGTATCACAAAGCATATTACCTTCCACTGCTTCCGCCATTCCTACGCTGTGATACAAATTTCTCTCGGCACGGATATTTATACAGTATCGAAGATGCTCACCCATAAGAACGTCTCCACGACACAAATCTATGCCGACCTTGTGAACTCGAAAAAGCGTGAAACAGCCGAGAAGATTTCTTTGAAATAGATATTGAAAAACAAGAAGAGGAGATGTGTTATTAGATATCCCTTCTAACACTTTCCTCTTCTAATCTCAGTATCTATCAACAGACTACATCATCCAATTAATATCATTAAAAATCTCAAGCATTCTGGTGCCAGCTTCTTTATCGATAGAGCGTACAAACATGATACGACCTAAAAGCCACTCTCTAAAGTAGCCTTTCTCATTACGCACCTTCCTACAGTGGTTCTCTGGGCCATACTTCTTGGCAAAATGTAGTTCTCTGAGGACTTGCTTCCTATATTCTTTAGGTACATGTACGCCATTCCCAACTGTTAGCCCTGTCACCATCATTCTACTCCCTTTGTATCTAATTCGAGTTTTAGATTTATTGGGGCGGAAGCCATGTTCGTAGATGATATTCTCAATGTCCCGAGGTGTAACTGGACAAGTCTTCTGTACCCCCGAAAATGTTATATCATCAGCGTATCTCGTGTACCTCATATCTAGGTCGTGAGCCAATCTCTCAATATCCTTATCAAGGTCGATAGTTAAAAAGTTTGCTAAAAGAGGACTGCTCGGGGCTCCCTGGGGGAGGGCTCTTTGATAAGTTGCATAGCTAAACTTAGTGTAAACGTTCGACAGGAGTTCCGATACACTATCTTCATACCCTAATTGAAGAAAGAAGTCTTTAACTTTCTTTTGGGGGATACTATCGAAATAGTTTTTTAGATCAATATTGATAATCCATTCGCTATTAACGTGTGGCAATGCATTTGTTTGGATCGACTTGTTTTGAATGAATCCGTGGACACAGTCGGGCAGTCTATCAACAACACGCTCAAGGATATTATGCTGTATCCAATGTTGGCACCATTTCAGGGTAGGAATTGGAGCTGAGATTTCTCTAAACCCACCCGCCTTCTTTCGAATTTGGAAATCTTTGTAAGCCCAGTCAAACCGACAACAAGTATTCGCCCTTGGAAATTGTCCTCTCCAATAATAATCTAACAAATGCCTTACATCAAAGATGACTGGTAAATTATTGATTCTCAGAATTCTAGCATAATCCAAACATAGCTGTATATATTCCTCGCTATGTCCAAGTGATTCTGCTTCTTCCTTAAAAAGAGACTCCCAAGTTCGCTCCATAAACTCTTACGTCATCCCTCACGAAGTGAGGGTGTGGAACCACTTGTGTGTTTCACACCGTCAGTATAATATAGTTTTAACTTCAGCAGGTTACACGGAACCGGCCTGTGAATATGATTACTCATATTTACTTCAGCTAAGAATTTATTTCACTCCCTTGAAAGTCTCTGGTATATATATCATTTCCTCTCTCAGAAAGGAAGAAGCTTCCAATTCTTTCTCCTTTCTATCAGTCTTATCAAACGCTATTTTCTTTTTCAGTTCTTCATATTGGCGTCTACACGACTCCGTCAGCTGCCACTGTGTATCCCAAAGGTTTTTTGACAGACCCAAATCAAACAACTCCTTTAGATAGCCTTGTGAGACTCCTAAAGACTGTCTAATAGCAAGAATATCTACATTCTCAAGTTTCAGCTTTATAATCTGGAGAAGATATAGATTTCTCCTCATAAAAAGTTCTTTCTCCACCTTTTCATAGCCGAAAAGTTCACGTAAAAGAACGAGCTCTCTACGCTTATCTTGCATAGTTTCTCTCTCTCTTATTACCCTTTGATGAGCAAATCTAGGGAAAAGAGGAAACCAATCTATATCTCTTCCTGCAATACGTGAATCTGACCAAATTATAGGAAGGGTATTATTAGGCGTAGCATGAGTAAATACAATCAATGCTTGAGAATTCTCATAACCTAAAGGCCACTTCTTGTACAATAGTTTACCATACTTGTAGCAAAACTCACGATATCGCTTCATTCTAACGTATCCCCCAAAAACAGATCCATTCTGCAAAAAAGACTTACGAGTATCCTCCCCAAGCACGTCTATCTTAGGGTACTCATGATTGATTTTTTGTCTTCCCTTTTCCTGTACAACTATACTTACTATTTTGACCCGAGACTGCTCAATCAACCTCTCAAGCAGCTCTCCTATTTCATCCATTATAAGTATCTCTTTCAGCCAGCTACAAAACGTATTGCCAGAACCTATGATATCATCAACAAGCACTAAAACATCACTAGAGATAGAAAGTTTATTCAGAGCATCTTCTATATGGTTTACATAAATACTTTTCTCACCTTGTATCTGTTGACAGATATAAAGGATACTTCCCCCACTTTTTCCTGGCTCACCAATAGGTAAAAAAAAGCACTTTCCTTCAAGATTGAGGGTGATCCTCTCAATCTTACTTTGCACTACAGATAAAATTCTGTTATAAGAATAATAGTCTATTTTTGACAGTATTTTAATAGCTAAGTCCTGCTCACTATCATTAAAGTTACTCAGCCACCTCAACACATGAGAGTACTCTATACTCGAGTTTAATCGAGTAGATATAATATCCTCAATATATTCTTGTTGTTCTAGTGATGGCAGAATCATACTTCTTTTTTGAAAAAAATACACACTAAGGTGCGAATACATGTCTCTATCTAATACCGCAAAGGTACATATTTCTCACAAAAGTTAATTATCAGACTCATACCTTTCCAAGTCAAAGATAAAAAATCCAGATTTCCTTTCTTTTCCCTATACTTCCTACTATTTCTCTAAGTGATAAATGGTGATGAATACTTATCTAAGTTTGTACTAAAACTAGAGATAAGCATGAGATCATCAGGCACTAACGATAACTATATCCCAGCAATAATCACCCTCGGATGTATTGCTCTATTTTCTCTTGCCGTTCGCTCTTCAGCCTTGAGCTGTGGGGCGGACGGCTTTACTGCATTCGCTCTATTAGTTTTGACGGCATCCATTGCCTCTGCCTTGTACTTCGCTCTTGAGTCTGCTCTGGCGGAATTTCTTGATAAGTGGCTACGTCCTCAAAAAGAGCAGATCGTAGAGGGTGGGATAAAACAGGAAGCTACTCTTCCATTAGAACCTAATAGTTACGAGCGACACCGAGAGGTGGCTCAACTTGCCAAGGCACAGGAAGAACAGACGAAGTTAGATGCTGTCATCAGTTATACGCAGAGGACGCTCGCCCCTTATATGAACGACTGCGAGCTCACGAAGCTGTGCTCGCAAATCACGCTCTTCCTCTTATCTGATTGGACGGAAGAAAAGGGGCAAGCTATCAAGATATCGCCCCAACTCAAAAGCATTGATTTGATGCACTTAGGTTGGAATATCTCTCGCCCTTTCGGGAAGAAACGAGAGGATATATCCCTTTTCCTCAAGCACACTTTTGCTCATACCTTGAGAGATGTAGAGGTAAGTTCTATCCAACGGAAGCTCACCAATACCGAGGGGAAATATCTGATACCTCTCTGCAAAGACCTTGTTATTGATGAGCATTCAACCCCATCAAAAAGTTATTCCCAAGTTACTTGAGGGTGTAGTAACACACCGAGGGAACACCGATTTCCTTTGCTCGCAAATAATTAGAAACCCGCAGGGCAACCTGCACAAACTTATCTGCAAACATGGACAAGGAAATCACATTCGACAAGTTGCCCGAAGCGGTAACGTACCTAACCGAGCAAGTCTCGGTTATCAAAGAGATGCTCTCTGCTCTGCGTCCGTCTGTCCACGAAGAGAAATCTCTCATCGGAATAGACGAAGCGTGCGAAGTCATTCAAAAAGCCAAACCTACCATCTATGCTCTCGTGCGTAAGGGGATTATTCCGGCCTACAAACGAGGCAAGAAGCTCTATTTCTATAAAGAAGAGCTACTGCAATGGGTAGAAAGTGGGCGTAAAGGTGTCCTCTACACGCCCTCCTCAGAGGAACAATTAGCCACGATGAGGGCAGGTATGCGGCACAAGCCTAAATCATTCAAAGGATAATGGGCTATGGAAGAACAAGTAATCGTGCCAGAAGTCCTGCTGGATAAAGCCCTCGAACTAGGATTGTCATTCTCAGACTCCGCTTTCCCTATTAGTATCTTTCCCTCTGAGATACGAAACATCATAGCTGAAGTCCACGAGTGTCAAGGCTTCCCTGTCGACTATATCGCTTCGGCAATGCTGGTGGCTATCGCTGTAGGCATAGGAAATACGCACCTTGTCGAACTCAAACGAGAATGGCAAGAGAGTGCAATGCTCTATGTGGCATTAGTTGGACGTCCTAGCACGAACAAAAGTCATCCGCTTAGCTTTGCGATGAAACCTTTTCTTGACTTTGACTATCAAGAGAATAAACTCTACGAACGTGCCTATACTGAGTACGACAATGTCATTCGGATGAGTCGTAAGGAGCGTATAGAGGCTGGTCATTCGGAGCAACCTCTAGAGCCTATACGAAGAAGATTTATCGTCTCTGATATCACACCCGAAGGTTTGAGTTTTATTCATGCACAGAATAAGCGAGGACTATGTCTGTGGACGGACGAACTCTCAGCTTGGTTCAAGAACTTCAATCGCTACAACAGTGGCTCCGAGGAGCAGTTTTGGCTCTCTGTGTTTAGTGCTAAAGCGACCATCAGTGATCGTAAGGGAAATCGAAGTTCCATCTTTATCAAGCGTCCCTATATCTCTGTTGTAGGCACCATCCAAAAGAAGATACTCGGAGAGCTATCCAAGGGGGAACGCTCCAGTAATGGTTTTATAGACCGTATCCTTTTTGTGATGCCCAATCTACAGCAGAAAGCACGATGGAGCAGAAACGAACTGCTTGAGAATACGGAACAAGAGTGGTCGGACATTATCCGCATCCTTGTTGAAATTGATTGTCCATTAGATAGTGAAGGGGAAGTTACTCCACATATTGTCCCATTCTCCTTCGAAGCAAAGAGCAGGCTCTATGCATGGCAAGAAGAGCACGCCCGAATATGCGATACTGAAGCGAATGAAACACTTGTGGGAATCTATTGTAAGCTTGAAATCTACATCATCCGCTTTTGTCTCATCATTCAGCTTGCCAGATGGAGCTGTCAGGAGGCGGACAAACAAAGCATAGATGCAACTTCTGTAGAAAAAGCCATTGCACTCACAGAATACTTTCGTTCAATGGCTCAGCAAGTGCAGGTGGTCATGGAGTACAATCAGCTTAATCAGCAACAGCGACATCTATTGATTGAACTACCATCAAGATTTCAAACTGCCGAAGCCTTACAGATCGGTGATCGTCTGGGCTTTAAAGAAAGAGCCATAAAGGACTTTCTCAGCCGAAATATCGGCACCCTTTTCACCAAAGAGAGACACGGACAGTACAAGAAAATAAATGTATAACCCACGCACTTTCCACATTATCCGCATTTCGGGAGTTGAAAGTGTGCAAAGTGTGGATAGTGCGAGATAATTCAGAATAAAATGAGTGACTTTAGATTTATGCTTGAACCCTACAAAGGGAGCAACACAAGACACACTTGCCCTGCTTGCGAACGCCCAAGGTGCTTTGCTCGATATATTGACACAGAGAGCAAGATTCAATTTCCTAACCATGTGGGTCGTTGCGACCACGAACATAGTTGCAGCTACCACTACACACCTAAGGAATACTTCGCAGACAATCCTGAAGAGAAGAAAGAGCTTTTTACCTCTGATGGCTACCGCTTGATTAAAAGCACTAAAGTAATAACACCTCCCTCCTATATCGAACGAGACCTGATGGAGCAGAGCCTACAGAGTTATGAGCAAAACAATCTTTACATCTTCTTGGCTCATCAATTGGGAACCGAAAGGGCAACAAACCTAATGCGACTCTATCACATTGGGACTTCTAAGCACTGGGATGGAGCGACTATATTTTGGCAGATTGATACGCATAATCAAAGCCGAACAGGTAAAGTCATGCTTTACAACCCCAAAAGTGGCAAACGAGTAAAGGTCCCATTCAATCATGTTACTTGGGTACACAGTCTGCTACGAATCCCCCACTTCAATCTGAGACAATGTTTCTTTGGGGAGCATCTTCTCTCTAAAGAAAAGCAGAAACCCATCGCAATAGTGGAAAGTGAGAAGACTGCTCTGATTGCTTCTTTTTACCTACCTCAATATCTCTGGATTGCTTCCGGAGGCAAGAATGGATGTTTTAGGGCTGAGACTCTTACTCCTCTGATGAAATGACAGATAGTTCTTTTCCCCGATCTCGGAGCAACCGACTATTGGCAGGAGAATATGACCATGATGAGAAAGGTTGGCTTTGAGGTTCGTCTCTTTGATTATTTGGAGAAAACTGCATCCGCAGAAGATCTCAAAGCGGGGTATGACATCGCTGATTATCTACTCCAAATTGAACCCAAAATAGAGCCTCTTAACAAACTTACACTCACTAAAGAGGTTGAAAATCTCTATCAAAAGGGCGGAAAAGAATCTCTTGAGGCTAAGCCTACCCCTCGTAAGAGGGGCTTCAAATTGTAGGGTAGCAAGTTTGTGTTTTGGCATACCCAAAACCTCACTTGCTACCCCCAAAGGCGGAGCCAATTTAATCCCGATGGTCTCCATATAGATAAGCAGTAAAAAGAACTTGCCTATCGGAGAGATTCACGTTCGAACTAAAAGTTGTTCGAGATCGAACTCAGAGTAATTTCTGTTCGAATCAAAATTTTAACACAATGACAATTGTAAAGAATATGACTAAAAATAGTGGAGGGCGACCAACAAAACAGCCCTCGGAGAAAAGGAGATACCCAGTTCAGCTGAAGCTGAATACGATTGAGTATTACACCTTGAAGCGGAGAGCAGCCGAAGCTGGGGTTAATCGGAATGAGTTCTTACGCATGCTGATTGCCGATGCTAAGATTCAGGCACGCATCACCACCGAACAGATGCACGAGATTCGCCAACTGACAGGAATGGCAATTATATCAACCAGATAGCTCGTAGTCTGAATACTTATGGGATAAGGATTCTTCCTGAAGAACTGGAAAGGCTAAGAGAACTAATTACGCAACACCTTAAGGAGTTAAAGCCATGATTGCGAAGATAATTAAGGGGACTTCCTTTTCCGGAGTCGTTCGTTATATCCTCAGTAAACCTGAGGGTGAAGCTGTGATTCTGAAAGGTGAAGGGGTAAGAGAAAGCAATGCATCCGAAATCACCCAAGACTTTGACCTGCAAGCCTCAATGAATAGCCGAGTGAGGAAACGGGTATGCCACACCATACTCAGCTTTTCTCCAGAGGATGCGGATAAACTTAGCGATACCCTGATGACACAGATAGCCGAAGAGTACCTTAAGCGAATGGACGTGCGAGACACGCAGTACCTGATGGTTCGCCATTACGATCGTGAGCATCCGCACCTACACATCTGCTTCAATCGTATTGACAACTACAGCAAAACCATTAGTGACCGCAATGAGAAGTACCGCTCCACACGCATTTGCAAGGAGCTGACGGAGGAGTTTGGGTTGACCTTCGGCAAGGGAAAAGAACAGGTCAAGCGACAGCAACTCAAGGGTAATGACAAAATCAGATATGAGATTTTTGATGCCATACAGCACGCACTCCGTGGTTCCAAAGATTGGAAGATCTTTACAGCCACCCTCAGTAAACATGGAGTTGCAACCCACTTTAAGCACAAGAGACAGACCGACTTAATAGAGGGTGTGCTTTTTGAGAAGGACGGTGTCACCTTTAGTGGCTCGAAGATTGACCGCTCATGCAGCTACTCCAAGCTCAATCAGCACTTCAAACAGATTGTAGCACAGCAAGCAGAGCAATCGAAGGAAACGGAAAACTACTTCGAAACAGCAACAGAGGATTTATTTACAACCACCTACGCTACTTCAGATGAAATAGCAGAAGCCATTTAGCAACGAAAACTAAGATATCAAGCTAACAAAAAGAAAAAAAAGGAAGAAAGTTATGAATGATGAATTTAGAACACTGCTTGACCTACTCGAGGAGGTCAAGCAACAGAACAAGGGAATCAAGACTTCCATCGTAAGTCTTGAGGGCAGACCCAATGGAACATCCACAGAAGTATTTGAACAGGAACTTCAAGCCTTGACCAAAACCTTACAATTGGTCTTAGACGACCACATCAAGTGGAAAAAGGAGCTTACGGAGGTTGCAATTGTATTGGGAAAACGCATCGCAGAAATCAAAAATGGGCTTGCGGATAGCACCAAGGCATGCAACGAAGTGGTTGCTAAGTTAGAGGAAAAGCAAAGCACTCAAACTCCGTCAATTACCAAGAAGTACTTCTTACTTGATGCAAGGCGGTGGATTCAGTGGGTTATTTGGGGAATACTTGTCCTTATAGTTGCTGGCTTTTTCGGTTGGAATATCCACTTGCATAAGACTAACCAAAGTCTCAATGACTACGCCCTTCGATACCGAATACTAAGAATGGAGCACTCTATGAGCAATGACTCTTTTGCACTGTTAGATAGTATCTTTGTCACCCACCGATCAGAAGTCCAAATAAATCAACTCAAAGAGCGAGTCATCAACTACGAAACGGCTATCCAAAGGCAAGCCGAACTACTCTACCGACAGCAACAACTCACTGCCGAACAAGAGAAAGTCCAACAGCAACTAAACCCATAACAACAGAGCTGCCTGATTTCTCAGGTCGCTCCGTTTTTCATTATTTAATGTAACTAATCACCCCTCTCTTGAGTATTAACTAACCAATAGGCACTACGACGGCCTCCGTTACGCTCCAATACACCCTTTTCAGAGAGTTTGACGGTTATCGTTTCACAGTGCGCTCCGACTTACCGATATGAATCGCCATCTCTTTCTGCGTCGCTTTTGGTCTTCCTTTGATAAAGTCGAGCAGTGCAATCTCCTCCAAGGTGCAAGAGGTGTGTCAAAACCTAGTTTTGGTGCACCCTCTATTTCCAATAGTATCGTCAGATAATTCTTACACACTCACGACAAAAAGCATCTTCATTTATTAGCAATTGAAGAACTCTTCTGAAGTTACTCATTTCGTTATCCTCCGCAAGTTTCTGTTGGTTACTCTTTCCAATGTGGCCAATCCTGAAATACATATCAATTGCTTTATCTATACCACTAAGTATTGTTGGCATATCATAGATGTCTAAAATATCATCTTCTTCTTTGGCAACAAAATGTATAGGATAGTGTCTATGCCCCGTGGTCATTTTTGCCTCATGAAGTCCCTGTTTTCTATAGAATAGCATGGCACTTTTCTTAATATCGGCATCTAGAGTTTCAGGTATCTTAATGTAGAGGGTACCCCCTTTATACTTCCTATCTTCTAATTCTAAGTTAGGAGTGTTGTTCATAATCCATTCGGCTGCCAATTTAACAAATCCTTCAAAATAGGAAATTGCAATCACTGTCGAAGGAAGAAGTCCTAGATGTCCCAAATGCAGATTCTCATCAATTTGTTTCTTCAGCTTTTCCAATCCTCTTTCCAAAGAATTTGTCGCCATCTTTTCTCCCTGCTCATTTTTCTCTACTTCGTAGCGTGTTTGTGTGATACCCAACATATCTGTTGGGATTTTAACTGCGTTTTCAGCAATAACAAACGCACGGTCTAGCCCCACTCTTCCAAGAAAAAGACCATATTCAAAGAGGATATTGTCTCGTGGTGTTTCAAAGTTTTTATCTCGCACAATAGCCTCATCATCTGCAGAGAAAACCATAAATCCGAAATCAAACAAACTTGCAGATTTGACAAGAGTTTCCAGAAAGGACTCATTATTTCGGAATACATTATCCGTCCAAAGAAAACACTCATAATCTGGAGAGAAATACCTCTTAATTCGTTCAGCAACTTTTAGTCCCTCCATAGAAGAACCAATAAAGACTCTGGGTTTCATACTTTCTCCAAATCAGTTTTAATCTTATACACTTCATCCTTTAGCTTCTTTAATGCTTCTACTTTTTCAGGCTTCCCTTGGAAAACATATTCATCGCCAACAACAGATTTTAGCAGTCCTTCCTGATGGTCGTACCATAAATAGAACATCGTAGACCACAAAATATGAACCAGACCTTTATAATCGAGATAGATATAGTCACGTACAGGAATGGAATAGCATATAGCATTTATATCAAAGCTTGTCAATGGAATTTCCTGTCCCGAATCAGTTCTTACATTTTTCAAGAAACGAATCATTCGCTTTAGGCGTCCATTGGTATCTGCACTTCTTGAATTAATCTTTGAGATACTCAAAAATGGATAATCTGGTCCTTCCGCATATCCTTTATCTTTATTGTATATCTTAATTCCTAGTTCTTCTTTAGGCATATCATGTAAAACATAATCCAAGGATTGAAACCAAGACGCAGTAACAATATCAACATCCCTATGTAGATGTTTATTCCTAATTTTTACTGCTTTAGCATGCGATGTATCACATATATCATAGGTTTGCCTCATTATTCTTTCAATATTAGCCCTAAGATTAGCTAAATCACTGAAACTATCCCCTTGATATAAAGAAAAGGACTGGTCATATTTCTCTAGGAGGTATCGTTCTTGTAGTGTGTAATATCTAGATGGACTTTTTATCTCGCCTCTAACCTTAGTTATTTCTGTACCTTGGAATTTATCACAAAGCACTAAGAGGTCTATATCACTAGCTCCCCTGATATGAGTATCTGTCATTACTGAGCCTTGGTATTCAAAAGACACATTACATAACTCCCCTTTCAAATGATTCTTTGCTGCTTCCCCAGCCTCCTTTGTCTTTCGAGTATAATTCTCATGGACTGCACACATTGCTTTCTTTACATACTGAACTACGTCTCTGTCTGTAGATTGCAAACCACTGTTAATAAAGAGTCTAGTCTCAAAAAGAGGAACTCTTTCAGGGTTGTACCTATTTGAGAGAGCTACAAGTTTACTTTTATAATCCATATTAAAAACTGGTTATTTAAATTATCCTCTACAAAGGTAATAGTAAACTATGCACCCTATCTTCACACTTCCGTTTCAGGCCGAAAAAAATACAATTTGTCCTTTAATTCTTCAGCACTAACCATCGTAGCGTAGAGGTAGAGGGCGACGGCAGCATGTAATGCTGTAGGGAGTAAATCGGCAGGTAGATCAACTGCTATATGACTTTCTTTGTTACGCCAATCATATACCACCCTATAGAACTGCTTGAAGGTGTCATACTTCGGATTTTTGCTGTGATACAAACTCTCAATTTCTGGAAAGTGCCTTACTGTATCAAGTAAGGCAGGGTCCTTGCCGGTGGCAGTGAGAGGTACAGGGGTATCCTCTTTTAGCCAATAGATTTTCTTAAGGAAAGCCTCAAAACGTACTACGAGTTCAGAATACCACGAGCGATAATCTTCCTCACGGTGTTCGGCGCGATAGAGGCAATTGAGTGTTCGCGTCAGTATCTTGTCGAGAGCTTGCAAGTCAGGGATTGTCTCCGCATGAATGATAGCGAAGAAGAGGCGAATCACTTCATCAAACTCTACATAATGCTCCCCGTCACAGAAATCTGCAAAATCTTTCTGAAACTCCTCTTGAATCCTTTGTTTGAGTTCATTCTCATAGTAAGCAGGATTGACAGCTTGGCGTACTTTCTCACGAATCATTTCATTGAGATGCTGTTGAAAATCGTGATCCGTGAAGTAGTGTTGCATAAGCTCTGTATGCGTCAGTGTCATCTGTGTCACCTCGTTTTGCGTCGACTCATCGCAGTTTTGATTAGCCGTGGCTTCATCATTGCGGAGCATGGCATTGCGTACATCATCGTTGTTCTTGACACGATCGGTCAACTCCTCAACCTGTTTACGAACAAGCTCACTATCTTGCCAATCGATATTTCCAAAGAGTTCATTAAACTCCGACTCTATGACACTGAGATATTGTATTTCCTCCTCCATTACTACAGAAAAGGATGAGGTGGGCACAGGCTCTATCTCGCTATCTACATCTTGAAGCCGAATATTTCGTTCCTCTTGTTTCTGTAAGCGATAAGCGTCAAAATCTACGGACTCAATAAGCCCCTTAGTGAGATCATCGACTCCAAGCGTCGGAAGTTTATGAAGAAGCAAAGAAAGTACGGTTTGTTTCTTCTCCCAGTCAAGACATCCCTCAGGCATCACAGTTGAGAGGAAGTCGTAGGTACGGACATACGCCTTGATGGCACTTTTGCAGGCCACCTTACTCTCATCGTCGAGGGCTACAAAGCGCTCCTTCATCGTATCCAGGAGAGGGTCTATCTTCCCTCGTTGTGCTCCTGTCCAGTAGAGGGTGTTGAGTGTCTCTACTTCCGGAGAGGTGTAGAGACCGTACTGTTCTATTTCGTCCAATAGGTCGTTGAGCTTGTTGGGGTCCGTCTCTCTACTCAAGAGCGTAGTCTTGTAGAAGGGCTGAAATGCTTTCTCTATCTCCTCACTTGTATTGACAAAATCGAGCACAAAGGTCTCCTCTTTCTTGGGCCGTTTGCGATTGAGGCGCGAGAGGGTTTGTACCGCCTTGACGCCTGCCAGGGGTTTATCGACATACATCGTGTGCAGCAGTGCTCGTCATATCCTGTTTGAAACTTATCGGCGACAATGAGGAAGCGATAATTACCTGTACGAAACTTTGCTTCGATCTCTGCCGAGGGGAACCCATTGAGCGAGGCCTCCGAGACACGTATCCCGTGGTAGTCGACCTCTCCGCTAAAAGCGACTATCGCCTGATACTGAGATTTACGCTCCTTGAGGAGTCTTTTGACTTCATGATAGTAGTCGATGGCACGAGCAATGCCTGCAGTGCAAATCATACAGCGAGCCTCTCCTCCTATACGATGGGCAACGGCTTGGTGGAAGTGCTCTACCATGACCTCAGCCTTCTGCCTGACAGTCTCTGGTTGGCTCTCCACAAAGTAGCGGAGCTTACGCATCGCTTGCTTTCGCTCATACTTAGGATCATCCTCTACAGTCTTGCGTATCCTATAGTAGCTCTGATAAGTTGTGTAGTTGCTCAGCACATCATGGATGAACCCTTCTTCTATCGCTTGTTTCATCGTATAGACATGGCAGGGGCGATGCCCTACTTCGCCATCCTCACGCTCGAAGGGTGTGCCAAAGATTTCGAGTGTTTTGTTTTTAGGCGTAGCGGTGAAAGCATAAAAATTGGCATTACTTGCCATTCGACGCCCCTCTATGTGCTGTTGGACCAGGGCATTCACCTCATCTTCCGCATCTAGTTCCTCGCCGACTTGTATGCCGGCAAGTGTCTGGTTGACGGCAGCACTTATCCTGCCACTCTGGCTGGAGTGCGCTTCATCAATGATGACCGCAAAGCGACGACTCGCCAGGTCTTGGCTGATCGTAGAGAGGATGAAGGAAAACTTTTGCACCGTCGTGATAATGATCTTTGTACCGCCCTCGAGCAATCGGCGGAGCTTATCGCTCGAGTCGCTCCACCCCACCAGGTGCTCACTGTGCGTGAAAGCTCTGTTGTTATCGCGCATTTGCTTGTCGAGGTTCTTGCGGTCGGTGATGATGATGACACTATCGAAAAGAGCTCTACTCTCTTGCAAGAGCTCTACCAGTTGATAGGCCAGCCAAGCGATGCTATTGGACTTCCCCGATCCTGCAGAGTGCTGCACCAGATAGCGTTGCCCTATGCCGTCGGTGCTACTCGCCCTCAGTAGCTGTCGCACCACTTCGAGCTGATGCCAGCGCGGCCAGATCACCTTTACCCTCAGGCGTCCGTTCTCATCCCTTTCCCGGACCATCTGTGCATAGTGCTCGAGGATGTCGCTCAGGCTCTCTTTCTCCAGGATCTCCTCCCATAGGTACGACGTCCGAAGCCCGTTGGGGTTGACCGGGTTGCCCGCTCCATCCTCATTGCCTTTGTTGAAAGGGAGGAACCAGCTATCGCGTCCCGAGAGCTTGGTACACATCTCTACCGTCTCGTCGTCGAGGGCAAAGTGTACCGCACAGCGACCAACCCCAAAAAGCAACTCCCCGGGGTCTCGCTCACTGCGGTATTGAGCCACGGCGTGGGCTGTACTCTGGCAGGTAATCCGGTTCTTGAGCTCCATCGTGAGGATCGGTAGGCCATTGATGAGGAGGACCATATCTACCGATTGACCCGGGCGCACAGAGCTGTAGTGGAGCTGGCGAATGACCGTGAATCTATTCTGAGCATAGCGTTCCTGCGCCCGATCGCTAAGCTCGGATGGTAGAGGCATATAGAGCTCAAAGGTCTGGCTCAAGTGCCTGACGCCCTTACGCAAGACATCCACCACGCCACGCTTCGTGATCTCATCGCGCAGACGCTCTAAGAATCGACGACGATTGACCGTTGTTTCAAAGACCCGCGAAGCGGCGATTCGCTCGGGCTGCGTGGCACGCAAGAAAGCTTCGAGACGACCAAGGTCCATTCCGTAAGTCTTATCGTAGTCGTCACTCACGCCCAAGTCATACCCGTGGTGACGTGTAAGGTAGTTCGTGATAAGATCCTCGAGGGACTTTTCATTCAGTACGGTAGGCATAGCTATAAAAACTCATGAGGGTTGGACACTGATGCGCCCCGTGACCACGTCAGCAATAAGTGCCTGCTTTAGCTCACGTACTCGGGCCATTTCTTGCTCTGTCATGGCGATGAGGTGATCGATCTCTTCCGTCTTGCGGTTGACATAGGTCACTATCGCCTCTTGCTCGGCGAGAGGAGGCAGAGGAAGCAACAATTTACGAAGTTCTTTCCAGTTCAGGTTTTGTCTTAAACCACTTCCCATCCCATAGAAAACCTTCTTGATATCCGCTGTATGTAAAGAGAAGTATAAGTACTTAGGGTTTACATTGCTACGAGAAGCTAAAGTCAGGTATGCAGAAGTTATGATCCCCTCCTGCGTAGATAGTCCCACCCTTAAGCTCTTTTGATCATTCTGTAAATCTGTTAGGCGAAGTAC
>QWBY01001343.1_pt1 | contig 18926 bp, 18 predicted proteins | sample 1972471 | NCBI WGS metagenome assembly QWBY01 (sample SAMN09866722, study PRJNA288562) | Human gut metagenome isolate term6_stool, whole genome shotgun sequencing... | reverse complement strand
ATGATAAAAAATACAAGAAGAAGATCATTATGTAAACCTTTGGAAATAGAATTTAATAATAACTTTTTTTTGTGTAAACTTTTGAGGGCTGTTACAGTTGGATGTTTTCACGCGAGTTATGAGAGATACTTTGTAAAGAAAATTCAGCATTTATTTTCTTTGAACAAGGCAGTGCATCACCAATTTTACCAACGCTTTTTTATGATTGGATTTCATTGAATGATAATGGCTATAACAGAAGCCAAAAGCAGATTGTTCTTTACAATAAACCCCTTTCTTTAGCGAAATCTGCAGTTTCTTTGGTGTGAAATAAGAGATACAAACATTTGCGATGTAAATAAAAATAATTATCTTTGCAAACTGAACAAATACACTTCATAATGAAAGCTCTGCGGGCTTGAACAACCCTACAGTGGAGGTGAAAAATGGAGATGATACCCTATATCGCTTGTTAGTAACGACTGACAAGGAGAGGAGGGTGTCTCTGTTTTTTAACCCTTTGGAGGAGCATTCATGGGTGTGTTGATGTTTCAATTCAGGTTTTTTCTTGTGCGACGAGGGATAAGTTTTTTCGCTATCAAGTTACTTTTTTCTGTTTATTGAAATCCAGAATCGCTCACTTCGTTCAACATGAGATGAAATCTCACCTATAATATTCATGATTTAATTTTATATTTATGACAAATCGCAAAGTGGCTCTTATTACTGGTATTACCGGACAAGATGGAAGTTATCTTGCAGAGTTTTTGATTGATAAGGGATATGATGTACATGGTCTTCTTCGCCGTAGCTCATCTTTCAACACAGGACGTATAGAACACTTGTATTTAGATGAATGGGTGCGGGATATGAAACAGTCTCGCTTAGTGAATTTGCACTGGGCTGACATGACCGATTCGTCCTCTCTCATTCGTATCATTGGTGAGATTAAACCTACCGAAATCTATAATCTTGCAGCACAGAGTCATGTCAAAGTGAGTTTTGATGTTCCTGAATATACGGCAGATACGGATGCCATAGGTGTACTCAGACTGTTGGAAGCAGTGCGTATTTGCGGCTTAGAAAAGAGTTGTCGCATCTACCAAGCCAGCACTTCCGAACTTTTTGGAAAAGTTCAAGAGGTGCCACAGAAAGAAACCACCCCCTTCTATCCACGTTCGCCCTACGCTGTGGCAAAACTCTATGGCTTTTGGATTATGAAGAATTATCGCGAGAGTTACGGCATGTATTGTTGCAACGGCATTTTGTTCAATCATGAAAGCGAGCGGAGGGGTGAGAATTTCGTGACCCGCAAGATTACCTTGGCAGCTGCACGTATAGCGCATGGGTTGCAAGACAAACTGTATTTAGGTAACTTGGACGCTCGACGCGACTGGGGATATGCGCCCGATTATGTACAATGTATGTGGTTGATGCTGCAGCAAGAGCAGCCTGACGATTTCGTCATTGCCACAGGCGAATATTATAGTGTGCGCGATTTCGCTACCTTGGCATTTCATCATGCTGGCATTGAACTTGAATGGCGTGATAAGGGGATGAATGAAAAAGGCATTGACAAGGCCACTGGCAAAGTGCTGGTAGAGGTGGATCCCAAATATTTCCGACCCGCAGATGTCGAACAATTGCTCGGTGATCCAACAAAGGCGAAAGAACAGTTAGGCTGGAATCCTCGCCAAACCAGCTTTGAAGAACTGGTTAAAAAGATGACAGAGTATGATTTGGAAAATGTGAAATAGTAAGGAAAATAGTTTTTTCTTTCCAGATTACCTAGTATTCCTAGGTTTCCTAGTATCCCTAGAAAATTTAGAAGACCTATTCATCAATCATGGCATTATCAAAAACATCTAAGATAGCCGACTTCATCATGCAAAACATGATGATGCAATGCAACGTGATTTCGTCAGCTTATAAATATGGTGTGAAAAAACTACTCTTCTTGGGTTCCACCTGCATCTATCCAAAGAATGCACCACAGCCCATGAAAGAAGACGTGCTGCTTACTTCGCCATTGGAATATACCAACGAAGAATATGCCATTGCCAAGATTGCCGGACTGAAGATGTGCGAGAGTTATAACCTACAATATGGCACGAACTATATTGCGGTGATGCCCACTAATCTATATGGTCCCAATGACAACTTCCACTTGGAGAACAGTCATGTGATGCCTGCCATGATGCGCAAGATCTATTTGGCTAAACTGATTCATGAGGATAACTGGGAAGCCATTCGGGTGGACATGAACAAGCGACCGATTAATCCTGTTAAGGCTTTGGCAGAGCAGATAGGAAAAGACAATGTTGACGGCGAGTGTAGTAAAGAACGCATCTTGCAGGCATTGAAGTTTTATGGCATAGAAAACAATAAGGTAACCCTTTGGGGAACAGGCTCGCCATTGCGTGAGTTCCTTTGGAGTGAGGATATGGCAGATGCTTCGGTACACATCCTTCTAAATGTAGACTTTAAGGACATCATCGGTATTGAGAAGTATTCGAGCGTGTTTTACGGCACTGCTACCGATGGTGAGGTAAATCGAAACAATAGCGAGGGACGTGGTGGTGCTATTCCCTCACTTGGCGAGATACGCAACTGTCATATCAACATAGGTACGGGAAAGGAACTAACCATTAAGCAACTCTCCGAACTTATTGTACGAACCGTTGGTTTTACAGGAATCGTTGTGTGGGATGAAAGTAAACCCGACGGTACTCCGCGCAAACTCATCGATGTGTCAAAGTTGCACTCTTTGGGTTGGACGCACAAGGTGGAAATAGAGCAGGGCGTGCAAAGGTTGTACGACTGGTACAGGCAATCGCTGCAAGGATAAAGATAAGGGATAGATTTTAGCGAGTCTGATTCGTTTATCAACTTAATAACAGAGGAACACTTCCATTCAAATCATTACTCATGAAAACGTATGTAAATCTTTGCCTGTTATGGTTGATACTGTTATTTCTTGGGACGGTAGAAACTCATGCACAAAGGTTTTATTTTAAAGAGTTGTTCAAAAATTGCGTGTATAAAAATAGAAAGCATACTCCGCAAACATTTTATGCAGCAGATAAATCTTACGGTCATCAATGGAAATTGACAGTAGATGGAGCGCTTGCTGATAGCGATGTGGATTGCCTGCATGTGGGGAAACAAGAAGAAAAATCTCAGATTATTTGTTTAGAAACCACAACACCGTTTAAGGATGTGGATTTGGTAAGAGTGTCCACATATATAGCAAAAGGACGAAAAGGGAGAGGTTACGAAGTAAGCATGACCCTCGGTTCGGATAAAGAGAAATTCAGTGATACACGTAAATACACGAAAAAGAAAGAAGATCTCAATGATGACTTAAGTAATTTTTATATTACTGAGGGTAACATAAATAGTGGAACTCTTACGGTTGAAATGAAAGGGGAAAAATATGAAAAAGGAGCTTTATATTTGTTTTTTATAGAAGTTGCCTCCATTTTATCCGATCAGCACGAGCTACAAAGCCAACACATCAAATCTGAAGAGATTTATTCATATCAAGTGCAGCGCACTTTCTCCAAAGACTATTGGAATACCCTTTGTTTGCCGTTTGATGTGGAGGAGAGTCAAGTGCAGGAATTATTTGGAAACACCCATAGATTAAGAACTTTTACGGGAAATATAGATGCGAATGGTACGATGATTTTTGCAGAAGCAAAGGAAATAAAAGCAGGTGTTCCCTATCTGCTAAAGCCTGCAAAGACAGTAGAGAAATGGTATGCGTGCATTCTTTAGAATAAAGAAAAATTCAAACGCATTATCAAATGGCAAATACGCCATACGGTTTGATGACGAAACCACCGCTATCATGGATATACTTCCTGAATTGAAATCACATAACTCTCGTACTTACAATTTGCAGGGAATGATAGTGGACGATAGTCAACCTCTGCCACCAGGCATTTACGTCAAGAATGGAAAGATAATATGTGTATGTAAATAAGATATAGTCGTGCGTCAAATTTATATAACTCCACATATAGATGTTTTATGCGTCGATAGCACAATTCATCTGTTAGAAGAATCGGGCAAGTCAGGAGTAAACAATGAAGGTAATGTAGATACTACAGGAAGCACTAATGAGTGTGACGCCAGTGGTGCGCACTCCAAACTTTTTGAGTTTGAAGACGAAGACTCTTCTTGGGACGATCATTGTTGGGAGTAAGACAAATGCTATTTTCTATAGTTAGTATCTCTCTCTCTTATAATAATAGGTAACGATTTATAGAACAAGCCTTAAGTCAGATAACATCATGAAATCAAATACGAAAGCAAAGATAATCTATCAGTTCAAGATTGAATTGAGAGGCATCACCAATCCACCCGTATGGCGACGCGTATTAGTACCTGCCAACTTCACCTTCTCAGGATTCCACGCCGTGATTCAAGAAGCATTTGGCTGGTGGAACGAACATCTGTATTGTTTCGGTGATAAACCATACAGTCAGTCGCTGTATATTGCAGAGGAGGATAAAGAGGATTGGTGTCGACCTGACTATGATGCCCGAAAGTTCACAGTAGGAGAGTTATTCGGTGACGGAGGTATCATCAAGAAATTTTGCTATGTCTATGATTTCGGCGACGACTGGATTCACGACATCACGCTTGAGAAGGTATTCGACGAGTATTCTGACCATGCCACCTGCATCAAAGGTAAGGGAGCCTGTCCCGAAGAAGACAGTGGCGGTGTATGGGAATACGAAGATATGAAAGAGGACGGAGAGATTGACGATTCTGCTTTCATTGATTTGGAAGAGATAAACAAACATGTGGAAGCCGTAAAAACAACGGGGTTTGAACCGTGGTAAGGGAGTACTATATAACTCTTGATAGAAATTGAATTTGATTGAAGATAAGACTAAACAGAAAAAATTGGCGTAAATCTTTAAGAAAACATTAACTCTGTTAAATAGAAAATGGAAAATCAGCAACACAACAGTAAACGTATAGCAAAAAACACGGCTATCATGTATATCCGAATGTTCGTCATGTTGCTGATAGGTCTATATACCAGTCGGGTCATCCTGCAAACTTTGGGTGTATCCGACTATGGAACCTATAATGTTGTTGGTGGAGTGGTAGCCATGTTTGGCATCTTGACATCGACACTTTCTGGGTCAATTAGCAGATTTATCACTTTCGAAGTAGGTACAGGCAACAAAGAGCGATTAAAGGACATTTTCTCAACCATTACGTTAGTTCAACTCGTCATGTCTATTGTGATAGTTGTACTCATTGAGGTCTTGGGTGTTTGGTTCCTCAATGCCAAGATGAATATTCCACCCGATAGAATGGGTGCAGCAAACTTCGTTTTACAATGTTCTATTCTTTCTTTTGTGCTTAGCATGAACACGGCTCCTTACCATGCCTCTGTCGTGGCTTACGAAAGGTTTAGTCTTTTTGCTTATTTAACGATATTGGATGCCGTGTTGAAGTTGGCAGTAGTTTTTGCCCTATTTTTCTCTCCTTATGACAAGTTGAAGACTTATGCGGTTTTATTACTGCTTGCGGCTATCTTAGTGGAATCTATCTATGTACTCTATTGTCGTCGCCATTTTTCTGAGTGTCGCTTTAAGCTGAAATATGACCAAGCATTGTTGAAGGAAATAGGCGGTTTCTCATTTTGGGGCTTATTTGGGAATGCTTCATGGATTCTCAATACGCAGGGTATCAATATTTTAATCAATCTTTTTTTCGGAGTTACACTCAATGCGGCAAGAGGTATTGCAGTGCAGGTAAATGCGATGGTTGAGAATTTTGTTTCTAATTTTATGATGGCATTAAATCCGCAGATAACCAAATCTTATGCTGTTGGCGATTATGAATACATGCAAAAGTTGGTTTTCACAGGTGCAAAATATTCTTTTTTTCTCGTGTTGTTTTTCTCCTTACCGTTATGTTTAGAGACCAAAACGATACTCACACTTTGGTTGCAGCAAGTGCCCGACTACTCTGTCCCCTTCGTAAGACTTACGCTTTTGTCAACAATGATGTTTATCTTAGGTAATACATTGACCACGTCTCAACATGCAACTGGGAAAATTCGTAAATATGCAATAGTTACCAGCTTGTTTACTTTTATTGAGTTCCCTGTAACTCTCATCTTTTATAAAATAGGTTTCTCACCGATATCCACATATATCATTCACATTATCGTATATACGTTGTTGATATTTGTAAAAATACATTTGGTAAGGGATTACATATACATTACTTATCTCCAATATATACGACACGTTTTATTAAAGGTTTTTGCTGTTTCTGTTGTCTCTGCTATCTTACCCTTGGTAGTTTATTTCTATATGAACGATTCGCTTTTACGCGTATTCTTTGTATGTCTGATAAGTGTTCTGTCAACGTCGTGTTGTATATGCTTTATAGGAATGGAATGTAACGAGAGAAAGGCGGCTCTCATGTTTCTTAAAAATAGAATTGCAAGTAAGTAATCAAATAGTTCTATTTTATCAATCCGATAGATATCAATAGTTACAAAATAATTAGTATGACACAACGTATACAACGATTTCATTGGATAGATTGGGCAAAAGTTATTTTAATCTATCTAATGGTTGTGGGTCACTGCTTTCCAATCAAATGGCAATATAATTTGATATACGCATTTCACATGCCTGCTTTTTTCTTTATATCAGGTTTTTTGTACAAGCCGCATCCTTGGCAAAAGACACTGAAAGCATTCGGTATTCCTATTTTACTTTTTTCAGTAGTTAATTTAGGTGTGTATATCCTTCCTAAAATGATAAAGGGAACATTAGACTTTTCTCATTTTATGGAAAGATGTCTATTGCCATATTGGGGTGGAGTAACAAACCCAGATTTAGAATATATTTATTTGTTCCCTGGGGTGTGGTTTGTCATTACATTGTTATGTGCTCGATTTCTCATGGGGGACATCAAATGTTTTTCTTTTGTTACGAAATATGCAAAAGTTGTATTGATTCTTTTGCTTGTCTATCTTGTAGTTGAGCCTATTTGGTTAACTGAAAATCCGTTGATACCTTATAAATTATATAGGGTAGTTCCCAGTCTTCCTTTTTTGTTGACGGGTTATATAATGAGAGACAACATAGAGGCGTGGATACATTTATCTTCATGGAAGGTACTTCTTTTGACAGGTATGTTTTGCATAGGTACATCCTTATTGGGTACTTGTAACATATTGGATTATAGGTTCAGTTATTCTTATGTTTTATTTTATGTCAATGCGCTGATTGGGAGCATTGTGCTTTTCAATCTTTGTACTCACCTCAAGGCAAATGTCGTGATTTGTACATTTAGTATTGGTACGCTGTTTGTTCTTGCATTTAACTTTAACTTAAGGATAATCTGTAATTTTATGTTGGTCAAAGTGTTTGGTGGTTCTATTTTAGATGATACTGTTTTGCTGCCGTGGATTATAGCAGCAATGATTATGGGCATCAGTTATTATCCTATCAAATTTTTATTGTTGAATTTTCCGTTAGCATTAGGTAAGAGAAAATGAATTTTTACAGGTGATTATATTTCTAAGTTTTTTAAGGTATAGTCTTGTTTGATGCAAATTTGTAAGTGACCATGAGTGTTGGGGTGAAGAATCGAAGTTCAAATTTTGAGTTATTAAGAATCGTGTCTATGTTATTGGTAATGGTAGTTCATGCCAATTTCTCATCAATAGGTGCACCAACGATTGAAGATTGGAACGTTGCACCCCATATAACATTTGTTAGACACTTTGTAGAATCTCTTTCAATAGTTTGTGTAGATGTTTTTGTTTTGATTTCTGGTTGGTTTGGCATTCGGTTTTCTATAGATAGACTGAAGGAGTTTGTTTTTCAGATATTGTTTTTTTCTTTAGGTGGTTTTGTATACTTCATGCTTACTCCCCCCCCCATTCATTAACGATATTTAGTATTAAAAATATATTTTTATTTAATACAGGAGATTATTGGTTTATCAAGGCATATCTTATACTCTATCTCCTTTCACCAGTTCTCAATAGTTTCGTCGCAACAGCGACAAGACGGCAGTTTCAAGTGATGTTAGGAAGTTATTTATTGTTCATGTTTGTGTATGGTTGGTTGGAACCTGCATCAATACAATTTACGATGAATGGAACAACGGCACTTTCGTTTATAGGTTTATATTTGATAGGTAGGTATGTACGCCAATATCCACCAATTTTTAAAAACAGAAACACTTATTTGTTTCTGTACATAGGACTTTCCTTGTTGTTAGCTTTCCTGGCATGTCTTATGATGAATTATGGATTACGGGTTTCGCTAAACAGTAGATTGTACAATTATGGCAATCCACTCGTTATATTGTCCTCTGTTTCCTTGTTATTGTATTTCAGCCGTTTAAAGTTTCATAGCAACATTGTTAATGTGATAGCGACATCCAGTTTAGCTGTTTATCTGTTCCACTGCAACGAGTACGTCTTTCCTTATTATAGGATGTTAATGAAAAGCCTCATATCAGGCAGTAATTATGGTTTTATACTTGCTTTATTTGCTATTTTAGGCATATTCATCTTGTCTGTGCTGATAGATAGATTACGAATGTTGAGTTACTCTTTATGTCAATCATTCACGAAAAGAAAAATGTAAATATTATTATGGGGAATTTCAAATTTCTTTATAATAAAGTGTACTATTGGGCTGCCGTGAATTACAATCAAGTAAAAACATGGTTATATTCCTATGTTGTGCCCTACACGTTTGATAGTACGAAATATCCAAATAGCTTTTTGGTCAACGAAGTTCCTGCAACTACCAACGAAGCCCATTGCCTTTGGCATGAGAAGGTTCCAAGGGTAATTTATATCTTTTGGACAGGAGATAATGAAATAACGCCTAATCGCATGGCTGGTATCAATTCTTTGGAAAGAACTTGTGGTGTTGATGTTAAATTGATAACTCCCAAAAATTTAGATGCCTATATTAAAGACGACGACCCTTTGCCAGAAGCTTATCAATATTTGTCATTAAATCATAAGTCAGATTATTTACGTTCCTATTTTATGCATCATTATGGAGGAGGTTACGCAGACATCAAAACTTATTCTCATTCTTGGGTAGATGCTTTTAATCGGTTGGATAATTCGGAAGCGTATGCCATTGGCTATCCTGAGGTTGGGTTCTTGGGGGCAGCGTATCAAGATGTAAAGGATGCAACGTTGCAAAAAGATCTTAAAACTTATTGGCGCTTGTTGATAGGTAATGGTGCCTTTGTCTGTCGACCGCATACACCTCTTACTATAGAGTGGCATAAAGAAGCCAAACGACGGGTTATGACTTATGCCGACGAGTTGAAAAAACATCCTGCGCGAGATATATTTGGTAGAAATGCCGATTATCCACTTGCTTGGTCGATGATGCAAGGTGCAATATTCCATCCCCTATGTCTTAAATATCGAGCCAAACTATTGAAAGATAAGTCGTTGATGCCTTCTTTCAAGAACTATAGATAAGCAGTATGACAATTCTACTGAAAATATGGATACAGATAAAATATTGTTTTCTATTGTGTTTCAGAAATGCGATAGTGCTAAATGGCTATGTGGATGGTCTTAAATGGCAGGGCATACGACACCGCAATTGGGGTGATGACTTAAATTATTATTTGTTAAACCGTATGACTAAGCGACCTGTTGTTATATATCAGCATTTTTGGTTAGCTAAAAAGTTGCGGTTACGCAATTATCTCTGCATAGGTACATTACTTGATGCCGTTGGCTATTCAAATACACAAACGGTTGTTTGGGGAAGTGGTGTTTCTGGACAAGATAGAAATTTTGTGTTGCCAGTTCAGATTTGTTCGGTACGTGGTAAGAAAACTCAAAGCTTTCTATTAGATAGAAATATATCGTGTCCAGATAGTTATGGCGACCCAGCCTTACTGTTGCCACTGTATTATCAGCCAAAGACTATCAATAAAAAGTTCAAACTGGGCATTATTCCCCATGTTGTTGATCAGCAACACCCGTTCGTTCTCAATATAAAGCAAAATCATCCTGATATATTAATTATAGATTTGGGCAATTATCGAAAGTGGACGGATGTTATTGACCAAATATGCAGTTGCGAGCAGATAGCTTCCAGTTCGTTACATGGATTGATAGTTTCCGATGCATACGGCATTCCCAACTGCTGGATAGAATTAACGGGAAACATCTCTGGCGGGTATTTTAAGTTCTACGATTATGCTTCATCTATAGACCGAACGTTTGTCCAGCCCCTTACAGTTAATGAAGAGACGTCTTTTGATACTATTTTCAAAGAAGTTGACGAATGGCAACACCCTCATATCGACATGAAGAGCATACTTCAAGCCTGCCCATTTACTCTTCATTCGTAATAAGTGTTTAGCATCGGAGTTTCACAGATTGACACGGAATATAAACACCGTGTGCTTCCTTGCCTATCCGATGCAAGATAATATGTGAGAGTGTATCACAATAGTTTCATATGCAAGTAAAGACAAAGTTTGTCGAAGAATTAAACGTGATGAAAGTCTTAGCTACTTTTTTAGTTGTGTTAGGACATGTGTTCACCAATTATAGGGACGGTGGGTTAGTTAAGCCGTACTACGACAATGATTTTTTTGTAACTCTTTGTTCTTACATCTACTCTTTTCATATGCCAGCTTTTGTTGCAGTGTCGGGAGGTGTTTACTTCTACACCAGAAGAGTGTTAATGAAGTATAATAATTGGGGGGGGTATGTGCTTAATAAATTAAAAAGAATTATAGTTCCATATATCTTTTTTTCTGTCTTCGTTGTTTTTCCAACCTTATTTGTATTAGGTTTTACAGGAGATAATCCTTTGAAATATTTTTTTGTTAATTATATCTTAGCAATAGATCCTCGACATCTGTGGTTTCTATTGATGCTTTTTGAAGTTTTTCTGTTATTTCGGTTTTTTGATAAATATGTTGATAAGCATAATTGTATTGTAGGACTGTGTCTTGCCCTCATATTAAATTGGTATAGCAGATATATTCCCACTTTCTTTCAATTGGGACCGATGTTTCGCTATTCGATTTACTTTTATTTGGGGTACGCATTTATGCAAAACAAAAATAAATTAGACGGATTTCTTGGTGTGAGATATGTAGGTCTGTTGTGCTTTGTGATAAGTATTGTTACATGGTGTATTTTGAAATACGATTTGCCTTCAATGGTTCATTGGATAATTGAAGTTTTTTGTGCTGTTGCAGGTAGTATTACATTATATATATGTTCCAAACAACTTTCTAACAGTAAAATAGTTCAAAGCGATATCTATCAACGCATCTCAAATAATGCTTTTGGTATTTACCTTTTTCATCCTGTGTTAATTTACAGTTTGCTATATATAACTCAAAAGTTGTCAATAAACCCTTGGGTATTGGCTACTTCAACTTTTATATTATCTTTTATATTGTCCTCTTATTTAACGACCTTTTTCCGAACAATCAAGTTGGGATGGGCTATTGGTGAGAGAAAACGTTGAACCTAAAAGCAAATGCCGATACTTTCTGTCATCATTCCAGTGTATAATGCTGAGCGCACTTTAAGAGAATGTGTGGATTCAGTACTTCAACAGGATGTGAAAGATTTTGAGCTTATACTTGTAGACGACGGCTCAAAAGACGCCTCGCCTGTCATCTGCGATGAATACGCATCAAAAGATAATAGGGTGAGAGTTATTCATCAACAAAATGCTGGAGTTAGTGCGGCTCGTAACAGAGGGTTAGATATTGCACAAGGAGAATGGATTACCTTTGTGGATTCGGATGATAGCATAGGTGCACATTTCTTTGACGAGGTTGTCAATTCAACCGAAGAACTCTTACTGCGAGGATATTTCATGCATGACGAGCATGGTGAGGAGGTGGAGCGATTAGTGTTGGATAATGTTCATCCACAACCAGCGTTAAGAGACTTTATTAACCAATATATCAGTTATAATTTATTGCGTGGACCAGTAACTAAGTTTTATAACCGTAGCATCATAGGTAACTTGCGTTTCCTTGAAGACATGAAAGTGGGTGAGGATACATACTTTGTGTGGCTTTATTTGTCCAAAATAAAAACCTACAAAATTCTCTACTACTACTACTACTACTACATAACAACGGATGTGGCTTCTCATATCAAGTATCAATCATCCACCAATTATAGCATCGCTTCTCTACAACATCTTCAAAAAGCTTTTGAGTGTTTGCACAACAAACACGGCATCAGTAAATCCAAGTTTTTGGGTTTTATAGGATATTTCAAGAAAATATCAAGTGCAGATTGGGGAGAATGTCCAAGCAAATGGTATCGCAACAAAGAAGTGCAAACACTCTATAAGTATGTTTGGCCTGACTTGTCTCTTTTGCAGAAGCTACGTATCATTATTACTTTTATCATCATGAAGAAATGAGCAAACCTTCTATATCCATCATCGTACCTATCTATAATATGCAGCACTGTATGCGCAGGTGCATTGATTCGCTGTTGTCACAGACGTTCAGAGATTATGAACTGTTGCTCATTGATGATGGCAGCATAGACAAAAGTGCTGTGATATGCGATGAATATCTTGACAAAGATTCACGCATACAGGTATATCACAAGCCTAATGGCGGTTTGAGCGATGCACGCAACTATGGGCTTCAACATGCAAAAGGCAAGTACACCATCTTTGCAGATCCTGATGATTATGTAGAAGAAAAAGGGTTGGACTTGCTGTTCGAAACTGCAGAACGAGAGCAGGCGGACATCACCATTTGTGACCTTTATCGGGAAGACGAGTATTCACGGCATTATGTGAATCAACAACCTTCTGAGCTTAAACCTGAAATCATTTTGCAGGAATTGTTCTGGAAAATAGGTGGCTTTACGGTAAATAAGTTGATTCGCCGAGACCTATACCAACAATTTAATATCCAATATCCCAAGGGTATCTATGGATGTGAAGATCAGTATGTCATGGCGCAATTCTTGCTGCATGATATTAAGGTTGCATACGTTCCCGTTGCTTTCTATCACTATATGTATAATCCCACTTCGTTAACACGTCATTATGATGAAGGAACCTATGAAATGGACGTTCATATTCTTCAGATGTTCACAAACTTGCTCCAAGGTACAAATGCTTTGGAGATAGCGCAGAAGAGTAAACACCAGGCTATCTTCTCTCGTGCTTTTTGGAATGGAGGCAATTATTATAGTTCATTGCTTTTTAAGCAGCGGTTTGCATCCTATCGGTCACAGGTGATGAGCTTCAACGAACCTTTGGTGGTTCGTTGGGCGATGTATGTCGCATGTAATGGCTGGTATCAATTTTCTAATAGAGTTATTTTTACACTCTTTCATGTTAAACGTAGGATGAAACAGCTAAAAAATATTTGTGATTCAAAATAATTAGTAATTTATGGTTGTTCTGTTTGCTTTGTTTTATTTGTTTTGCTTTGTACTGGTTATTCAGAATAAAGTAAAACACCAACATAAGGTTCTGATTTTGGCTCTATGTGTTCTTACATACGCCATTGGTGTTCGGACGGCATGGCCAGATGAGTTGGTGTATCAGATAGCATTTGACATGGCACCACTGCCATGGGATTTCTCTTTCAATGCTAAACCATTTGGCTATGCCGAATCAGGATATTGGTTTTTGGCATCATGTGTCAAGGTAATAGTTAATGATAGCCGATTTTATTTGTTCGTCATGGGTGGACTATCTATGTTTTTGTTGTATAAGAATCTGCAAAGATATTCTGTGTTTCCTTTGATAGGGCTTTGTATCTATATAGGTCGCTTTTTGCTTAATCGTGATTTTATGCAGATGCGTGCTTCGTTAGCAATATTATTGATTGTGCTTGGGGTAGACCTTATCAAAGAACGAAAGATGTGGCGCTATCTCTTGTTGGTTTTAGTGGCTTATCAGTTCCACCATATGGCTATTATTGGATTGCCGCTTTATTTCATTTGTTTGCTAAAATTGAAAAAGAGCCACATCGTTATTGGATTGGTTCTGGCTTTCATTGTTTCACAGGTAATGTTCTCTTCAATTGCCAATTTTGTTGAGACGTATAGTGAAGACTTGCAATATACTACTTATACAGAGGGAATGTATGTGGATGAAGCGAAAGGACTTGCAAATCCTATGATTTATTTTCAAGTTTTCATTTTGTTGATGTTTACATTTATGGAAGATAGGTTACGGTGTTTTTCATCTTATTATGATGTATACCGCACGGGTTATTTTTATTCCACATTGTTTCTTATCATTTTCTGCAACTATACAACTCTTTCTGGTCGCACCTCAACCATGTTTGCCACCCTGGAAATCTTTATGCTCCCACTTATGGCGAAATCACTTTCTATGAAATGGCGTATGATTTTTTTACTGGCTTGTGGAGTTGTGTTTGTCTATTTCTTCCATGATAAGTATAGCAGTGCCATGATAATGATGAGAGGTGAACAAATATTGCAGCAATTATAGGCATCGTTGTTCTTGTTTCGAAATAATAAACTCATGAAGATATTTATTGTCTGTAGCAGATTGTCGTATGGGGGTGCTGAGCGTGTGGGCGTAATGCTCGCCAATGGCTTGTCCGTTTCTCATAGCGTATATCTCATATCTAATACTTTAGAAGAGCCAACGTATGAGGTAGAGAGTAGTGTACAGCTCTTGCCTTTATTTTCAAGTATATCTTCTAAAATTGAGAAGTGGACAAGTACGTTGCCAAATATTCGTAAATACGCCAAAACTTATCGACCGGATGTAATTATTGGTATTATGGAAACATGCAGCTTGGTTGCGAAATTGGCTACGATAGGATTGAATATTCCAGTTATCATGACTGAGCATAATGCCTTTGAAAGACCAAAAAATACACCTCTTACTAAATGGCAGATTATAACGAAATTCTATATAAATAAATTATATTGTTGTGTAACAATACTAACAGAGGCTGATAAAGAGTTCATAGGATTGCGTTTAAAGAATACGGTAGTTATGCCTAATCCTCTTTTCCTAACCCCTATTATTAACTTACCTGTAAAAGACAAGATTGTATTAGCTGCAGGAAGAATTGATGACTGGCATTATAAAGGTTTTGACATCTTGTTAAAGGCTTGGGGAACAATAGCCAAACAATATTCTGATTGGACTTTGGAAATTGCTGGAGAAGGGAAAAAAGAAGATTTAGAGTTGTTGCAGAATATTGTTCGGAAATCAAACGTTGAAAATCAAGTAAAATTCTTGGGATATCAGAAAAATATTGTTGATAGATACAAGCACTCGGCTATCTTTGTTTTAAGTAGTAGATACGAAGGCTTTGGATTGGTTCTCATTGAAGCTATGTCTCAGGGGTGTGCTTGTGTGGCTTGCGATTTCAAAGGACGGCAACGGGAGATTATTCGTAATGATTCTGAAGGGTTAATTTGTGTTCCAAACGATGTGGATGCATTAGCTTTAGCAATCAAAAAAATGATAGATGATGATGTTTATCGACAAAAAGTTCAACAAGCTGCCATTGAACGTTCTAAATATTATACAATTGATAAGACGATAAAAAGATGGGAGGAATTGTTGAAAAAAGTAGTTAAACATTTTTAGACAAACACTATATAATATCTTATAATACGAATTTACATCTTAGGCGACTTTGTTTCTATCGGTGAGGGAATTAAGGCCGTATAAAATAATACTGCGGTATCGGAGAATATGGTGGAATCTTTCCGCCAATCATTTCTCGTAGCCTAACTACTTAAAGCATATATAGGTTTTTTATTTAATCACGCAACAATTTTATTGATAATACACATTTCTAATAAAAGAGGATATAATTATAACAGAGCATTTAAATAGATTTAGAATGAAAATAAAAGAGACGTTATTTTATAACAACTTAAAGCGTTGTTATTTCCGTATGAGAGCTTTTCTTATACCCAAAAGGATATATGCACATATTAAATATTATGTCCTATATCATAAGAAATTAAGTATTGACAAGCCACAAACGTTTGACGAGAAAATATGGTGGTTGAAACTTCATTATTTCAATCCTCTTATGACCATTTGTACGGATAAATATTTGGTAAGAAAATATGTTGAGAAATGTGGCTTACGCGATATCTTAAATGAGTGTTATGCGAATTTTACAAGTGTAGATGATATAGACATAGAAAAGCTGCCGAATGAATTCTTTTTGAAGTGCAATCATCTTTCAGGTGGGAATATAATTTGTACGAAAGATAATTTCGATAAAGAAAAAATAAAAAAAATATTTAGACCTTTACTTCGTAATAACTTTTATTATTATGGTTTTGAATATAATTATAAGTATATAAAACCTCAAATCGTAATTGAAAAAATCTTAAGACCTCTTGACGGAAGTTCTCTTTTGGATTATAAGTTTATGTGTTTCGCAGGCGTTCCAAGACTTCTATTCTTGGATATTGGCGCTTGTGACAAAGACGGAGGACATACAGAACATTATTATAGAAATGTGTATGATATGCAATTTAATTTGCTTGAAATAAAAGAAACTCGTGACAACTTTCTTGATAATTCAATTAAAAAGCCTAAGAATTTTGATTATATGGTAGAATGTGCAAAAATTCTTTCTAAGCCATTTCCACACTGTAGAGTTGATTTGTATAATGTAGATGGAAAAGTATATTTTGGAGAAATTACTTTTTTTCATGGGTCTGGTTATAATCATATTGAACCGCATAAGGCGGATTTGGAAATTGGAAGTTGGATACCTTTAGATAAAAGTTATCCTACAAAATATGGGTTGAGAGAAGTTGAAAAGACATTTCTAAAACTTACTACGTAATATATAATAAAATAGGTGAATTTGTTGTAGTAGATTTTGATACGGATATAAAAATAAACCGCATACATCCATGCTTGTCCGTTGTAAAAAAAACTATCTCTTGTAATAATGAGTGTGTAGCATCGGAGCTTCACGGATTGACCACGGAATATTATAAAATCTGTGAATTCCTCTGTTCATCCGTTGCAAAAAAAATATCTATCCGTTGAGAAAAGAATATTTGCCCGTTGCCAAAACTACTAATAAAAGTGTGGTAGCAATTTTGTTAGAGTCATGTTAGAAATTCTTTCATTTTTTGGTTATTCTTTATAACCGCGTTGCTGTTGTACTACCCCCGTTGCTGGGCGGAAAAGTGCGTGACAGAATATGTGTCTTCTTAATTGTCAGGATGCGGTGTAGTTTTCACAAATCATTGTTGACCATATCCGTCAGTCAATGAAAAAAGCAAATCAATGAAAATTATATTTACTTTAGCTGCTTTGGGCAGTGGTGGTGCAGAACGTGTGGTAAGTCTGCTCTCGGACGACTTTGTTGATAAAGGACATCAGGTGGAGATAGTATGTTTGCGATATAGTGACTATTATTATAAGGTGGACAAGCGAGTAAAGGTTGTAATGACCACAAACGAAAAGTCTGCCAGAGGTGCGGATGAACAAGTTACAGAAGAAGACAGCAATGTAAGATTTGTCGAGAACCTACAAGGCATAAACAGACGAAGGGCTTGGCTGAGGAGGCATGTCTGCGAGGAAAAGCCCGATGTTGTGATTGCCTTTACAGAAGGTGTCTACCTCTTTACCATATTGGCATTGCTTGGAACGCATACGCCCATTATATCCTCGGAGAGGATAGACCCACGCACACAACCGTTGGTGCGTCGACTGCTAAAGGTCTTTGTCTTGCCCTTTACGAATGTCTTTGTCGTACAAACACAAGCCATTAAGGATTACTTTCCGCATTGGATACGTAAAAAAACTCATATTGTTTTCAATCCTGTAAGGGAAGAAGCCCTTAAAGAGGTGGATAGTACAAAGGTGCATAAAACCAAGACCATCATCTCTGTGGCACGTCTTTATCCGCAAAAAAGACATGAAGTATTGATAGGAGCGTTTGCCAAGATAGCCGCCAAGCATCAAGCATGGAGACTAATCATCTATGGAGAGGGACCAGAACGAGGACGGCTTACCAATTATATTAAAGAGATGGAAGACATGGTGCCAGGATTGTCGAAGCGAATAATGCTCCCAGGTAAGACCGCGGAAGTGGTAGAACGACTCCGAGAAAGTGCTGTCTTTGCGCTGAGCAGCGACTCAGAAGGTATGAGCAATGCCATGATAGAGGCTGTGTGCGTGGGGCTGCCTATCGTGACGACACGGGTGTCGGGAGTTAAAGAACTGGTTCATGAGGGCGAAAACGGATATGTAGTGCCATGTGGTGACATTGACCAAATGGCAGAGAGGCTGGATAACTTGTTAGACAACGAGTCGCTGCTCCGACAATTTGGGCAGAACAGTAGGAAGATGAGAGAACAATTCCGAATAGAAAACATAGCTGCACAATGGATGCAGATAATAGAGAATATAGTCAAATAAGGGCGGTCCTATTAATTAGCTTTTACAGATTGCGAGGCTATTTTTGTAGTCAATTTGTTTGTGAGTGAAGGAGTATAGCGAGCTATACGACTGAACGAACAAGTAAATTGAACCAAAAAGAGACAGCAAGATGACAAAACGTAAAAAGACTAACATGAAAAAACTTTACGGCGGTAATTTATAGAACCGCCCATAACCTATCAAGATATGAAAATTCTTATAACGGGTGCTGCAGGTTTCATTGGCTCGAAGCTAATGTATGAACTTGCACAGCGAGGTGACTTTGTAGTGGGCGTTGATTGCATCAACGATTATTATGATGTCCGTATGAAGTATGGGCGTCTGCAAATGTGTGGTTTCAACGAATATGACGTTTCTTGGCATAAGAATATCGTACAGAGTTCAAAATTTGATAACTGCTTGTTTGTGCGCATGGATATTGCAGACAAGGAAGCGATGGAACAACTGTTCTTGCGTTATCACTTCGATAAGGTGATG
>QWBY01001420.1_pt1 | contig 18954 bp, 12 predicted proteins | sample 1972471 | NCBI WGS metagenome assembly QWBY01 (sample SAMN09866722, study PRJNA288562) | Human gut metagenome isolate term6_stool, whole genome shotgun sequencing... | reverse complement strand
TGGCACGTATTCGCGCTATTTTGCGCCGTACACGCGAAGAAGTTGAAGATAATCCTGTTATTCGTGTGGCTGATTTAGAGATTAACGAAGATTCTCACGATGTTACTCGTCATGGAGAACTCATTGATTTAAGCCCAACTGAATACAAATTACTGCGTTATCTCATGGATAACGAGGGTCGTGTGCTCAGCAAAGCTCAGATTCTCGATCATGTATGGCAATACGATTGGGGCGGAGACGCCGCTATTGTTGAATCATATATTTCTTATCTGCGCAAAAAGATTGATGGCGTAACGTATACGGATGACGAAGGTAATACGCAAAAAGTGGAGCCAATTATCTTAACAAAACGCGGTATCGGCTATATGATTCGCGAGCCACGCGACTAATTGTAGTCATTACTATCTGCACATAACAGCATAAGTACTAAGGCATGAGTCATGGGAAAATCTACGGATAAAACTGCGCCTATGTCAAGCAAAAAACGCAGTTTCTTGAGCAATATTCAATGGAAACTTAGTTGTATTCCTTTGGCTGCTAGGCTCATGACTCTGGTGCTTGCTTTTCTTATTGTTGCTAGTTCTGTGCTTGTCTTGGCATCGAGGCAACTCGTATCGTCAGCGCTGATGCAGAAAACAGATACCCAGTTAATGCGTCAAGCAACGCTGGTTATTAACAATATTGATTTATTACAGTCAGAAAATGCAAGCGACCAAAAGAGCAGTAGCGAGCAGAGTCCGTCTTTAGGAAATCAACTAAAAGAACAATTTTTTAAGAATTCTGATACAGCATCACAGAAACGTCCTTCTCCATACTCTACAACAGGAAATCAGAACCTCGGACCAACAGATTATTTTGTGCAAATCCGTGATAACGATAATAATGTGTTGAGCACGCCACTTATTCCTATTGCACATGATGGCGTAGAATCCATACCAACCTTGCCTCAAGAAGGTAAATCAGCAACTTTCTTGTATGGTGAACCAACAACTGTTGCCGCTAGTGTTCATGTGTCGAAAAATGTATCGTTAACAGAACGTCAAGCAATAATGGCTCATTCACCGTGGCGTGTTATTGCAGCGCAATACGTGAACCGTGCAACAGGAATGGAATATGTGGTCTATATTGGTCTGTCTTTGTTTGATGTGAACGATACGATCCAAGCCTTAACAGTGTATTTCGTTTGGTCGGCTGTAGGTATTGTTATTACTGCAGGATTTTTGGCCTTGCTTGCTGTACGTCGCTCTCTGCGTCCTTTGAAGAAGATGGAACAGACAGCAGAAAAAATTGCTGCCGGTGATTTATCTCAGCGTGTAGAAAGAGCCCCGTTAAATACCGAGATTGGTTCTCTCTCTAATTCCCTCAATACGATGCTTTCGCAGATTGAGAGAAGCTTTAAAAAGCAGGAAGATATTACCTTGCAAATGAAGCGTTTCGTTTCAGATGCTTCTCATGAGTTGCGCACTCCTCTTGCTGTTATTCACGGCAGCACAGAACTGTATAAAATGCAGAGAAAATCACCTCAAGCTGATCCTGTAGAAAGTGCAGATATGGTTATTGACCATATCGATAAATCCAGCACACGTATGTCCGCGCTTGTTGAAGATCTCTTATCGCTCGCCCGTTTAGATGAAGGGCGAGGAATTGATTTAGCTCAAACAGTGCATATGACTGATATTTTGAGTGATTCCGTAGAAGATTTACATGCCCTCGATCCTGAGCGCACTATTACTTTAGGACGTTTGAGTCTCGATATGGGCTCGATTATGCAGTCAGTGCAGCCGGTGCAAGGTCAGAACGATACCCACAGTGATGAGCAGGTTACAGATAATACTCTTGCCTTTATTCCTGGTCAGTTGCCACACATTGATGCTGGGGGAGACCCTGTTCGTATGCGTCAAGTGATGACAAATATTATCGGCAATATCCACCGTTATACTCCTTCTGATTCGCCAGTAGAAGTGGGAGCAACTGTGGTGCGTGCCAGTGCGCTTGTGAGAGATTTAGAAAATGAAGCGTCCACTGCTGAAACGCTAGATAAGTTCTTGAAAGATGTGAAAGAATCAGGCACGGCATCTAATACTTTGGAATACGTGATTATTCAAATACGAGATCACGGTCCAGGCGTTAAAGACGAGGCATATACCAAGATTTTCGAACGTTTCTATACTGCTGATCCTTCCCGCGCTCGCGATAAGGGTGGCACTGGCTTAGGTATGTCTATTGTGCAATCCATTGTGAAGGCTCATCACGGTCTTATCTGCGCTATGAAAACCCCTGGCGGAGGTTTGACTACAACTGTTGTAGTTCCTATTTCGCAAACAGTTCTTTTTAGTAGTACGAACCCTACTCAGGAGCGGATGCGCGAGAAAAATACTGCTCCTGCTATTTTTGGACGACGTAAGAAAAACGCTGATGCGGATATGACTACAACTGAAATCAAAATTTCGCTCGGGTCGAATAAGGACACATCAACCAAGAAATAAAATTATCTTTGCGTTACAATAATAGACCGAAGAGTTTTAGATACACGTAAGAGGTAAGGACGAAAATGCCAAGCGGAAAAGTACGTTGGTTTGATGCTGATAAGAAATTTGGTTTTATCAGTAGCGAAGACGGCGAAGATGTTTTCGTCCCAGCAATGGCTTTACCTGCTGGGGCAACAACTTTACGTCCGGGAACAAAAGTTGAGTTTTCGCGTATTGAAAGCCGTCGAGGACCTCAGGCGATGGATATTCGCGTTATTGGTCCTGCTATGTCTGTGGTGAAGGCAACGCGACCAAAGCCTGAAGATATGGCAAGTATTGTGGAAGATGTGATTAAGCTTCTTGACTCGGCTGGTAATAGTTTGCGTCGAGGACGCTACCCTCAGGCACGTGAATCGCAAAAGCTAGCACATGTTTTGCGTGCTATAGCAGATAATTTTGATGTGCAGGATTAATCCAGACCACACATCTGGAAGAGAGAAATCATGACGGAACAATCCCCGCACAAGAGCGCTGACGAAGCAGTAGAGGTGGAACAGCCTGTTATTGAGCAGGCTCGCTTTGCTTTACTTGATATTGCAGACAGTGCAGACCATGTTGGAGACTTTGTTGGCGCGTGGATAGTAGACAGCAATGTTCTCGATATGCGTTTTGTCTCTGCTTTGAAAGGATACGAGGGATGGCAGTGGTCCATCACCATGTATCACGATATTCAGGCAGATAAGTGGACTGTTAACGAGTCTTCTCTTGTACCTACTGCAGATGCTTTGCTTGCTCCTGAGTGGATACCGTGGAAAGATCGTTTACTTCCTTCCGATATTTCTCCCACAGATGTGTTGGGGACTGAGCCTGACGATGAGCGTTTAGAGCAAGGAGTAAGTGGCGGTCAAGCCTCAGATAGCTTTCGAAAAACCGAGGTAGAAGAATACACTCAGATAGTAGAAGAACTGAATTTATCTCGCTCTCGCGTATTATCTGCTGAAGGTCGCGCACAAACAGCTGAGCGTTGGTATAACGGTCCTCATGGTCCAAAATCATTGTCTACACGTGTAGCTGCGGGTAAAACATGCCAAACTTGCGGTTTCTTCGTTCAACTTCAAGGTGAGTTAGGCACGATGTTTGGTGTCTGTGCCAATAAGTGGAGTCAAGACGACGGTCGTATTGTTTCGCTTGATCACGGGTGTGGCGAACATTCAGATATTAATCCTCCAGAACCTTCTCAGCTATGGATACAGCCAGAGCCTACAGTGGATGATGGAGATGACATTATTATTGTTTCGCGTCCACGTGTTGCTCAGCCTACTGCAGAAGAGAGGCGAATTGCCGATATTTTGGAAGATGTAGATAATCCAGATGATTTAGTAGATGAAGAATAAAGATAAGTGCGGGTCGTTAGATACGACCCGCACTTATCTGTTAATGAACAATCGTCACCGGAGCCCATGAGCAGTCAAGCAGTTTACGGCTTACTGAACCCAGAACGTGCTGGTCAAACTTGCCTAAACCTCGCGAACCCATAATAATGCGGCGTGAATAATGAGAAGCATCAATCAGCGCTTTAGCAGGAGCCGCATGAATTGCATGTTGCACCACAGAAATTTCATTCGGAATCTCAGCTTGCTCAACGAGCGTTGCCAGAACGCGCTGGGCAACCTGTTGCCCCTCATCAACAGATGGAACAGCATGTCCTTGTTCCATATAACGGCTTAAAGTCTTTGTTTGCCACGCATATAACACGTGAATATCGCGATGCTCTGCACGGGCAGATTCCACAGCGAAATCTAGAGCGCGTAAACTTGGTTGCGAACCATCTACCGCCAAGTGCACCGAAGTGAGCTTGAGTAAGGATTGATCAAAATTAATGCCTTCAGCTGCCTGATCTGCCCAGGTGCGTAAATCAGCGTTGATTATTGCGCGAACTCGTTGCCATTCTTCAGCAGAAGTAGGCTCATCACCTAAATCCCAAGAATGAGTCCATCCATAAATAGCATGAACTTTCTGACCAGTAACCACAGATTCCTGCATTGCCCACTCTAAAGCAGCAAAAGATTCTGCGGTGCCGTCCACTCCGACGGCTAACTCACCAAGAGGCGTAGGGGTATGCATTGTTATGTCAGTCATAATTCCCTCCTTTTCTCTAGTCTACCGCGCTTAGACTGAATGCACAGTCCTACATAAAAGACACGCACAGATATTCAAGGAAAACGCCGAACTTACCGTGTTGAACTACTGAACTTGCGCGGCAAACACTCAAGTTTTTTGGCTCTAGGGTGGAAAAGTCATAAAAATTGAGCAGCTCGGCACAATTATCTGTACAATCTAAGCTAGGAAAAATTTTTGGAGGACTTTATGTTTGAACGTTTTACTGACAGAGCGCGACGTGTTATCGTGCTTGCTCAGGAAGAAGCGCGCTCTCTCCAGCATAACTATATTGGTACGGAGCATTTGCTTCTGGGTCTTATCCGCGAGGGTGAGGGTGTTGCTGCTAAAGCATTGGAAGCCAAAGGCGTGCAGTTTGAGGCAACCAAAGCTCAGGTTGAGGAGATGATTGGCAAGGGTAATGCCACAACGTCTGGTCATATTCCTTTTACACCTCATGCTAAGCAAGTGCTGGAACTGTCGTTGCGTGAAGCTTTGCAATTGGGTCACAGCTATATTGGCACTGAACATATTCTTTTAGGGCTTATTCACGAAGGCGAAGGCGTGGGCACACAAGTTCTGGTGAAGATGAATGTAGATCTCACCGAACTGCGTACCTCTGTTATTGATGCTATTCGTGATACGCACGATTCGAGTGCTCAAGGTGAGTTGGCAAACTCGGGAAGCGTGGCGAATAAACAGAATCAGTCAGGCTCTGCTTTGCTCGACCAGTTTGGACGTAATCTTACTCAGCAGGCACGTGACGGTAAGCTTGATCCTGTTATTGGACGTAGTGCGGAAATTCAGCGCGTTATGGTTGTGCTGAGCCGTCGCACGAAGAATAATCCTGTGCTTATTGGCGAACCTGGCGTGGGTAAAACCGCTGTTGTTGAAGGTTTGGCTCAAAAAGTGGTTAATGGTGATGTACCAGAAACACTGAAAGATAAGCAGATTTATTCTCTCGACCTCGGTTCGATGATTGCTGGTTCGCGTTATCGTGGTGATTTCGAAGAGCGTCTCAAGAAGGTGCTGAAGGAAATTCAAACTCGCGGTGATGTTGTGCTCTTTATCGATGAGATTCACACTATTGTGGGCGCTGGATCTGCTGATGGTGCGATGGGCGCTTCCGACATGCTCAAGCCTATGCTTGCGCGTGGTGAGCTGCAGACCATTGGGGCTACAACTACGGATGAATATCGTAAGTACATTGAAAAAGATGCTGCTTTGGAACGACGTTTCCAGCCTATCCAGGTTAATGAGCCAAGTATTGCCGATACGATTGAAATTCTCAAGGGACTGCGTAAGAACTATGAGGATCATCATCGTGTAACTATTACGGATAAGGCTTTGCAGTCCGCTGCGGAACTGTCTGCACGCTATATTCAAGACCGTCATTTGCCAGATAAGGCGATTGATTTGATTGATGAAGCCGGCGCTCGTCTGCGTATTCGTCGCTTGACTGCTCCACCTGAGCTCAAGGAGATGGATAAGCGCATTACTGAGTTGAAGACTCAGAAGGACGACGCTATTGCTCAGCAGGACTTTGAGAAAGCTGCTTCTTTGCGCGACGAGCAGGAAACTTTGGAGACAAAGCGCAAAAATCGTGAACAGGCATGGCGCGAAGGCGAATCTGATGTGTCCATGGTGGTTGACGAAGAAGTAATTGCTCAAGTTATTTCCTCCACCACGGGTATTCCAGTCTTTAAGCTGACTCAGGAAGAATCTCAGAAGTTGCTGAGCATGGAAGCTGAGTTACATAAGCGTATTATAGGTCAGGAAGAGGCTGTGTCTGCTTTGGCACGCTCTATCCGTCGTGCACGTGTGGGCTTGAAGGATCCGAAGCGTCCATCTGGCTCGTTTATTTTCGCTGGCCCAACAGGTGTGGGTAAGACCGAGCTGGCAAAGAGCTTGGCTCAGTTCCTCTTTGACGATGAAAATGCTTTGATTCGCATTGATATGTCTGAGTTCGGCGAAAAGTACGCTGCTTCTCGACTCTTTGGTGCGCCTCCGGGATACGTGGGATACGATGAAGGCGGTGAGCTGACTGAGAAAGTTCGCCGTAAGCCATTCTCCGTTGTGCTTTTCGATGAGATTGAGAAAGCGCACCCTGATATTTTCAATACCTTGTTGCAGGTATTGGATGACGGTCATTTGACTGACGGTCAGGGTCGTAAAGTGGACTTCAAGAACACGATTATTATTTTGACCACCAACTTGGGAACAAGCAAGATTGCTCAAAGTGCAAATACCGGTTTCAATATTGGGGGCAATACGGAAACGTCCTACCAGCGTATGAAGGATCAAGTGTCCACTGAGCTGAAGGGACAGTTCCGCCCAGAGTTCTTGAACCGCTTGGACGACATTATTGTATTTCAGCAGCTCACCGAATCTCAGGTGCGTCAGATTGTTGACTTGGACGTGGCGCGCTTGAACGACCGCTTGTTCGAGCGTCATATGGTTGTTGAGTTGACTGATCAGGCTAAGGATTTGCTGGCGCAAAAGGGATTTGACCCACTTTTGGGCGCGCGTCCTTTGCGCCGAGTTATTCAGCGTGATATTGAGGATGCTATTTCCGAGAAGATTCTGCTGGGTGATTTGCACGATAATGAGCAGATTACGGTGGATTCGGAAGGTGAAGGTATTCTTGGTGAATTCACATTCTCAGCAAAGCCTTTTGTAGAAGCTGAGTCTGAGGTCGAAACTGAAGAAGTGGTTGAGCCTGAGACTGCTGAAGCAGAATAACTTCTGATTTATTGTTCTGAATAGACGGCTATCGCTTGGTGAATACCTAGTGATAGCCGTTTTCTATGGTTGGGTGATTCAATCTTATGTGCTCGTGAAGTGGTAGTAAGGTAGACCTGCATGCGATGCGAGCAAGAATTAATGCTCTGTGCTGTATCTTTCACCGCTATCGATAGCGCTACTCGTTAAAGCTATTTGACCACCCAAATCACAGCTGGTAAAAGCTTTACCACTCACTGCTAAGCTCAGCTATGAAAGATAAAGCAGAAAACGCAAACCTCATCAAAAAGTACGTTACTGTTATCAGTCCTGAGGCAATCAGCAGCGCATGAGAAAGCAAAAACTATATAAATGCTAAGGTAACAATAACCGCAAGATAGCATACATACCCAGAGATAAGCGCATAATCACGCCATGTCATGCGCATAACGCGCCACGGAACGCGAGCATTATCCGGATCATATCCGCGCACATCAAGCGCAACGCTCAACTTATCAGCATGACGCAAAGCATTCGCAAAAGCAGGAACAATCAGCGCTTGGAGCGACCGTAATCGCGTGCCGAGTGGACCATGAGTAATCGTAGCGCCACGCAGTTCCTGAGCCGCGGTTAAATCCTTAAAATCTCTGGATAAAAGAGGAATAAAACGCAAAGCAAGCGTAGACATTAAAGAAAGCTGATGCACAGGAATTCCAACGCGCGTTAAAGGCTGAGCCATATTTTCTACAGCATCGGAAATGCGTGTTGGCGGCAGAATATGCAGATAAGACACAGCAATCACAGCGAGCAGAGCAAAACGTCCTGCATACAAAAGTGCTGACCAAGCTCCGCCGGTCGTAACAGTGAAGATGGGAGTAGCGAACACAGCAGAACCGCTACGATCTACAAAGAGATTGAATAATCCCATCACACAGATGAAGAAGAGAAATGGTGTAACCCATGTGAGAAGATCGCGCAGTCGAATGCGAGTCATGAATACATAGACAACCGTTACTGCTAATCCAAGCAGAAGCTGTGCAGGCGATTGCAGAGCAAAAAACGTGAAAAGTATGGCAAGTGTAGTCAGCGTTAAAGCACGAGGGTCGAAAGTGGACTGTGGAGCGCGCACAGTCGATTGCATCGCCTCGTCAGCACGCTGTGCAGGAACATCCAAAACAAAAGCGCGCGTGGCAAGAGTCTTAATATGCTCCAGCTCGTGCGTCACCATGATTATGGTTAACCCCTGCTTATGCAAAGAGCGTAAAATACCGAGAATGCGTTGCGTGGTCGATGCATCTAAACCTGCTGTAGGTTCATCGAGAATAATTAAATCAGGCTGCATAGCAAGAACTCCTGCAAGCGCAACCAGCCTTTGCTGTCCACCCGATAAATTCCATACAGATGAATCCAGAAGATGAGTAATTCCTAGGAGCTCGGTGGTAGACTGCACGCTGTGGTGAATGTCTGTTTCGGATAATCCGAGATTGCGCGGGCCGAAAGCAATATCCTCGTAAACCGTCGATGCGAAAAGCTGTTTTTCGACCTTCTGCATGGCTATGCCGATACGCTGACCATGAAAGTGCACGCTGCCTGATTGAGGTTGAGTAATGCCTGCAAGAGCGGATACGAGGGTAGTTTTACCGCTTCCGTTAGCGCCACTGATTGTTAGAAAATCACCGTGATTAACGCTCAGATTGATGTTAGAGAGCACTGCATGACCAGCGAATGTAATACTGAGATTTTGCGTGGACAGAAGTGGTTCTTTGGAACTTGATTGAGCGTTGACGGCAATCCCTGCCTTTTCAATATTCTCTCGATTACATGCGTGGAAAGAATCCCCGTTGCCAAACTCTGCCTCAAACTCTGCCTCAAACTCGCCAGCGCTCAGGTCACGCACAATGCGCCCGCGACTCAATTCAATCACGCGCTGACCATAGCGCCCAACAGACAGGTGATGCGAAATAATAACAATAGTCACCCCGCGCGCATGCGCCTGCTCTAGAGTTGCAAGCAAAGCTCGCCTCGCCGAACCGTCCACATAGGCAAAAGGCTCATCCAAAATAAGGATGTCTGGATGTGCCGCCAATGCAGAAGCAAGCGCCACTCGCTGCTGTTGGCCTCCAGACAGATTGTGCGGGTCACTATTAGAGGCGTACATCATGCCCGTGGCATGCAGCGACTCGTCTACAGTGCGTGCAGTGTCACAAGGTGCCCAGCCTAGATTCTCCGGTTCAAAAGCAACATCGTCTTTTACTGTCTCGCCCACAATATGATCTTCGGGGTTTTGCGTCACGTAAGCGATATGCCGTCTCGCGCGCACATACACGCTTCGCTGAGCACCGCGCTCTTCGTCATACAAGTGCTCGCCGAGCACATTAATCTGACCGCTGGTCGGAGCGCTCACAGCAGCAAACATACGCGATAAAGTCGTTTTACCGCTACCGTTCGAACCAATAATCGTGACCCACTCACCGCGTTTAATAGTCAAGCTCACATCATCTACGGCGGCACGTGCAGTATTTTTTGCTACAGCGGTTCGATTAGCGTCAGTTTCTAAACGGTTAGCAGCATCCGTCTCTCCATGGGCGTTAATCCCAGCAGTCTCATAAACAAAGCTCACATGCCGTAGAGCAAAAGCTTCACACTCAGTCATCTATATGCTCCCTCCTCATGCATAGAATGCGCTAAACACGGCGCTGAGCATTCTGAGATTTCATAAATGACTTGAGCAAACCAGTAATAGGCTTATAGCACACAGTGGTAATAACCAAATGAATAACTGCTTTAATAACGTTAAAAGGCAGCAAAAACGGCAGAATCATAGACACTACTGCGCTCACCGGTGTGGAGGTATACAAAGGAGTAATCGCTAAATTCAGCAGTAGCGCAACAACAATAAAACTGACAGCTCCCACCAGCATAGAAATTAAAGCAAAAACACGGGTACGATGATTTTTGTAGAGCCACGCCGATGGCACGCTAAAAGCCAACGAGCAAGCAAGCATAATTAAGCCGCCAACAGGATCGGTGACAAGATGAGGCAGCGAACTAATAATGCTGACGATAACAGCTGCATACGGACCATATCCGAAGCCTGCTAACAAAACAATAATTCCGCTCGGATCGTATTTGAGGAACGGTGCTGCAGGGAAAATTGGAATCTGAATAAAACTCAGCACAATTGCTAGCGTGGAAAATAGTGCGTACACAGCAATGCGCTGACTGGTCCAATATGGTTGAGTATTCTGCGATGAATTATTTTTTGGCATGCGAGAAGGCATAGCTAACTCCTGTTTCTCTTCATCCGGACTATAACCGTTGGCTTTGGACTCTCACCAAATCAACCGCGTGAGCGGCTCGCGGGCTGTACCGCCAGTCGAGGATTTTCGCCTCGCCCTGAAACTTACCTTTTTACTGTATCATGCCAGACCGAGCAATGAGAGCTGATTATGCTGTCTGTGGGTAAGGTCACGCTCTGGGCATCGAGGCGTGTGTTTAGGAGTGTGTTTTGAGAGGGCGTGTTTTTTGTCGGGGATTTACAGGAGGCCTCGCCGGGAAGTTACGCTAGAGAAAGGCGTGCTAGGGATTGTGTTAGGGTTCTGAGTGCAGTGAGACAGGTCGCGTTCACCCCGTCATAACTCACAACTTTTATCAGTCCATTTTGAGGATTTTAACCGTTGTGAGCGAGGGCGCATCCGATGCGTCATAAACTACAACGCCACTACGCCTATTTCATCCTGAAGATTCCGCCATTTCCCCATTGCCACTGACCAGCAGTTGGATTGTTTTCATCCGAACCTGCACCAATCTGAGCGTGTAATTTATCAATGCCGAGAATTAAGTAATCACGGGTAGTGCCTAATGAGAAATCTAGATCAATAAAGGCGCGCATGCTTGTGGCGTCATCGCTCAGCAAGAAACGAACAGGCTGCATATGTGCAGGGAAAGGCGCTTTCGTCACCGCTTCAATCGCACTGGCATACCAACTTGGACTTTCCGGAGTCACGCCGCCCAAAGCAGACATATTCTGTCCGCCACGGTGGGTGGCTTGCAGTTGTGCACGAGCTTCGTAAGATAGTTGCAAAACGTGTTCTTGGTCTTCGAAATATCCCACAGTTAAGCAGGCATACGCAATTTCGTCAGAAGGAATACCTGCTAATGAGCTGGCTAACTCTAAATCAATGCTGTGATCAACCCAGCTCGTAGCTAAGCCCATTAAGGTTGCACTTAAAATAAAACGCTCGCCATAAAAACCTGCTTTTTCTAAAGCAAGCAGATCGTCTTTCGGTCCGCTTAACACAATCACGTGTGCCGCGCCTACAAATTCGCCACGTTCACGCACAATGCGTTCAAATAATTCTGGATGATTTTCAACAAAAGTCATGCGAATCCCAGAAATAACGCTCATCGCGTCCATATGTTGCATAAGCTGACGTAAAATACCCTCTTCAATGAGGTCAGGACTAAAAATCCTGTTAGAGATGCGAACATTAATAGCATCAATGACTTGAGAATGCGTAGTGCTCATACTTGCATTATAATGGGGCGAAGAGAGAACCGAGGTTGATGTAGTAAGAAGACTGCGTAGCAAGAACATCTCTGACGAGTTTGCAGTGCAACGCAAACACATCGAGTGCTCTTGCAACAACGAACAGTAACGAATAGCAACGAAATGCAACGAACATCAACGAACGGTTCTACACACACGAATGGATTCACATCCAGCTAGACAATGGAGAGAAACCCATAGGAGGAGATTCTCATGATTGAAACAGCTCAAGCTTTTGGTATTGATATTGGCGGTTCGGGAATCAAAGGTGCTCCCGTTGATCTGATTCATGGTAAGTTCGCCGACGAACGCTTGCGTATTCCAACTCCAGAACATTCCACTCCTGAGGCTGTGGCAGAAGTTGTGAAGCAGATTTTAGATCATTTTGATGTGCACGATGGAACACCGATTGGTATTGCTTTCCCAGCTCCAGTAAAACCAGGCAAGCCTCTTGATTTTATGGCTAATTTGGATCAGTCATGGGTGGGCGTGGATTTGAATGCTTTCATGTCTGAACATACGGGACGCACAGTTCATGTGGTTAATGATGCTGATGCTGCCGGTTTAGCTGAAGCGCAGTTTGGTGCAGCGAAGAACTCTGAGGGTCTTGTTATTGCAACAACGTTAGGAACAGGTATTGGTACGGCTTTGATTATTAATGGTGTGCTCGTGCCAAATACTGAATTAGGTCATCTCGAATTAGATGGTGGAGATGCAGAAAAATATGCCGCCGATTCTGTTCGTTCTGCTAAAGAATTGACATGGAAAAAGTGGGGTAAGCGTTTAACGAAGTACTATCGTTTGCTTGAAAAGTATTTTAGCCCTGACGTCTTTGTTGTTGGCGGAGGAGTTTCTAAGAAACATGAGAAGTTCTTCGAATATGTCGATATAGAAACACCGATTGTTCCAGCTGCTTTGCTCAACGATGCAGGTATTGTGGGTGCAGCATATTTTGCATCGACCAAGCAATAGAGCGCACGCCCCACACCTCCACATCGCAACACCTCCACACCGCAACCGACAAATTCAATCAACAAAGGACTTGCTTGTGCAGTTTTCACATCGCACGGGTGAGCAATCTCTTAATGCCCTGTCTTTACGCTCGCAGCAGCTCAAAGAACAGGGCATTAGTGTGCTCAACCTCAATGATTCCAACCCAACGCATTTTGGATTAAGCGTTCATGGTTCAGATTTTGTGTATACAGCAGATCCGCATGGCGATAAATCCGCGCGTGACGCTCTTATCAGTTATCTCGAACAGCGTTATAACCGCACGCTGAGCGCCGATAATCTCTATATTCTCAGCTCCACATCCCAAGCCTATGCGTGGCTTATGATGCTGCTGTGCGATCCGAGCGACCGCATACTTTTTCCTCAGCCGGGATACCCGCTAATTGAATCTATTTGCGCTCTCACCTCTGCACATGCCGTTTCTTACCGTCTGAGCTATGACGGTTCGTGGATGATTGATTACGTGAGTATTGAGCAGGCTTTAGAGCGCTATAATCAGCCAGGAGCAGAGCATCCCATTAAAGCAATAGTGTTGATTAATCCGAATAATCCCACAGCTTCGTATGTAAAAGCTGAGGAGCGCGAACGTATTATTTCTCTGTGTCAGCGCTATGATGTGGCAATTATTGCAGATGAAGTCTTTTATGATTTTCCTCTTGATGCTTTCGACTCGCGATCGCGCTGGGCAGGAGAGAACTCTGTTTTAACTTTTGCTTTAGATGGTTTCTCGAAAATGTTAGCTGCTGCGGATGTGAAGATCGGATGGATTTACGCCAGTGGGCCGCATGAGATGCTCGAAGAAGCAGTGCGTCGTTTGGATTATATTGCCGATGATTTTCTTCCTATGTCTTCACTGATTACGGCGCAGATACCGGCGTTACTGACTGCCGCTGATAACCAAACGCAAAATATAGCTGTGCGGTGTCAAGGAAATTACGAATGGCTCAAGAACTATACGCGCAATACGTCTGCTACACGCGGATTAGTGAGTGTGTTGCGTGCTGAAGGTGGATGGAGCGCTTTGTTACGCTTACCGTCGAGCTTAGACGATGACCTTGTAGGAGAAAGATTACTCGACACTCTTCATGCTATGAGTGCTCCTGGATATTTCTTTGATTTTCACGCTAATGGCTATATGGCGATATCCTTATTGCCAGAAGCTAAAATTTTTAGCACAATAATGACGAAAACTATTGACGTAATTGAAAGCATGATTGACGAGATATGAGTGTGAAGAAGCTTCGCGATAGAGCCTTTTCTACAATCGATAAAATATCTGAACGAATTGATAAACCGCACTTAACTACTTTAGAAGTAGAAGTAGCTTTAGGCATTGCAGTGGTGGCAGTTGTATCTCTTTTTGTTAGCCATTACATGACTACATCTATGGCTACTGCAGTAGTTGTGTGCACGCAGATAGATAGAAAACAAGCACGTAAAGCCGGTTGGATCCGTCTTATTGGCACAATGTTTGGCGGTATTTTCGGTTTAGGAGTCGTTCTTCTGGACGATAAATTAGGCAATGATCCGTATGTATTCGTTGCTTTAGCTTTTACAGCGATTTTGATTATTGGCGCTCTATTTTACGCTTTTCAGTTGCCGTCCGCGTCTTGGAAAATTACGATGATTTCGCTCGCTTTAGTTATACTCGTGCAGTTTGGCGATGACCGTATTTTCTATGCTGTTTCTCGTCTGATTGGAACAGTTTTAGGCGTTATTCTCAGCGTGATTATTACTACAGTATGGGCGCATACCGAAATGGCTATTGAACGTTGGAAAGCAGAAAAAGAAGACGCTAACCAAGAATAGTCATCGCATCAACCACGCTCGAATATACAGCAGGCGCATACTGGGTGAAAGATGCAAAACGGTTAGGAACCATAATACTGGCCAGAAGTATAAGAATTTGGTACAGTGCAATAATACTGACGGTTGAATAGACAAGCTTTCCTCGCCAAGTATTGCGCACACTGGCAGCATAATCCATCACAGCCGAAAAAGCGGGAAGCGAAGCAAAAACGAAAGCCCAGCTAAAATCAACAAAATAACGCCATGCTATACCGCCGCTGCGCGTCACGAAAACGCACAGGAATAATCCAATCACCACTCCCAGCACACAGTAGAGCCATACGAAATTTTTGTGCAAACGTGAACGAACCTCTCGAAACATAAGACTGAACAAGCTGAGCAGTACTAACGGGGCAAAAATAAAGAAACCGCCAATAATACTTTCGTGATGAATCCATGTAGCAGTAGAAACAAATGGAGCTTCAATAAACGGAGGGTTAGCGCTGGCTTCAAGAGGACGGAATAGATAAATACTCACTCCTTGCAGCAGCGAAAGCGCAGGAACATGCAGATGACGCATATCTGCCACAGTAATCTGATACGCAGCACCAAAATCAGTAATAGAGCCAAAACGCCACCAGTTGTACCACAAAGCAGGAGCTAAACCGGCAAAAGCAGCCGCAATATTTACAGCAGTTGCGCCAAGAACTGTGCGCAATGGTTTCTTCCATACCAGCTCAAGGAAAACTGGAGCAACAAGAATAGCGATAAAAATAAATGTTGGACGGCACGATGTGCTCAAAGCAATGCAGAGAGAGCCGAGAATCATACGCCACATATTCGAGCGCGCGCTCGCATCAGGGCTAACTTTCATCCAGATAAAAACGCCTAAAGATGATATGCATAAACCACTGGCAAAAGCCATAATATAGAGGTTTGTTACAACAATCAGCGAAATAATATTTGTGCCAATAAAAACGGTTGTCATGGCAATAATGGCTGTTCCCACCGTAGTATGCGGAAAATAACGTTCAAGTAAGCGCACAACAATACCGCACAGAAGAAGAACTGTGAGCATAAGAAGAGGAATAACCACAGCCATAATGGACGGCCATCGCCCAGTAAGCAGATGGAATGGAATATAAATAAGAGCGCTCGGCAACATGCCGAAATAGGAATACCAGTGGTGATTGTAGAAGGCGTAATCCCAGTAAATTGAAGCGCCCTGAGCTAAAGCAGTATTGCGCAGCTGAGGATTATAAGGATTGCTTAAAGCATCGAAAATTGGATCAACAGGAATATTGAGCCATGGATGACCTTCAAGCAGACTTTGAGCCACCAAAATATAGTGATGATACGAATAAATATAATTGCCCCGATCCCACCACTGATCTGTGCCCACAAAAACACCAGCAATAGCAACCACAATAATACCGAGCACAATCAAAGGCACACCAAAACAAGCCCAAAAAGCCAAGCGTTGTGCGCGAGACTGAGAATTAAGCTTAATACTGTGCACACGTGAGCGAGGGCGCATAGCCCACAAGAATCCAGCAATAAGAAGCAAAACGCACACGCGCAGGAGATTGATGCGCAATGGTTTGTGTGCATTGAGTGTTATGGAGGCTAAATTCACGCGTGTTGAGGAGCCTTCCACAAAGCGCATAGTTACTGCACCCCCGCGTGCAATCGCATCGCTGGTTTCTTTGTTTAAGAAAGCGAAAGTGGGGCGGTCGGCACGCAAGGTAATTTGCTGAGATCCGATGGTGACGCGGGTAAAGAAGTTTGAGGTGGGGGCTTGTGCGGTGGTGGTGTCTGCCGAGGTATTCGGCGCGGAGGCGTCGTTTTGCGTTGAGGAAGTTGCTTCCGAGGTCTTCGTCTCGGAAACGGGAGCAAATTCTAAGGTGCGAATGGGGGTATTCGCTCGCACACGTATAGAAAGAGAAGAATCAACATCCTTAACGAGCACGCGCGGCTGACCGCTGCGGGAAGAAATCTGAAGGTTATGCGCGGAAAATGAGCAGGACGAGGTGAACGTGCAGGTCTGCTGTTGCGCCGATGAAGGCGAGAGCCAACTTCCTAGATTAAAAAGTGTTAGTTCGAGGCTGAAAATAATCAGAAGAGCTAGAACGAAAAAACGTATGCCTGCGCTACGCATACAACGTTCCCAGACCGATGTTTTATTGCCCTTGTGTGGTTCGCTGTGCTCATTGCCAGCTAAGTTAGAATCTAAGAATGAAGCCCACGCCATGCAGGTTATTCTATAAGCATGAGTGCACAAACGATGTCATATAGGTTTGGGAGAATGTGACCATGCCAATCAAACAAACTACGCAACTATCACAGGTGACTGATATCTTTCCCTGGGCACGCAATGAGTACGCTTTAGGGATTTTTGTAGCGCGTAAAGTAGTGAAAACAGTTACGATTGGCACGCATGATTTTCAGGTGGGATGGGTGCGCGATCCTGCACTTATGGATACTTCTCGTGTTGCTGTGGGCGTTTTTACGGCAAAAAATCATTTTGTTCCTGTAGCTCTCGCAGATGCTCATGCTCGTTTGTATGAAACTAATTTTTTGGACGCAGATATTACTCAACTTGATGCGCGCGTTATGTTAGCCGAAGAAGGCAAGGGAGGCGTTCATCAGTATCGTTTTATGCGTACCGATCCTACCCCTTCTACTGCGGGAACGATTACTGTAGATCATGGGGCAGTGGTTGCTCGTGGAGAAGATGGGCGGTTGAGATGGCTGTCATCGTGGCTGAGAGCAACGAAAAAAGGTAAAGATTCCTATACTTTTGAGCAGGTGCGTTCTGCTGCGGTGTCTGGTCAAGACACAGCTGATTTAGACTATAATGCGGCGGTGTGCATAGCCTATTGTGTGATTTATGCGCAACCGACCTTAGCAACGGAAGCAGTGCACGTAACCGGTTTTGGTACGTCGAATATTTACCGTCGTATTCGCCAACAAGCGCCTTTGAGTGCAATTCGTACCAGCGTGCGTGATATTGAGCAGGCTCGTGCAGCAGGCTTGAAGATTTCTGGATTGGAAGATTATTTCCTTCATACTATGCGTGAGTCGGGTGCTTTAGACCGCATCTCCCAGTTGGAGGCTACGCATGGTCAAGAAAATTTGGAGTTAATGACTAATCCGAAATCGCATTTGTATTATTTGCATTCTCGCAATGGTGTGGATTTTGAGTCGGCATTAAAAACTTTGCGTATTGAGTCGAATCTGAACCGTTTTAGCGCGGTCAGTAGTGTGATTGAAAACAATTACCATTATGACTTTACCCCGACCGAAGATGAGATTAGCTTAGCGTATGCTGCACAATTAAGCACAGATTTACTCGAGAATCCGGCTTTCGATGCGCTTAGTACATTATCCACTCATGGGGTGGATGATGCGTTGGCGCAACCAGCTTTGCGCTATGCGAATACAGGTCAGGATGCAACGCAGGAAACCTCGTTTTCCTCGAGCTGGTTAGGGCAGTTCTATGCGCAGGCTAGGCGGGATGGGGAAAACTCTCAGACTGGGGGCATGCGGCTTAGCTTGAACAATATTGAACAGGTCAATGCTGTGTACCCGATGGTGCAGGCGGCGCGCGAAACCGCCTACCATATTGCCGCCTCGCATGAACGTTATGCGCAGAATCCGCAATTGGAGCAACAGCATGGCATGCATACCAGCCAGTGGGTGTATAGGCGGGCATTGTCGAAGCTGATTGCGCATTTGCGATTGCCGCTGCGAAGCGATATTGATTTCCGTGCGGATGTGCAGTCCTCTGGAGCAACAGTTATTGATTTTACGAGCACAGCATCAACAGTTATGCCTACTCGTCGTTTTGACGCGCACACTTTGCAATGGGTAGATGTGAACGAAGTAGAACGTCAACAAATGAGCTCACGTTATAACCTCCGTGTGGGTATTATTTTGGCGGCTTTAGCGTTCGGTGCTAGCGATAATATTTCCCGTGTTGCCGTGCGCATCGATAACTTGGCTGGCGCTCAAGATATTGAAGATCGCGATTCTACTATGTACGCCTTACTTATGCGTGCTCTCGACAGTATGGGTATGGATAATCCGCATCATGCGCATTCTCATGCTCATGGTTCTAAAAGCGAGCAATCTGGTTCAGCTGAGTCAAACAGTAACTATAACGATGCTTTTATGGATATCATGCAGTCTGCGAACTTCTCTGCGGACCAGTTACAAGCTTTCGAAGCTGCAGATAATCAGCCAAGTGATGACGAAATT
>QWBY01000917.1_pt1 | contig 18983 bp, 15 predicted proteins | sample 1972471 | NCBI WGS metagenome assembly QWBY01 (sample SAMN09866722, study PRJNA288562) | Human gut metagenome isolate term6_stool, whole genome shotgun sequencing... | reverse complement strand
ACAAAAATTATTATTAGATCCATTTAATTTAGGATATTTACAAACAATAGTTTTTATACTTATCATAGCATCACTAGTACAATTTGTTGAAATGGTTATTAAGAAAATTTCACCAGCTCTTTATGGAGCAATGGGTGTTTTCCTACCACTTATTACTACAAACTGTATGGTACTAGGTGTTGCAATACTTAACATACAAAGTGGATACAACATCTTTGAAGTAATAACAAACGCTATCGGAGCATCACTTGGTTTTGGTTTAGCACTAATACTACTTTCATCATTAAGAGAAAAACTAGAACTTGTTGATGTACCAGAACCTCTTAAGGGAATGCCTCTTGCATTAATCGCAGCAGGACTTATGTCTATTGCGTTCATGGGCTTCTCTGGTTTAGTATAGGAGGTATTACAATGGAAGTATATTTAATACCTATAGCAGTTTGTGGCATCATAGGTTTGATATTTGCTGTTTTACTTTCAATAGCTTCTAGAGTATTTGAAGTAAAATTAGATCCAACAGTAGATAAAGTATTATCTGCACTGCCAGGAGCTAACTGTGGAGCTTGTGGATTTCCTGGTTGCGAAGGACTTGCTAATGCAATTGCAAAGGGAAGTGCACCAGTTAATTCATGCCCTGTAGGAGGTGCAGCATGTGCAAGTAAGATAGCTGAGATACTTGGCGTTGATGCAGGCGGCACTGAAAAGATGGTTGCTAATGTTTTATGCCAAGGCGACTGCGACAAAACAAAGTTCAAATATGACTACAAGGGCATTGAAAGCTGCTCATTTGCATCACAAATATCAGGTGGACCAAAGTCATGTGATTTTGGCTGCGTTGGTTGTGCTTCATGCGTTAATGCATGTCCATTTGATGCTATCGAGATGAGAAATGGAGTTGCTTTTGTACTTAAGGAAAAATGTAAATCATGTAAGATATGTGTTGGAACTTGTCCAAAGAAAATTATTGAGATGGTTCCATATAAGAGCAAGGTATTTGTTAAGTGTAAGAACACTAATATGGGCAAGAAAGTTAAAGAAGCATGCGGCATAGGATGTATAGGCTGCAAGATCTGTGTTAAGAACTGTCCAAAGGATACCATAGCTTTTGAAAACAACCTAGCTCACATTGTTTACGAAGGATGTATAAACTGTACTATATGTGCACAAAAATGTCCTACAAAGGCAATACATGCTGAGAATTTAAGACCAAAGCCTGTAAAGCCAGCAGAGCCAGCAAAACCTGCTGAAGCTGCTAAACCAGCAGAACCAGCAAAACCTGCTGAAACTGTAAAAGAAGTACAAGTGACAAAGGAAGAAGAAAATAAGTAGATAATTAATTGTTTTAAGGGTATGGACAGCCATACCCTTAAAACGATAAAAGTAGGTTTTCATATGAAAAAATTAGACATAGTTTTAATCATATCTTTAATATTGTTTTCATTTATCTTTATTATTAAGGATAGATTTTTTGCGTCTAATTCAAATAATAAATACATAGCCGTATCAGTTGATGGCAAAGATTATAAAAATTTAGAATTTAAGGAAAAAACATACATATATCCATTAAAGACAAAGTTCGGCTTTAATAAGATAGAGGTTGCAAAAGATTATGTAAGGGTTTTGGAGGCTGATTGCCCAAACAAGCTCGATGTACAACAAGGAAAGATATATAGAACAAATCAAAGTATAGTTTGTATACCTAACAGAATGATTATTCAGATTAAATCAAAGGATAGTCGTAATAATGATGATGAAGTGGATGCTGTGATAAAATGATGAAGACAAGAGATTTTGTTTATATTGCCTTATTTACTGTTTTTGCAGTAGTATTAAGTATCTTAGAAAATTTCATACCATTGTCATTTAGTATACCAGGCCTAAGGATTGGCTTTGCAAACATTGCAGTAATTGCTGTTTTATATATATATTCATTTAAGTACGCTTTATTTATAGTGCTTATTAAGAACTTTCTTGTCTTTTTGCAATTTGGAAATATCATTGCATTTTCAATGTCAATGTCAGGCGGGATATTAAGTCTTATCTTTATGTATATATTTAAACGTTATTTTTATAAGTATTTTAGCATATATGGGGTAAGTGCTGTAGGTGCATTTTTTCATAACTTTGGACAGATTACATGCGCATCTATCATATTATCTAACAAGATTATATTTGCATATTTGCCAATACTTGTTATTATAGGAACTTTTACTTCAATAGTTATAGCTAAAGCAGCTGAGCTTTTTATAAGCAGATTTAAGAATATTAGAGGTTATATAAATGAATAATTACGAAGAGAAAAAATTAATGATGCAAGACATTAAGCTTGATGATAGGCCAAGGGAAAAATTAATTAGCCGCGGTAGAGAGTCATTAGAGCTTGCAGAAATTCTTGCTATCATAATAGGCACAGGAACTACAAACTTTAGTGCGATTGAATTATCAAAACAAATTTTAAGAAGATTCAACAATTTAGGTGGTTATGCTTCGTTAAAGGTTGAAGACTTAACCGAAGTAAGTGGCATAGGAAAAGCTAAGGCCTGCCAAATAATTGCCGCGCTAGAATTAGCTAGAAGACTTACAGGTCCAAACAGTTTATATGAAGCTGAAAGCTTATCTGACCCTAAAAAGGTTTATAAGGCATATAGAAATGAGTTTATGAATGAAGCTCAAGAAAAGTTTATTGTCCTTGCTCTTGATACGAAACTTAAATTAATTAAGATTATAGAAGTTTCTAAAGGAACTGTTAACTCTACACAAGTTCATCCAAGAGATGTGTTTAGAGACCTTGTTAAGTGCAATGCAAGTAGCTGCATATTGATACACAACCACCCAAGCGGGGACTCGAGTCCATCTAATGAAGATAAATTATTAACAAAGAGACTTGTAGAGTGTTCAAAAATTATTGGTATATCAATTTTAGATCATTTAGTTATCGGCGATGACTTCTTTAGTTTTAAAGAGCATGGCCTTATGGAGTGATATAATGAATTTTATTAAAAAACATAGAGTAATTATAACAATTTTACTTATTCTCGTGGCTTTAGTTCTTATTATTACAATAAATAATAAGAAAAAGAGCCTTAATAGTGTTGAGTCTGCACCTAGTGATATCATCTCAAAGGTATCATCTTTCTTTTATGGTGGTGCAAATAGAATTTCTAATGGCTTTAAAGGTTTATTTTCTAAAGAAGATTCAAAAAGCAAGATAAAAGAACTTGAAGAAAAGCTAACTATGCTTGAAGATAAGAATAGAGAGCTAGAAACTGTTATTATGAAATCTTCATATCTTAAGAAAGAATACAATTTATTACAAAATACAAAATATAATTTAATTAAAGCTAAGATAGCGTCTATGGATCCTGATGAATGGTATAAGAGGTTTACTATAAATAAGGGAAGTAAAGATGGCATCAAGAATGGCGATATTGTCATAGGTGCTTCTGAGATACAAAACAATGTCTATATAGAAGGCTTGCTAGGAAAAGTTACTGATGCTTCTAGAGATTCATCAAAAATTATTTCTCTTAATGATGATAAGTTTAAAGTTAGCTTTAATATTTTAAGAAATAATGAGTCTGGTGTTATGGGCGGAACTTTTGACTCTAAAATTGAGGGTTATATGTTTGATTCTAATGCGGACGTATTAGTTGGAGATAAACTGATTACATCAAGCTCATCTGAAGAGTATCCTGCCAATATTTACTTGGGAGAAGTTGTAGAAGTGATTAATGATGAGTCTAATTTAAAGAAGATAATAAAAGTTAAAGCGGCAGTAGATATAAAAGATGTAAGCAATGTATTTGTCATAAAAAGGTAGCAATATGAAAGCATTAGCATTTTTAATTTTTGTATTTATAAACTATATTTTAAAAGTAGCGATTTTGCCAAATTTTCTACCTACAAATTTTATCTTTAATTTAACACTTTGTATTATAGTCTCGCTTGCACTTCTTGCCAAGAATAGAGAGGGTTTAACTTGGACTTTAGTCATAGCTGTATTAAATGATTTACTTTCTCATGAAGTATTATTTATGAATCTATTTTTATTTACAATAATATATTTATTCTTATATTTCTTTAGAGATAATATAAATTTAGAGAATTTGCTAAGCATAGCTTTACTTAATATAGCTGCATATATATTTTATATGCTGTTTTCATATACACTCCTAAGCTTTATGGGCGTAGATCTTACTATAAAACATCTTTTTAGAAATATTTTTTCTATAAAGGCCTTATTTGTAGCTTTATATGGAGTACTTACGTATCTTATATCTAAAAGGATATTTAGATATAAGAATTATGATATTTAGGTGGTAGTATGAACAATATTGAAAAGAGTAATAGATATAATTTTATTAATCTTGTAGTTTTGATTATTCTAAGTGTTTTACTTATAAAACTTGCACACTTGACTTTAGTTGAAGGAGATCACTACAGATATATATCGGACAACTCTAAAATTAGAACAATAACTGTTACAGCACCTAGAGGGGAGATAAGAGACAGGTATGGAAGGTTGATAGCTGGTAATCTTCCTTCTTTTACTGTGCAAATTTATAAAGATGATATGCTTAATTTAGATGCAGATGATAGAAACAAAGCTCTTCTTGAACTTACAAGAAGTCTTGAAGAGGATGGGGTAATATATCAAAATGACTTCCCAATAGACTTTAACTATTTTGCATATAAAGATGAGGCAGAGTATATTAGTAACGACAAATCACCTTTAAAGACTGTTATCGATTTTATGAAAAACAAAGAAGTAATTAATGATTGCTTGGATATGTACATGACTTTTAAAAATGAAGATAAAAAGTATGATGTTAGACTTGCCAATAGAGCACTTTATGCAATCAAATCAAAGTTTGTTGACTTTCCAGTTGAGTATAAGAATACTGGTGAAAAATATGAATTCATTGCAAATGATAAATTTCTTGATTTTAAACAAAAGAATGAGTTTAAAGAAGACTTAAGTCCAAGAGCCCTTGTAAATGAGATTATTGTTAGTGATGATACTATATTAAGTAGAGTGTTCTCACATCCTATGATTAGAAAGCTTGTATATGAAAAGTATAAAGATAACGGCTTAGGAAACATTGTGCTTAAAGATTGTGTTAATACTTTGTATGAAGCTTATCTTGAACAAAAAAGAACACTGATGAAAGAGTATCCAAACTATGTTACTTATGAGAGTAGTGCTAAAGATGACTTTATAAATATTTTTAAGAACACATCGCTTAAAACTATGCTTGGTAAGGCTTATAAGAATGAAGATGATGAAATTATTGCTCCAGGTAAAATACTTATTGACCTTATAAGGTCAAAGAACATAGAAACAAAGGTTGAAGCTATAATTAATCCTGATACTTTAGATGTTCTTTATAGATATAAAGATCAAAATGTAGATCCAGAGCTTGCAGCTATTGATGAGCTTATTAAGGAAGCTGACAATAAAGAGATTATGGATCAGTTTATAAGCAATAACAAGATAAGACCATATGCTCAAAAGTGCTTGCTAGATGATGAAGTGCAAACAAGGATATCTATAGCAGGTGACTTTGAGTATGTTGACATGATTCAGTATAAAACCTTTTTAGAGAGAATCTTTAAGTTCAAAGATAAATTTGAAGATAAGAGTCCTGAGGAAACACTAAAAAAGGCGATGGAGAAGTATAAGATAGATGAAAATTATGCGCGCTACGAAGCAAAGACGCTTCTTAGTATATATGAGCTGTTCTTAAAACAAGGCCAGCTTGCATATCAACCTATCAACTTTGCTTATGGAATAAAGCCTCAAACAGTTGCTAGAATTGAAGAGAAGCTATATATGAACACAGGGGTTAATATATCTATAGAACCTATAAGATATTATCCTATGGGCTCTGTTATGTGTCATGTAATTGGATCTTTAGGAAAGATTTCAAGTGATGCTGAGATAGAAAAGTATATAAATCAAAAGAAGTATTTACCGGATTCTATAATTGGTAAAACTGGCATAGAAGAGGCATATGAAGATGTATTAAAAGGTAAAGATGGAGAGATGCTTGTTGAGGTAGACAGAATTGGTAATAAAACTAGAGTTATCTCTGAGACTAAACCTGTTAGAGGAAACACTATATACTTAAGTTTAGATGCCGAGCTTCAAAAGAAGTGCGAAAAACTACTTGAAAGAACAATTAAAACAATACCAAGAAGTGGAACTTTCCTTAGTAAATATGGTGACTTCAAGATGGAGTGGGATAGAAAAAGAAAGAGAACATATGATAATACTAGCTCAGGAGCCCTTGTATTAAATAATCCTAATACTGGCGAAGTATTAACTATGGCTAGTTATCCAGGATACAATCTAAACCTATTTGCTACCGGTATAAGTAAGACAGACTGGGACAGTTTAGGACCTGTTGAAGTGAACAATCCACTTGCAGCAAGACCGTTATTAAACGTTGCTACTCAAACTGCTGTTCAACCGGGCTCAATTTTTAAAATGTGCACAGGACTTGCAGCACTTGAGAAAGGTTTAAGCCCAGAGACAAAGATAACAGACATGGGATATGCTGAACTTGGTACAAAGAAGTTTAGGTGTTTATTGTGGACCGACTATCATATGACTCACGGAGCTATCAATTTAAGTGACGCATTAAAAGTCTCATGTAACTACTTTTTCTACTCTCTAGCAATGGGAGAGAATCAAAGACTTGGAAAGAAGCTTGATATAAAATTATCGATTGATGATATAGTTGACATGGCAAAGAGATTCGGTCTTAATGATAAGACAGGCATAGAAATCAATGTGCCTAGCGAGTTCTCTGGAGGCGTACCAAATCCAGAAAAGAAGCTTCAAAATATGAGGTTCTATCTAAGAAACTTCTTAAATGATAATCTTCAAGATTATGTTAAAGAAGGAGTAAGATATGATGAGGTCTTTAGGGACAAAGCTATAAAAGAAATATTGTCATGGCTTGAAGAAGGACCGAATATGACAAGAAACGAGGTTATAGAAAGTCTTGAAAAGCTTGGCTTTGATACTGAGAAAAAATTAGCTGGTAAGAGAGAAGGCATAGCTGACATTATCAAGTACACTTATTTAAATCAAGCCAAGTGGAACCTAGCAGATACACTTTATGTAACTATCGGTCAAGGTGACTCGTCATATACACCTATACAGATGTCTAACTATGTAGCAACTATTGCTAATGGCGGAGAAAGAAACAAGCTAACATTGATTGATTCGATTAAATCATATGATGGCTTAGAAGATATTTATACTTTTGAAAGAAAATCTGAAGATATTGGGTTAAAGAACAAGAAGGACTTAGATGTTATAAAGAGTGGTATGTATAAGGTAAGTAAACTTGGATCTGCAAAACCATTGTTTAAAGACTTCCCTATAAATATTGGATGTAAGACTGGTACTGCGGAAAAGAACGGTGTAAATCCATATACAAAAATGCCATATGATTCGTTCTCATGGTTTGTGGCCTTTGCACCATACGAAAAGCCTGAGCTAGCAGTTAGCGCTCTAGTATTCCAAGGCGGTATGGGCATAAACGCTGGACCTATGGTTAGGGAAGCTATAGCAGAGTACCTAGGAATGAATAAAGAAAATATTTCTAATGATTTACCACTAGTTACAAAAGTCTTAAAGTAAGGAGAATATATTGATTAATAGAAAGAAATTAGAAAAAATATTAAAGCTTGTAGAAAAACCTGCAAGATATATAGGTATGGAGAAGAACTCTATAGTCAAAGATTTTGAAAAAACGAAGGTGAAGTTTGCTTTTTGCTTTCCTGATATGTATGAACTTGCAATGAGCTACTTAGGACTTCATATACTTTACTTTTTGATAAATCAAAATGAAGACTACTTATGTGAAAGGGTCTTCTTGCCATGGCGCGATATGCAAGAGAAGATGAGAGAGGAAGAACTTGAATTATTTTCTCTTGAAAATAAAGAAGAGCTTAAAAACTTTGATGCGGTTGGCTTCACTTTGCAGTATGAAATGAGCTTTACAAATATATTGAATATGCTTGACTTAGCAAACCTTGAATATAAAAGCAAGGACAGGGGTGAGGATGATCCGATTATCGTTGCAGGGGGTCCTTGTGCAGTAAACCCAGAGCCTATCGCTGAAATAATTGATGTCTTTCAAATAGGCGAAGGCGAAGAGATGATGCTAAGGTTTTTAGAGCTACTTAAGATTAAAAAAGAAACAAAACAAAGTAAGGACGAATTTCTTGAAACGCTTGCTAAAGAAGATGGCTTTTATGTACCAAAGTTCTACAAGCCTCACTACAATGAAGATGGAACTATAAAAAATTATGAAAAGCTAAATCCAAATTGTAAGGACAGAGTAAAGAGGAACTATATTTCAAGCGTTGATAAGATGTTTCAAATTGACAGAATGATTGTTCCATACATCGATGTAGTTCATAAAAGAGCAGTTGTTGAGATATTTAGAGGCTGTACTAAGGGATGCAGATTTTGCCAAGCTGGAATGCTATACAGACCTATAAGAGAAAAATCAGATGAGAACATCAAGAATATCGCCAAGACTATGATAGACAATACTGGTTATGACGATGTTAGTTTGTTCTCACTAAGTACTTGTGACTATACTAACCTTAGAGAAGTTGCTCGTGAGATGAAAGAGTACTTTGTACAGAACAATGTTAGCGTCTCACTACCATCACTAAGGCTTGACTCACCGAGCATAGATGTATTGAAGGACTTATCTGATGTAAGGAAGTCATCACTAACATTTGCTCCAGAAGCAGGCAGCCAAAGATTAAGAGATGTTATCAACAAAAATGTTAGCGAAGAAAATTTAATTGATGTCATGACTTATGTATTTGGAGAAGGCTGGTCTAAGATTAAACTTTACTTTATGATAGGCCTTCCTACTGAGACTGAGGATGATATTAGGGGTATAAAAGAACTTGCTTATTTAGTTAGAGATTTATTCTTTAAAAGAGATAGGGAAGATATAAAGGGAGACTTTAGACTCGTTGTAAGTACATCGTGTTTTGTGCCAAAGCCTTTCACACCATTCCAATGGTTTAAGCAAGATAGTATAGATGAATTTTACGAAAAGATAGGCATACTTCGCTCATGTATAAAAGATAAAAAGATTGACTACAACTATCATGATCCTGAGCTTAGCTACATTGAAGCGGTACTTGCAAGAGGCGATAGAAAGCTTACGGATGCACTTATATATGTTTACGAAGAAGAGAAGAAGGCTGAGAAAGTGGATAACGATTTTATCTACAACAATTACATGAACGCATTCAAAGAGTTTAATTTAGATCCTGACTTCTACGCAAGACGCGAAAGATCATATGATGAAGTTCTACCTTGGGATATAATAGATATTGGTGTTAGCAAAGAGTTTTTGATTAGAGAGTATGAGAAGTCGATGAAGGCAGAGACTACAAAAGACTGCAGGATTTCTTGCAATGCATGTGGTATTAAGAACTGTGAAATGAGGGGTAAGCATGAAAATTTTGTGTAAATTTACAAAGCTAGGTTACTTAAAATTCATCTCACACTTGGACCTTGTGGACTTATTTCAAAGGACTCTTTTTCAAAACAAAGTTGATGTAAAGTTCTCGGAGGGCTTTAATCCACATCCAAGGATGTCTATTGCTTATCCACTTCCACTAGGTATAGAGTCAAATAGTGAGTATATGGAGATATACTTAAACTCAAAGATTGATTTAAATGATTTTATTATTAGAATGAACGAGAAGCTTCCTCATGGCATTAAGATAGTAGAAGCAAAGTATGATGACGATGAGTCTATATCTAACAAGGTGAAGTCGGTCGTATATGCCTTTAAGCTATTGAACACTTTTTTTAAAAAGAATAAGAACGTTGATATTGCAAGCGAACTTTCGAAGATTAATGACATGGATGAGGTCGAGATTGAAAGAAAGAGAAAGAAAGGAAAGAGAAGGATCTTCGTTAAGGAAAATGCAAAAGACTTTTTGACTAGATTAGAGCTTAAAGATGATGCAATATATGCATATATAAAGATGAGTGAAGAGGGCTCGTTAAAGCCTGCACTAATATTTGACATACTTAATAAGTATACAGACATAGCTATGGATGAGCTTGACATAGACTTAGAACGCATAGGCTTGTATCAAGACTATGAAGGAGAGAATGAAATATTTTTATAAAAGTATAAGAATTTATTATAAATAGCTTGTAAATTATAAAATTTGATGATATAATATGAATTACAGAGTAGAGGAAATGCGCTAGTGTTAAAAGATGGGATGTAGCTTTTAAACGAATGGCGATGAGCCGCGGTGTTTCTTCGCTTCCGCTGTATAAATATTATATTATTTAGCACAGCCTCTGGAATTTTATTTTAGGAGGATTTTTTTATGCAAAAAAGGAGATTTACGACTAAGAAATTAGTCCTAAGTGCATTGTTCGTTACGTTAACAATTTTAATGTCTAAATTTTTGAAAATTAAAATTGCTACTGGATTAGTTTTCTCATTTGGTGGATACCCACTAATGTTTGGTGGTATGGTTTTAGGACCTTATTACGGCTTCATGATGGGTATAGTTTCAGACGTTATAAAATTTATGCTATCACCAAGCCAATTTGGTTTTAACTTTGCCTTTACACTATTGGAGGGTTTGTTAGGATGGTTCCCAGGCTTTATGGTTTGGAAATTAACTAATGGCGAAGGTTTCTCAGCATTATTGGAGAACAGAAAGAAACAAAACATAGCAATCATATCAATAAGTTTATTTAGAGCTATATTTATAAATATTATATGTAATTCAGCACTTTTACACATATATATGGGTAAAGCTCTAATAGCACTAATGACAGCAAGAATACTTAAGAACACTATAGAAATATTCTTAGTATACTTCATCCTTACAGCTATAGTTGAAGCTTTAAAAGCAAGAAAAGTTAAATTTGAGTTTTAGCTTATATATAATAAATAGTAAATGCCTCATGACATTCCGGTGAGGCATTTATTTTTGGCATAAGATAAGGCAGGATTTTTGGTCCTGCCTTTTAATTTATTTACTAGATTTATCTTTTAGAACTTTTTTTAAAGCTTCATTTAATACCTTTTCATTATTCTTTCTAAAGTTACCATCTACAATATATATTTCGTTTTTAAACTTGAATACTAAAGTAGATGTTGAGAACTTGTTAGCGATATATGCTTCTTCAAAATCATCAGAGAAACAATCGTACTTAATATACTCAATGTTGCCTTGATTATCGCTAATATTTCTATCTTTAGTAACACTATATATATAGTTTAATATATGCTTATTCTTGCAGTAGTAATACTCACTCTTCATAATTAAAGATTCATATTTAGAGTCTGAGTATCTTGTGAAGCTATAATTCTTAGTGTACTTATTGACAAAGAAGTTTTTATTCTCAAACTTTGTATTCATATAATACCTATTGTCCTTTATATTCTCATCCACTTGGAAGATGTCTTCATTGATAGCATTATTAACAGGCATTTCCAACAGTCTTGTTTGTAGATTTGTTATCATAAATAAAGAAACAACTATAAACAAAAATCTTGGAAAGAACTTATCGAAGACCTTTTCGATGAATAGTTTATACACAACGTAAGCAAGAGCTGCGCCTATCAAGAATGAATAGCTTGAGAACAGTTTCAAGAGTGTTATATTGCCAACAGTAAAATTATATATGTCTATCGATACATAAAGAACAATCATTAGTGCAAGCAGGGTAAATAATGCTAGCATTAAAATTCTACCAAACTTAAAAGCTGAAGGCTGCTCAAATTTTTTACGTAAGCCTTTGAAGTAAAAGTATATAATTCTTCTTAAGTACATAATGGATAGATCTAAAAATATTAGTGGCACTAAGGCCATAAACATAAACTGTTTTATGTAGACAAACTTATCTATGTTTGGCCAGAATAAAAAGACTGTGCTTGCTAAAAATATCATAAAGAATGATAAGAAAACTGATATTGAGAAGAATCTTATGTTAGAGATGTTCTTCCAACTTTTCTCATCCGCATCAGCTATAGCTTTTTTGCTCGCATTATGATTTTCATATATGTTAATATCTTTGAAGCCACAAACAAATTTAAAGCCAGCACTCTCCATATCATATAAGTGAGTTGTGAAGGCTCCAAATTTATTCTTTCTAGATGTAGTGAATGGATAACTCTCGCAAAAATATACAAAATTATTAGCATCGACTGCTTTTTCTAAGCTAATCGATGCTTTTTTTACATCTTTTATCTTGTATCCATCTTTTCTTAAGTGATTAAGATGCTCTTCGAGACCTTTGTAGTCAATATTTTGAAAGAGCATTAATTCATTTATTCTTGTGCTTTCTTGCATAAGCTTTCACCCTTTTTATATAGCATTACGCCTAATGGTACGAGTAGTATCGATATCCATTGTGATGTTGAGAAGTATAAGAAGTGTCCTCTTACGTCATCATATCTTAAAAATTCAACTAAAAATCTTCCTATGCCATATAGTATGATATATAGGCCTGAAACTTTTCCTCTGGATCTATCTTTCTTTGAGTAGATGAACAGAATTATAAAAATAATAATGTTGCCTAATGAGCTCAATAGCTGAACAGGGAAGAGCTTTACTCCGCTTAAACCAACGCTTTCTTTTGGAAAGATTACTGCAAATTTACTATTGCATGGCAAACCATAGCAGCAGCCAGCCATAAAGCAGCCGATTCTACCAAAGGCGTGTGCAAGTGGTACTTCAGGGGCCATAGAGTCTATCATATCTAAGAAATTAATTTTGTATTTTTTAGAGTAAATATACAAAGCGACAAGCCCGCCTATAATACCTCCGTAGAATACATAGCCACCTGCTAAGATATCTCTTAGTGTTGAGACTAAGTCTTTAGTATTCTTTAAACTATCTACAACAAAGTTAAAGTCTGTTATAAGATAGAGAAGCTTTGCTCCTAAGAAGCCACCAATCATACCATATACAATGGAGTAGTAGATGGTTTCTTTATCTGCGGGGTACTCTTTTTTTCTATACCAATAAACAAGGCTTGCTACAACTATGCCAAGCGCTATAAGTGAGCCATAGCTAGCAAGTCTTATTCCAAATATTGTGTAAAATGGTTTCATATTCTACCACATAGAACTCATTAAAGAGCAGCCAATGCATGATAAACAAGCTATGCAAGCAACAGTTACAAGTAGTGTAGAGCATAAACTTATAGTGTTAAGTATTATACCTGTCTTTGCATAAGCTGTGTCTCCTTTGTTTTTAGCGTCAACACCCATGATTAAACCAACTATAGCTATGATACTTCCTATGAAGGATAGTTGTCCTAAAAATATGCATAGTAGTGATACAGCACCTAAGATAAGTGATGTTAAACCTTTGTTGCTGCGTCCATAGTTATCGTCATTAAAGCCGTTCCTATAGTTGTAATCGTTTTTATTGTAGTCATAGTAGTGACCCTTAGCTCTCTTTCTGTCTTGTCTTTCTTTTATTTCATCCTCACTTAAAACTTCTTGATCGTTGAAGTCCTTATCGTCATAAATATTGTTCATAATATCCCTCCTTGTATAGTATTATACCCCTTTAAGCATTATTATACATAAAAGAAATGAAAATTACAAGAAAAATAAAAATTTTAAAATTATCTCTTATATGGTATAATAATTAATAGAGGTGATTTTATGAGTTTTACGCATTTGCACTTGCATACTGAGTATTCTTTACTTGATGGTTCAAACAAAATAACAGAGCTTATAGATAGAGTTAAAGAGCTTGGCATGGATGCATGTGCTATAACTGACCATGGCAATATGTATGGTGTAATCAAATTTTATAAGGAAGCGAAGGCTAAGGGCATCAAACCTATCATAGGCTGCGAGGTTTATGTATGCGAAGATAAGCTTTTAAAGGACAAAGAAACGCCTTATTACCACTTGATACTTTTATGCGAAAACGAAAAGGGATACAAAAACCTTATAAAGATAGTCTCAGACGCCTCTATTAATGGCTACTACTATAAGCCAAGAACTGATTTTAACTATTTACGTGAGCATAGCGAAGGCATCATTGCACTATCTGCCTGTTTAGGTGGAGAGGTGCAAAGGATGATACTCGATCAAAATATGGATGGAGCAAAAAAAGCTGCGCTTAGATATAAAGAAATATTTGGAGAAAACAATTTCTTCCTAGAGCTTCAAGATCACGGTATGAAGGAGCAAGCATATGTAAATAATTATCTTATCGATCTTTCTAAAGAGCTTGGTCTTGGACTAGTTGCAACGAATGACTGCCACTACTTACGCAAAGAGGACGCTAAGGTTCACGACGTGCTTTTATGTATACAAACTCTTTCAAAGATTGATGATGAAAACAGAATGCGCTTTCCTAGTGAAGAGTTTTATGTAAAGAGTCCTGAGGAGATGGAGAAACTCTTCTCATATGTACCTGAGGCTATAAAAAATACTGAGATTATTAAAGACAGATGTAATGTAGAGATTGAGTTTCATCAAAAACATTTGCCTAACTTTGAGATAGATGAAGACATGACTCACTCTGAATATCTTCATAAGCTTTGCGAAGAAGGTTTAAAGAAGAGATATGGACATGTCAGTGAAGACATAAAGAACAGGATGGAGACTGAGTTTAAGATTATCGACTCCATGGGCTATGTTGACTACTTCCTAGTAGTTAGGGACTTTATTATGTATGCAAAAGACAATGGCATACCTGTTGGACCAGGAAGAGGTTCTGCGGCAGGCAGCATTGTTTCTTATGCTTTAGGCATAGTTGATGTTGACCCTCTAAAGTATGATTTGCTATTTGAAAGATTTCTAAATCCTGAGAGAGTTTCTATGCCCGATATAGATGTTGACTTTGGATATGAGAGAAGATCTGAGGTTATTGATTATGTAATAAGGAAGTATCACGAGGACAAGGTTAGTCAGATTATTACCTTTGGTACACTTGCCGCAAGAGCTGTTATTCGTGACGTTGCAAGGGCTTTAGATGTGCCTTTAAACAAGGCAGATACACTTGCGAAGATGGTGCCAAGAGATCTAGACATAACCATAGACCTAGCTTTAGAGAGAAATCCTGAGTTTAAGAAAGCCTACGATGAAGACGAAGAGGCAAAGAAAATAATTGATATATCAAGACAGCTTGAGGGTCTGCCAAGGAATATTGGAACTCACGCTGCCGGTATATTAATCACTGAAGAGACTATAACAAACCACCTACCTCTTGTTAAGAACAAAGAGTCTATATCCACTCAGTACACTATGACAGAGCTTGAAGAGCTTGGATTTTTGAAGATGGACTTCTTAGGCTTAAGAAACTTAACGGTTATTCAAGATGCACTTGATATGATAGAGAAAAACTATAATCTTAAAGTTGACTTTGATAATATGGAATGTGATGACAAAAATGTCATAAATTTATTTACAAACGCTGAAACAATAGGTGTATTTCAATTCGAGTCGGTTGGTATGAGAAGGTTCTTAAAGGAATTAAAGGCCCAAAAGTTTGAAGACCTAATTGCTGCAAACTCATTGTTTAGACCGGGACCTATGCAATCGATACCAAAGTTTGTCGAGGCAAGGCACGATCCATCTAAGATAAGCTACTTAGATCCGCATCTTGAACCGATACTAAAGGAAACATATGGCTGCATTGTATATCAAGAGCAGGTAATGAGAATATTTAGAAACCTTGCTGGCTACTCACTTGGCGGTGCTGACATAGTTAGAAGAGCCATGAGTAAGAAGAAGATGAAGGTCTTGGAGCAAGAGAGAAAGAACTTTATCTATGGTAAGGACGACGGGGATGAAGTGATTGTTAAGGGTGCTGTGAGAAACGGCATTAAAGAAGAGGTAGCAAATCAAATTTTTGATTACATGCTTGACTTTGCAAACTACGCTTTCAACAAGTCACACTCTGCTGCTTATTCAGTAGTTGCGTATAGAACAGCCTACCTTAAGTACTACTATCCAAAAGAGTATATGGCAAGTCTACTTAGCTCTGTTATGGGCAACACTCCAGATGTAATAAAGTATCTAGAAGAGACAAAAAGACTTGGCATAGAAGTCTTAAGACCTGATATAAACAAGTCATTTAGAAAGTTTGCAACAGAAGACGATTGTATAAGATTCGGACTTTCAGCGATTAAAAACGTAGGAAGCAATGTTATTGATTCAATACTAAAAGCCAGAGGAAAGATAGATGGATTCACTTCATTTGAAGACTTCTTAACAAAGACTTACAAAGTTGATTCGGCTGCTATGAACAAAAAGTCTATAGAGTCTCTAATAAAAGCAGGAGCGCTTGACTCGCTTGGATTGAATAGAAGCCAAATGCTTGGTTCATATGACTTTATTCTTAAGAGTATACAAAAGGACGCAAAGAGCAATGCCGAGGGACAGCTTGGTCTATTTGGACTTAGTGATGATAATTCATCCCATGCACAATACAAGGTGCCGGAAGCTACAGAACTTTCAAAGTTTATGCTTCTTGAGGGCGAAAAAGAGATGACTGGCATATATTTTTCAGGCCATCCACTTGAAGAATTTACACAAGAACTAAGAGATAACAGCGACTTTACGTCCATTGAGATGAAAGAAAAGCTTGCAGATGAAACCGATACAGACATTAAAGATAATATGTTCATTTCTTATGCAGGTATGATATCAGATGTCACTAAGAAGGTAACAAAGAATAATCAAATGATGGCCTTCATCGACCTAGAAGATATTTATGACAATATTAGAGTGGTAATCTTCCCAAGAGTTTACGAAACTTACAGAAGCTTGATAAAAGAAGGAGAGAGAGTAGTAGTTAAAGGAAGATTGCAAATAAGCGCTAATGATGAGATAAACATCATAGCAGATAGAGTTAAAAGGCTTGAAAAGCGTAAAGAGACTTTATACTTAAGAATAAAAAAAGATAAAGATGATAATGACAAGAAGGATATCTTGGATATTCTAAAGAAATATAAGGGAGATAACCCTGTTGTAGTGTACTTTGAAGAGACAAAGTCTACTATTGAATCCAACGATAGCACAGCTATTGACATAGACAATGAGAAGCTATATGAGGATTTAAAAATGCATTTAAACGAAGATGATATAGTTATCAAATAGGAGGAAGAATGAAGACTATTGCTATATTAACAAGTGGCGGTGACGCACCTGGAATGAATGCCGTTATTAGATCGGTTGTAAGAACAGCGATATATAACGATGTAAAAGTTTTAGCTGTAAAGGAAGGTTACAACGGTCTAATAAAGGGTGACATTGAAACGATGACACTATCGAGCGTTGCAGATATAATTCATAGGGGCGGAACTATACTTAGAACTGCAAGAAGCGAAGAGTTTATGACTGAAGAAGGTATTAATCAAGCTCTTAAAGTAATTAAGAAATTCAAGATAGATGCTATAGTCGCTCTTGGTGGAGACGGTACATTTAGAGGAGCAAGAGAGCTAGTAAAGCGTGGCATAAAAGTATCATGTGTTCCATGTACAATAGACAACGACCTTGCTTATACTGACTACACTATAGGATTTTTAACTGCAGTTGAGACAGCGGTATCCGCTATAAGTAAGCTAAGAGATACATCAGAGTCTCACGGCAGAGCTATAGTGCTACAAGTTATGGGTAGAAACTGTGGAGACATTGCTCTATACTCAGGCATAGCTGGTGGTGCAGAAGCCATAGTTGTGCCAGAGCTTGAAATAGATACTGATGCCATAATTCAAAAAATAAAAAATGGTAGAAAAAGAGGTAAGAAGCACCACATCATAGTCACTGTTGAAGGCGCGCTTGATGCGTACGACTTAGCAAAGATTATAGAAGAAAAGAGCGATATTGAAACTCGTGTTACGGTCTTGGGTTATGTTCAAAGAGGCGGTGTGCCTACAGTACAAGACAGAATACTTGCAAGTGAATTTGGTTACAGAGCGGTAAACTTATTGCTAGAAGGTAAGACTGGCCTTGTCTTAGGATATAAAGACGGCAAGTTTATTGAAGTAGATATAAACGAAGCACTTAATGCTAAAAAAGAGCTAAATAAAGAAATGCTTAAGATGGTAGACATATTATCGATTTAGAGGCAGACTTATGAAGAAGACTATGAAAAAGACAAAGATAGTTTGCACTATAGGTCCAAGCTCAGACTCATATGATGTCTTGAAGGATTTAGTAAGTGAAGGAATGAATGTTGCAAGACTAAACTTCTCACACGGCACTCATACGGAACATAAGACAAGGATAGATACTATAAAGAAGCTTAGAGAGGATATTGATGAGCCTATAGCGATAATGCTTGATACAAAGGGTCCTGAGATTAGGATAAAAACTTTTAAAGATGGCATGATTAGGATAGAGCAAGGACAAGATTTTATTTTAACGAGCGAGGACATTGAAGGAGACGAGACAAAGGTTTCTGTCACATACAAAGACATTGCCAAGGATTTAAAGGTAAATGACAGAGTACTTATTGACGACGGCCTTGTTGAGTTCACTGTAAAATCAGTCGATGAGAACAATGTTTATATGAGGGCTGTTAACTCGGGCGAGCTAAGCGATAGGAAAGGAGTTAATCTTCCTTCAGTTAAAGTAAATTTACCAACGCTTACAGAAAAAGATGTTGAAGACCTTATCTTTGGCATAGAAAATGATGTAGATTTTATTGCAGCTTCTTTCATAAGAAGTGCAAGTGACGTTTTAGAGATAAGAAAAATTCTTGAGAGCAATGGCGGAGAAGACATTAAAATAATTTCTAAGATAGAAAATCTAGAAGGCGTTCAAAATATTGACGAAATAATCGAAGTATCTGATGGCATAATGGTAGCTAGAGGCGATATGGGCGTTGAGCTTGATGAAGAGGACATACCTTTAGTGCAAAAAGATATAATTAGAAAATGCAATCTTAAAGGCAAATTTGTAATCACAGCGACACAAATGCTT
>QWBY01001342.1_pt1 | contig 19033 bp, 15 predicted proteins | sample 1972471 | NCBI WGS metagenome assembly QWBY01 (sample SAMN09866722, study PRJNA288562) | Human gut metagenome isolate term6_stool, whole genome shotgun sequencing... | reverse complement strand
CCAACGCCGCGCATTAAGTTGAATTGGTAGTTGATAGCACTTATTATGTCATCAATTTCAATTCTCTTTGGAGATATTTCTTTTATATTTTCTATGATTAAGTTTTTAAGCTCTTCGTCATCCTTAGCTTCGTCCATAAGTTCATGCATTAATGGTGCATAAACTTTATCTTTAAGTCCAAGCTCTTCAAAATTAACTTTTGTATCAAAAGCTTCTGGCTTAACAAAGTTATTGCCTACGACTCTGATTTCTTCACCATTGTCCAAAACTATGTCGATGGTATTGACAAAATTGTCTTCAATCTTTTGCGCCATAGGTCTATCAAGAAGAGTGCCCCTTTCATAAATTAATTCACCTGTGATAGGGTTAACTGCATCTACTGCAAGCTTGTGATTTTCAATCCTTCTTGCTATAGATAACTTCTTGTTAAACTTATATCTTCCGACTTTTGCTAGGTCGTATCTCTTAGGGTCGAAGAATAGATTATTAAGTAGTGATTTCCAAGCACCACGGTTTGGTATGATAGTTGCACTGTAATCAAGCTCGCCGTTCTTATTGATTTCCTTCTTATAGTAGCAGCCTGGTGAACGAACGACTTGCGAAACAACAACCCTTTCTCCACCATTGATTATGAAAGTACCCTTGTCAGTCATGATAGGTATATCTCCCATAAATACTTCTTGCTCTTTAACCTCTCCAGTGTCTTTATTAATCAATCTAACCTTTGCTCTAAGAGGAGCACTGTAGTTTGTGTCCTTTATTCTAGACTCTTCTTCAGTATACTTTAATTCTTTGCCTATAGTATAGTTGACAAACTCCAATACTAAGCTACCACCATTGTCATCAATAGGTGATATGTCATCAAAAGCTTCCTTTAAACCATCTTTTAAGAACCAGTCAAATAGAATAACTCATTCTAGTTCTTTTTCCGTTTTCAACAGGATGTAGCATCCAAATATTCACCCCTTATAAAAATAACCTACTATATGTCGTACCCTAAATTAAGATTTTGAGAATAAAAACCCATTTTAAATCCTAATTATGCAATTTATAATTATATAATATGTCAAGTCTAATGTCAAGCATTTTTTTCGATTTTTAAAAATATTTTTTAATTCGCGCTGCGAAATATTTACTATTGATATATAGATATGCTATAATAAGCAAAAGGTGGTGAACTAATGAACACATTACAAATTTTAACAAGACTTCTTCTTGCAGCTCTATTGGGTTCATTAATCGGAATAGAACGTGAGAAGAAACATAGAGCGGCAGGTCTTAGGACGCACATCATAGTCTCTGTTGCCTCTTGCCTTATCATGCTTATCTCTATCGATGGCTACAAAGCTTTCTACGGAAATAATTCTTGGGACGCGACAAGATTTGCTGGTCAAGTCATAAGTGGCATAGGTTTTTTAGGCGCAGGCACTATACTTCAAAAGAAGGATGTTGTTAAGGGCCTAACTACTGCTGCAACACTATGGCTTTGTGCTGCCAATGGCCTCGCTGTCGGTATAGGCTACTACAAGGGTGCCATCTTCGCAACTATCATCTGTCTAATTACTCTTATCAGTCTAAAGGGTATGGATGAGTTCCTGAACAAAAGATACTTAGCTAGCTACTACATGAGCTTTGCTGGCAAGAACTTTCAAAAGAGTGACTTTGAAAAAATTTGCGAGGAAGAAGGCATAGAGATTTCTTCTCTAAACATTTTAGATGATGCGATAGATGAGATCTCCGAGATAGAGTGCACACTTTCAATCGCGGATAATTACAAGATTGACAGCCTTATAAGTAAACTTGAAGAAAGATTAAAGTTAATAAAGTTTCACGAGACACACTAAGCACGGCAGCCCTAGAGGCTGCTTTTTTATTGCTATAAAACGCCTAGCGTGTTTAATATTTTTGCTAAGCATAGTTTGTGAGCTATGTAGTGTGAGGCTTGCTATATAGTAGGAGGCTCCCTATATAATTAGAGGCGTGCTATATAGTAGGAGGCTCCTTATATAGTGAGACGCTTACTATATATTAGCTCTTTACTTTCATAAAAAAAGAACTATGGGCGCAGTGCTCATAGTTCTATCTTTTTATACTATCTTTTTTATTTGTATTCTTTTAAAAGTGCCTTGATCTCATCAACCTTTTCAAGTCTTTCCCAAGGAAGCTCTATGTCGTCACGGCCGAAGTGTCCGTAGTTACTAATCTTGTGGAAAATTGGTCTTCTTAAATCGTAGTAGTCGATGATGAAGGCTGGACGTAGGTCGAAGACTTTTTCAACAATCTCTAATATCTTTGCCTCATCAAGCTTCGCTGTACCGAATGTATCAACGTTAACTGATATTGGCTTTGCAACACCTATCGCGTAGCTTACTTGTATTTCGCATCTGTCACATAGTCCTGCTGCAACTAGGTTCTTAGCAACGTGTCTTACTGCGTATGAGGCTGATCTATCAACCTTTGTTGCGTCCTTACCTGAGAAGGCTCCTCCGCCGTGTCTGCAGTAACCACCGTATGTGTCAACGATAATCTTTCTACCTGTAAGTCCTGTGTCGCCCTTTGGTCCGCCTATAACGAAGCGGCCTGTTGGGTTCACGTAGATGATAGTTTCGTCGTCCATTAGCTTTGGATCAACAACTGGCTTTATAACATTCTCTATGATGTCCTTTTTAATCTTCTCAAGACTAACGCCTTCCTTGTGTTGTGTAGAAACGACTATAGTGTGAACTCTCTTTGGCTTGCCGTCATCATATTCAACAGTTACTTGTGTCTTGCCGTCTGGTCTTAGATAGCTTAGTGTACCGTCCTTACGAACTTCTGCTAGCCTTCTTGATAATTTATGTGCTAGGTAGATGGCAAGTGGCATGTACTCCTTAGTTTCGTTGCATGCATAACCAAACATCATACCTTGGTCGCCTGCACCTATTAGGTCGTACTTATCCTTTGAATGCTCCTTAGTCTCAAGAGCCTTATCAACGCCTAGAGCTATGTCCTTAGATTGTTCTTCGATTGATACAAGTACAGCACAGTTCTCTGCGTCGAAGCCAAACTTTCCTCTTGTATAACCTATGTCAGCTATAACTCTTCTAACAACAGCTTGCATGTCAACGTAGCAGTTTGTTGTTATCTGTCCTGATACTAAAACGTAGCCAGTTGATGCAGTAGTTTCGATTGCGCATCTCGCTTCTGGATCCTTCTCTAGTATCGCATCTAGCAATGCATCTGAGATTTGGTCGCAGACCTTGTCAGGATGACCTTCTGTAACAGACTCAGATGTAAATAGTTTTTTATACATAATCTTCCTCCTATAAAACAATAAAAAAACCTTCATAGCTGAAGGTTCGTTCTTCTCATCTTTCAGCTTTGCTGTAGGATTTGGCACCTTGCTCGCAGGTTGCCGGACTTCACAGGGCCTAGTCCCTCCGTCACTCTTTATGAGACTTATTAAGTTCACTTCATATTATATATAGTAATCAAATCTTTGTCAAGGACTTTTTAAATATTTTCTAATTCTTTCAATTCTTCGATTGCAAAGCGTTCTGCAACCTTCTTTCTCACTACCATATATGTGAAGATGTAGACTATAGTTGTCAATAACCAAGACAATGGATACGAAATGTATAAAACCCATTGCTCATGATACTTTTGGAATATACTTAGTATCCAAAATACTCTGAAGCCGCATATGCAAACGATGGCTATAATCATAGGTGTTAGTGAGTAGCCCATAGCACGAATGACCCCTGAGTAGACGTCCATGATGCCGCAAATAAGGTAGGTTGTCGATATAACTCCCAGCCTTAGCATGGCAATCTTAACAACTTCTGGATTCTGTGTGATCAACTCTGTCAAGCTTTCTAGCTCCCATATTTTGTGAAGCGAAGGCAAGAGCAGCTTGGTATATGGCATCCATCGCCATAAAGACGAAGCCTTCGATGTTACCTGCTGCAGTGTTCGCTGCAACTACAAGCTTACCAAAGGAGTTGATCGAGGACTGTATAAGCACGTTTGATATACTAAACATCGCTCCTGTAAAGCCTGATGGCAGACCTATCCTAAGCATATCTGCAAACTTTGTCCAGTTTATCTTTAATTTGTTTAGCTTTAGATTTAGGTAGCCGTCGCTCTTCATTAAGCACAAAACTATAAGCATGGCTGAGAAGGCCTCGGATATGATAGTTGCAAGAGCAACACCATCTACCGTCATCTTTAATACTAAAACGAAGTATAGGTTCAGTGCTATGTTCATCACGCCTGAGATGGCTAAGTAGTATAGCGGCCTTTTAGTGTCACCTGCCGCTCTTAGTATGGATGCGCCGAAGTTGTATAGCATAAAGCCTGGCATACCCATGAAGTAGATGCGCATATATAATGTCGCAAGATCTATAACCTCATCTGGTGTCTGTATAAGTTCGAGCATAGGCCTTGCCGAGAAGTATCCTACCAATATCATGATAAAGCCGCCGAGTAAGCCAGAGAGCATCGCCGTATGTAGTGTTTCTTGTCCATCGTCATAAGAGCCTCTGCCTATCGCCTGACCCATCAGTACGCTTGCTCCTATCGATATACCGATGAAGAGGTTGATTATAAGGTTGATAAGTGGACCGGTCGCTCCTACCGCAGCAAGTGCTTCGTCCCCTGCGTAACGGCCAACAACTATAACGTCAGCTGCGTTAAAGAAGAGCTGCAAAGTAGACGATAGCATAAGTGGTATAGCAAATTTTATTAACTTCGGAAGCAGTTTACCCTCCGTCATATTTATCTCATAAGACTTCAAAAACGTGACCTCTTTTCTTTATGTATATCAATCAATTTTACTACAATCGAAATGATTTTTCAAGTATTTTTTAATTAATTCATCAAATCCTTTATTTTTTCTTTTAAATGTGTTATAGTATATGAATATAAATATGGAAGGTGATTTAATGAATAAAAAAGTATATGTATCAGGTCACAAGGTGCCCGACACGGACTCAATTGCGAGCGCGATATCGTATGCCTACCTTGTCAATAGTCTTGACAAGTATGATGCAAGGCCTGTTAGACTAGGAGAGCTTAGTAAAGAGACAAAATTCGTTTTAAAATATTTTGGTGTAGAAGAGCCAAAGCTATTAACAACTATGAAGCTTAAGTTAAAGGATGTTGATCTTGATAAGGCTGTGCTTATAGATGAAGATGCCTCACTATATGAAGCGATTGGTCTTTTGCGTGAGAAGAACGCCTACGTACTTATAGTCGTTGACAAGAAGAAAAAGATGAAGGGCATCATAGGCCTTAAAGACATCACAGAAGTCTACACAGACATCTTCGACGATAGAGTGCTTAGTAAGGCCGATACTCCATTTAAAAATGTTGTAGACGTGCTTAAGGCTACTGTCATTAACGACGGCTACAGAAAGCCACTTGGCCGCATGGCAATCTACGCTATGGACCCAAAGATGATTGAAAACAGAATCGAAGAAGACGATGTTGTTATACTTGGCGACAGAGAGGACGCACAAGAGGACGCAATCAAAAGAAACGTCTCTTGCCTAATAGTCGCTGGTGGCTTCGATGTAAGTGAGAAAATTTTGTGTCTTGCAAAGGAGAAAGGCATAAGCATCGTCTCTACTGAGTACGACTCCTTTATGGCATCAAGAGTTTTACCTCTAAGCGTGCCCGTTTCCTACGCGATGACAAAGGAAGGCATCAAAACCTTCCACATACAAGACTTCGTTTCAGATGTTAAGGCTGAGATGAACAAGAACAGATTCCGCTGCTACCCAGTCCTTGATAATGATGGAAGCGTCATAAACACAGTTAGCCGCTACCACTTACTAAGCGACAAGAAAAAGAACATCATCTTAGTCGACCACAACGAAAGAACACAGTCAGTCGATGACATCGAAGAAGCAGAGATACTTGAAATCATTGACCACCATAGAGTTGCAAACGTCGAGACAAAACTTCCACTATACTTTAGAAACGAACCACTAGGCTCTACGGCTACCATCATTACAAAGATGTTTATTGAAAATGGAGTTGCCATCCCTAAGGACATAGCTGGACTTTTGATCTCAGCCATCATCTCAGATACGCTTCTACTTAAGTCGCCAACAAGCACTAAGACAGACGCGAAGATGATAGATTTGCTTGCACCTATAGCCGGAGTCGACCCTGATCGCTACGCCATAGAGATGTTTACAGAAGCGGCAAGCATCAAGGATGTCGCAAGTGAAGACCTCTTAAAGATGGACGTGAAGACATTTAAGATTGCAAAGCAAAAGATACGCGTTGCTCAAGTCATGACCATGGATATGGATGAAGTGAAAAAGAGAAAAGACGACTTACTTACTCTAATGAGAGAGACCATAGACAAGAATCAAGAAGACAGCTTCGTACTGATGATAACTGATATACTTAAGGAGTACTCACTAGTTTTAGTGCAAGGCTCGTACAAAGAAAATATCGCACAAGCCTTCGATAAAGAGCTTGTGGATAATGAGTTTATAGTCGATGGACTGCTTTCAAGAAAGAAACAAATGATTCCTAGCATATCAAAAAAGATAGAGACTTTATAGTCCCTATCTTCTTTTTTTGCTCATAATAGATATTTTACTTATATATAGAAGCCGCCATTGACACGAAGGACTTCTCCCGTGATGAACTTTGCGTCATCCGATGCCAAGAAGACTGCCGCCTTCGCTGCGTCCTCTGCCGAGCCTATGGCCTCAAGCGGTGTTTCGTCCCTAAGCATATCTAGTTCAGCTTCTGAATACGCCTTCATCATGTCTGTTGCTATGCAGCCCAAACTTATGGCATTGACTCTCACACCCGATGGTGCCGCCTCTTTCGCAACTGCCTTAGTAAAAGCGATGACAGCTCCTTTCGATGCGCTGTAAACAGTCTCCATCGCAGCACCTGTCTCGCCCCACATGCTAGTAACGTTAATGATGCTGCCACTGCCCTCGTGAATCATGTCTTTAATGAAGGCCTTAGTCATGTTGAAGCAGCCCTTCATGTTCGTATCAAAAACCTTATCGTACTCCTCTTCGCTCGTATCTTGCACAAGCTTTGTTAGTGCTACCCCTGCATTGTTCACAAGGACGTCCACCTTTTTATATCTTTTAAAAATTTCTTCTTTCATTTGGCAAACATCTTCATAATTAGAAACATCTGCACCATAGATAAAACCATTTGAGTACTTATTCACCTCGTCTAATGTGATTGCCGCCTCATCTATATGCTCGTTGAAATTAATAAGAACGTCGTAGCCTTTCTTCGCAAATTCAATGGCCATGGCTCTACCTATGCCACGCGAAGCACCACTTATAAGAGCTAACATATGACTACCTCCTTTATGAGATAATTATATCACAAACTTGCAATTTTGACCATCATATGCTAAACTTGTCTTGGTGATAAAATGAGAATGAGAAAGAAATGGTGGGCGCTTCCTGAACTTAAAGAGAGCCCCATCTTTAGATATAGACCTATGGAAAACAAGGGTAAGTGGAGCGAAGACTTTAATAATGACAAACCCATCTACCTAGAGCTTGGCTCAGGTATGGGTAGCTTCATAAACTACCTTAAGAACACATTCAAGGGCAAGAACTTCGTCGGCATCGACATGGAGGAAGGCTGCCTTGTATATGCAAAGCGCATGCTTGAAGAAGAAGATGCATCTAACGTAAGGCTAGTACTTGCAGACATTAGAAACATAGACGAGTACTTTGCCGAGAGCGAGGTAGAAGAGATTTATATAAACTTTCCTAACCCATGGCCTAAGAACAGACAGCACAAAAGAAGGCTCACATACCCAGATCAGTTAAAGATGTATAAGAAGATACTTAAGAAGGGCGGCACTATAAGACTCAAGACCGACGATATGGGTCTATACGAAGCATCACTTAAGTACTTCGAGAGCGAAGGCTTCGAGATAATATTTAAGACAGATGACTTGAATGTAGATGAGTTCAAAGACGACTTCATCAGTGAGTACGAGACAAAGTGGCGCTCACAAGGCGTGAATATCAAGGCGATACTAGTAAGGAATGTAAAATGAAAAAGAAAATTTTAATATTTATGACCTTTATTATGGCTCTGGCTGTCCTTATGGCATGCAAGACAAAAGATGCTGCAAACGTTGATAAGGAAGCAAAGACCATAGACAAGGCGAAAGTGAATGAAGAGGCAAAACCAATAGAAGTGAAAAAACTCTCAGAGAAGACAAAAGAGCAAGTACTACTTGAAAAGATGAGTCTCGATGAAAAGATTGGCCAGCTCTTTATCGCGCGCTGCCCCGAAAAGGACGCCGCGACACTTGCAAAAAAATATAATTTAGGAGGCTATATCTTATTTGGAAGAGACTTTAAAGGCAAAACGAAAGACAGCGTAGTAAAAAATATACAAGAGTGCCAAAACGCTTCGAAGATCGCTATGTTCATAGCTGTTGACGAAGAAGGCGGCACAGTTAATCGCGTGAGCACGAACAAAAATTTCAGAAAGGCTCCATTCGCCTCGCCGCAGTATCTATACAAGCACGGCGGTATGGAGAGAATCAAAAAAGATGCGAAAGAAAAGTCAGAGCTATTAAAAAGCATAGGCATTAATTTGAATTTTGCGCCAGTCGCAGATATTAGTATGAATAAAAATGACTTTATATACAAAAGAAGCTTTGCCAAGAGCCCAGCCGAAACCGCAGAATATGTAAAGAGCGTTGTTGAAGTTATGAACGAAGCGCATATGGGCAGCGTTTTGAAGCACTTCCCAGGCTATGGCAATAACAAGGACACGCACACAAAGCTTGTTCATGACAAGAGACCACTCGAAAAATTCGAAAAAGAAGACCTAGTACCGTTCAAGGCAGGGATTGACGCCAAGGCATCGATGGTACTCATCTCACACAACATAGTAGAAGCCATGGATAAGAGTGCACCAGCATCCATATCCCCAATAGTTCATAAGATACTAAGAGATCAGCTCGGCTTTAAAGGCGTCATCATCACAGATGACCTAGCGATGCAAGGCATTAAAAAATTCGTAGGCAAGAAGAACGCTGCAGTACTTGCGATTAAGTCAGGCGCAGATATGCTTTGCTCCACAGACTTTCTTAATGACATAGCAGCCGTAAAAGCAGCCGTGGCAAGTGGTGAGATCAAAGAAAAGGACATAGACAAAAGTGTTTTACGCGTCTTAAAGGCAAAAATCGATCTAGGAATAATTAAATAAGCATACGAAAACGGACTGATTTCATCTCAGTCCGCTTTTTATTGTCTTATGCTAAATATTTTTTCACATCAGGACCAACAGCTACAAAAGAACCATCGTCCTTAAGAAGCATAGGTCTCTTCACAAGCATGCCATTAGAAGATAAAAGCTTGTACTTTTCGTCATCACTCATCTCACCCAGCTTGTCCTTAAGGTTCATATCCCTATAAACAAGACCCGAAGTGTTGAAGAAGCGTTTAATGTCAAGACCCGACGCCTTGTGCCACGCCTTAAGCTCCTTCACAGTAGGAACATCCTTGTCAATCTCCCTGTAAGAGTACTTTATGCCCTTCTCATCAAGCATCTTTTCAATACCCTTGCAAGTAGTACATTTTTTATATCCAATAAGAATCATATAATCAACTCCTTGATAGATATATACCCAAATAGATGATATCTAAGCGACTTATGCTTTTTCTAGATTTTATCAGCACTATACTTTATTCTTCGCATCATAGAAGCTTAGACATTAAATGTAATTTACAATATTCGTCTTCAAATAATATTCCTTCATCTATATAATTGTTTTTTAAGAAAAAATCTAAGTTGCCATTAGGAAAAACTCCAAGTTCATCAGATATCACCAAAACTTTTTTATAATTACTTCCTAAATAGTTTTCCAACGCCTTAAGTGGAGCAGATTTATAATCATATTCTTTATTTGATAAATACACACATGTAATAAACGCTATATCTTCATCCTTTGGAATATCATATGGAACATATTTAGATGGAACAAATTCAGCTCCACCCAATAATTCATTTCCCAGAACATTAATAAAACCATAAATTTCTTCATTCATAGAATTATACATTTCAATTTTACTATCACATCCCAAGCAATTTTTTCTAGATGTACACTTTGAAGCGACTAAATAATTATCTTTTCTTATCGGTTTAATAGTTTTAGATATAATTTTAGTTCCTAATTTAGGAAGAAATGGCTTTTCTTTAGGAATAATACCCAAAACAATTTCTTCCATAAATTTTCTGCTTATAGGCGAGTAATATCTATTAACATCATTAAGTACAGTTAAAAACGAAAAAATATTTTATTAATTTTACAGGATTCACTATCATTAGAAATGTCATGCAAGTAAATATCCACTTTATCTTCATATTCGCTCATTAAATTTAAAATTTCTGTAGTTATAGGGCAGATATTCCCCCAATAGTAAAAATCTATTTTCATTAGTACACCTCATAAGAACTACTCCTATAAAATAATATTCTCTATCTCGTCCATATCAATAGCTATAGTGCCATTTTCACTTGCAATAAAATTATTTTTTAAAAAATTTTTTATCGAGAAATTTAATAAAATCAGCAAAGAAAAATAAACTAGTTATTGCTAGAATTATTTCACCTGCTAAAATAAATTCTTTATAATTTATAAATTCCTTTGTTCTGCCAACTAGAACTAAAATAAATCCTCTTTTCCATTGTAGCAACTCCTTTTATTGTTTAAACTTGATTTAAAATCTAATCTAAGTACTTCTTGCCAACGTCGTAAGCCTTCGCAAGCTTAGCGCCAAGCAAATTGTAAGAATTTTCACATGCATTGTAGAAGATAAGCTTCATCTTCTCAGTGTCGATACTGCCATCCACATTGATATACTCCTCAGCTACAGAGATGTTCTTGATCTCACCGATAAGGTTCTCGCTTCTCTCATCATACTTAATAAGCTCGCACTCAATAGTCATAGGTAGATTAGTGATGACAGGTGCGTTAACAAACTCAGACTTAGAAGTTTCAAAAGAAGTCTTCGCTAGCTTGTCTTGCACCTTGTTACCACTTACCATGCCGATATAGTCCGCATCGACCATGTGAGCCTCGTCCGCAAACGACACAGTAAACGCCTTCTCACGCATAGCGTTGATTATAGTTCTCTTGCCCTTTCCAATATATAAAGAGACCTTAGTAAAGTCACCCAAAGTGCCATACGCCGCGTTCATAGCATTCGCAGAACCGTCCTCATTGTATGTTCCTACAACCATAACAGGAAGCGGCACGAAAAATGATTTAACACCCATGTTTTTTCTCATATGAATCAACTCCTTATTTGATATATACCCAAAATAGTATAAGCATTAATGCATAATTATAGGCTCCCCTCGAGCAATCCTTTCATCTTGCTCCTTGACAATTTTCATGTACTCATCAAATAAATCCTTAGGCGTGTCCTTCGTCAAAACGGTGTATTCATAACCATGTTCAGTCTTTTGGGTTTTCTTGGTTAAATATGGTAAATATTTAGGATCAAGCATTAGTTCATCTCCTATATAATTATACTTTTTATGTGAAATTACATGACTCTCAAACATTTTCTTTTCCTCCTTTTGACGCTTTTTTTGTTTTACTTACTAATGAAATTACATGACTCTCAAACGCTCTAGCCATGTGTAGATTTCTAACGTTAGTTTTACTTACTAATGAAATTACATGACTCTCAAACACAAGCTGAACACAAACTGACTAAATTTATGTTTTACTTACTAATGAAATTACATGACTCTCAAACGCATACTTGATATAGTCGCCTTCCACTTGTGTTTTACTTACTAATGAAATTACATGACTCTCAAACCTGCTGTAAGATCTTTTATAGCTTTAATTTGTTTTACTTACTAATGAAATTACATGACTCTCAAACCTCAAATTCATTTTGAGAGTCATTGGGCAGACGATTGCCTTTATATTTCACAGAAGTCTTCGTCTATAATACGAAGGTTTTCGTTTTCTACAAGTTTTCTTTTGAGTTGATTTTGTAAGCAAAACACTATAATATTATTATATGATATAAAGTTTTGTAATTCAATCAAATCTTCATCTGTTAAAAAGTTATCTAGATTAACAAAGATAAATAATTTAGTTCCAGATAAATCACTACTAATTCTCATATAATCTATAATCATTGAGGCTAAATTTTTAGTTTCTGTATCAATATGCAAGTTAACTGCTTTAAATATATTCTGATAGTCCAAACTGTCATATATTAATTCATAATCTGATGAAAATACTAACTCTTCAATATAATTTTTTAGAACATTTTCAAAAACTAATCTCTTTTCATATAATTCCTCATTTGAACTATTGTCAATAATTTTTTCATATAGCTTCTTTAAGTTCTTTGCATTGTTTGGTTCTAAAGTAAAAGGATCAATTATTAACTCGGCATATTTCTTAAAACTAAGCTCTTTTAAATCATCTTGTAAAATAATTTTGCCTTCTTCTGTGGACATCTCTATATGAAGCTGTTTGATAAAAGAAATAAATAATTCTCTATTCTCTATTAGTAAGGTATTAATTACTTCGCTTTTTAATTCAAGTGAGCTATCAAAATATTCACTAATTATATTCATAGCACTATAAGCTTCCTATCATCTGTAATGTATTCATTCTTAATGTCTCCTACCAATATTTCCATTTTAGAATATTGTTTTTCAGTTATTGTTATCATCTGTACAAGTCCATCTGGTGGTATATTTTGTTTTACCTTAAAGGTAATTGCTTCTGCAGAACTCATATTCTTAGTTATTTTAGAATAAACCGACTCTTGCATCATCATAAAACCATTTTGTATCAAAAATTTTCTAAATGTTCTATAATTTTGTCTGTCGTTAACTGTAATTGTTGGCAAATCAAAAAATATTAACACTCTCATATATCTATAACTCATATCTTGGAAACCTTATTAAAGATGTATCCATCTGGTTTAGAGCGTCAAAAACGGATTTTGTGTATATATCTATCGCATTATTAATTGTTTGCTCTTTGCCGTCTATCATGCATGTCTTATTAATTATATTTATTAAGTGAATCTTAACATCGTTATTAAATACCTCGTCGGCATAATCGTATGCTTCTGTATCAACCAAGACTCGCCATGGCTCTATAAGATCACTTGACAGGTTAAACTGGTTAAACATATTGTCATGAAATATTCCCAACTGTGTTATATAACCTTGTGCAACAACGCTTCGATTGATTGCTGAAAGCAAGATGCTGTATCCATAGTTAAGAATTTTATTTGTATTTGTATCATCATTTCTTGTAAAGTCCATACCAAAGAGCGAATTAAAATATACTTTTGCTGCATGTCCCTCTCTATTAGTAGTGTCTCCATCAAGAACTTCTTTTATATACAGATCTAGCAGTCCAGAATTTTCTTTATTATACTTTTCTAAGAGTTCTTTTTGATTTGATATTTTTTCTTTTATAATAAGCTTCCAGACTTCTGCCTTGACATTATCCTTCCACTTGATTTGGCTTCTTATCTTTTCACTGGTATTGTATGAATTATAGTACGGAACTAATTCAGATACAGGATTTCTTTTATCATCACAAAGTATAAACTTTATTTTATTCTTCTGAAATTCATTCATAAGAGCAGCTGTTATTGATACTTCTGTTGTATTAAGGATGACATGGGATATATCTTTAAGATATATCCTCTTTATGTCATTGTCTTGCATCCTTACGACCATATTGCCCATCTTAAATGAAAGCTTTGCTCTTTGATTTATTACAATTGTTCTCCAAGTCATAGCTGTAATAAATCGACTTCATTTTCAAATAGGCCTGTTATTGATTGGTTTATAAGTTTAAATTCTTTAAAGTCTTTAAATTTATTTGACAAATATACTACACCAGTTCTTTTCGTTCCGCCAATTAACTCCAAATTAACTCCACTGTTTTGTGAGCCAAAGATTAATAATAATTGGTTAAGTTGAAGTATTTGATCTTTTATATCCAAATTTTTAAACAATTCAAATCCACTACTTATTTTTTCTGCTTGATTATTCTTTTTATTTTTGTAAATAGAGTTTTTAAGTTTTTCATCTAATAATTTATATAATCTTTCATTCTCTTCTTTAGAAAGTAACTCATACTTATTTATCTTTGCGTTTTTATTTTCGTTATATCTTTTAATAAATTTCTCTATTTTTTTAATATACTTTATTGACTTTAAATCAAGCGTTAATTGAACTGCGCCTGTTACAACCAATCTGTCATTTGATCTTCCTGTCAAGTGATAATAAAAGCCATCAACTTTAATAAGTGTATTTAACTTAATTTTATTTACTAAAATACTAATATTTTTAGCGTTAAGCACTTCTTCAAAATATTTAATAAGTTTATTAACATCATTATTAAATTTGTCTTTAAGGTAAACAGGAATTGTTTCTATTGTATACAATTCTTTACCTTCTTTTTCGTATTTTATTGCACAAAAGTATGCTGTACTTGCCTTATTATATCCACCATATTTATTTATATCTGATTTTAGAGAATTTTCTTTTTGTGGAATTTGTCCACTACCCTTTCTCATTAAATTTACATCAAATAAAGCACCTTTTCCCTCATAGCTCATTCTTGTGAATAAAATATTTCTATTGCTAATATTTTTCTTTACATTAGCGATACTACCAGGCTCTCCTGTTTCTTCATTATTTGCTTTCCAAGCAACATAGCCGCTTCTTTCAACATCATGTTCAAATAGTTTTTCTAAGTTATAGTATCTTGCACTTTTATCTTTTTTAATAAAGTTTCTTGGATCTTTTGTAAATTTTGTATCATATATGTTGCCAACAACTATATTTAGATAAGCATCGTGTGCATGATGATAGTCATTTACCGATCTTGACTTCACGAGATCAAACTTTTGCCTAAACATACTTACGTTGCCTGCTTTTACATAGACTACTTCTGAGTCTTGACAAGTTCTCTTTAAAAGATTTGCTGTTTCTTTAGTAGCTTGCCATGTCTCAACCATTTGTCTTTCAATAAAGCCTGCGAGTTCGTCATCAGTAAAAGCTGTCCTTCTTATAAGTCTTGCATATTTCTTGTCTCCAATTAATTTTTTATCATGTAAAATCTTCCAAAATCTTTCTACTTTTGGCCTTAGTGTGTCTGGTATTATGCTGTTGTCTAAAGGATAATTGTTTCCTTTCTTAAGGTTTAAATCTTTCTTAACTAATACTCTATTTTCTATAGAGTCATCATATAATCTTGACTTTGGATATATATGATCTTGGTCATATATATTTTGAGATTTTAAATCGTCTAAATCAATATCCTCTAGGCTGTACATGCACTTTCCTAATTGTGTGTAGTATAAGTATAAATTATCCCATCTAAAATCAGCATCATTTCTTTCTTCAATGTTTTTAAGCTTATAGTCATAATCTTCTTTACCAATTTCATCAATAATATCTTTTTTACTTGCTTTGTAAAATTCTAGTAATTTTTTCTTTCTAGAATCTTTTCTACCGCTTCCATCACTTCCCCTAGCCATCTCTACGAAAATCTTAGCTGGATTAGTTTTCTTTATACTTTTAACTTCTTCTACAATTTGAAGGCTTTGCCAAAGCATTCTCTTAACAGAAGGCGCAAGATATAAATCATCAAGCATTGAATATGAAAATTTGTCGTCTAATATAAAGGATTTATTAATTTTTTCAATTTCATCAGCCAATGTAAACGCCTTGCTCATTAGTTCCATAAGGTTTAAGCTGTAGTTTCTCATAAATCCTATAACTGTATCTGTTTCGCCTGTTTTTGTGTTTATAAAAGGGATACCATTTAAAAGTTTTTTAGATAATCTTCCCCAATCCGAATATCTTAAATTTTTTAATTTTTTAATCTCTTCTTCAGTAAATATACCTTTATAATCTCTTTGAATTTTTGACCCCAAATATTTTTTATCATCTCCATAAAGGCTTATATCTTTAATAATGTTTTCTGACGCTATTTTATATTTGTCTTGTTCGATTTTGCTACCGATTATTTTCTCTATATCTATATATGAAGCCAAGTTTTGTTTAAAATCTCCATCAATTCCAGTTAGTACTATATCTTCCGTTGTATTCTTTTCTTTCTTTATAAACTCTATAGTCCTTTTTTGCGTTACCTTTTTATACTTTTTAAATAATTCTTCATAAATCTTTTTCTTTAAATCGTCATCTACTAACTCACCATTAATTCTTAAATTATTCAACTCGTTAAGCACCATATACTCTCTATAAAGCAGCGAGTTTTTTGGAAGAACTAGCTCATCTTTTATATAAGAGCAAGTATTAAGTTTTGTATCTATAAATAATTCTCTTGACTTTTCAATGTCAATTTTATCTTCAAAATTCCAAGGAGTAACTTTTCCTGATTCTTTTCTTACTGCCCAAGAATTTCCAGTTATAGAGCTATGACTTGGATTAAGTGGTCCAACATAGTAAGGTATTCTAAATGTTAAAAGTGACAATATTTTATCCTTAACTTTCCACCCGTCTTCTTCTTTATTTAAAAATTCATAGTATTTTGATTGATTAGCAAGTATCTTTTTAAGTTCTATTTCCTTTAATTGGTATGGAATTACAGAGTTATCCCCTGTTCTTTGCTTAGGCAAAAAGTTTCCATTGTCTATCTCGCTCTTAATAAACTCTGATTTGTCTTTAAAATCTGAATCATTATTTCTGTCTTTATTTGTATCTTCAGCTAAATTTACAATGCCTTTTAAATATTTATAAAAATCATCTTTATTTGTAAATTTATCTGCTTTTATCCTTTCTCCAGAGCTAATAGAACTTTTAACGTACGATACATAGTTGCTCTTAATACTTTTGCTTCTGAATATTTCTGAATATTTGCCAGGTATATACTTTTTAACAAACTCTTTCAAAAGTTTTAAGTCTTTCGCATGCTTTTCATATTGAGCTACTTTAGATGAAGATATATATTTTTTGCCGTCAGGACTAACTGTTGATAGTGACATCATTTTCTCTAGTATTGACGCATCATAGATCTCTTTTAATTTATTGATTAAATCAAAATTATCACCTAATAAATCAAGATATTCATCCTTAGAATCATCAAACTTAGATCCTGCAAAGCTTAAAGAGTTTAAATCTGATTCTTTATAGTCTTCATTTTCAAACATTGAACTTAAATCTTGCTTTCCACCAGATATAAGTGTGATGATACCTGATTCAAGTTTGCTCTTTCCAAACAAAGGCTTTAAATTTTCTTTCTTTTTACTTATGCCAAAATTTGAATTGCTTAAGATTGATACTGCTTCATTGAAATCAAAATTTAATTCAATCTCATAATTACCATCTGATAAAATATCTTGAAGAGCTGCAAATAAATGCTCAAATGATTCATTGACATCTAGATCTTGACCTTCAAATATAAAGTGTCCTCTGTTCTTAATAAGCCAGTTGCAAGCTAAGTATACTAACCTTATATCTTTTTTTTCATCACTGTTAATAAGATCCATAATCAAGTGAAATATAGTTGGATATGTCTCGTGATATCTTTTGTCAGTCCACTTATCATCATTAAATAAAGATCCTTTAGAGTCGATGGACTTATCTTCATAATACAAATCGCTCTCTCTTAATCTAATGAAAAAGTTTGAATCAACTTTAGCTACTTCTTCTGCAAAGATTTCCCTAAGAAGTCTTGATCTTTCAATCTTTCTTTGGCGGCTTCTCCTTGCAGCTCTGTTAGTTCTTCTCTCATCAGCAGTTACTCCTTCATTGAAGAGTCTAATGCCCCACATCTTCTTGCCATTAAAATTAAGAATATTATAATTCTCATCAGTTACAGCCCAGCCGACAGAGTTTGTTCCTATGTCTAAGCCTAAAAAATATTTACTGTTTTCCATAATTTTACCTCCAAAATCTTGACAAATATTTTTAATGTGATATAATTATGTATGAAATTACAAGACGAGTTCAAATAAAAATTTATTCAAATCGCCTACTTTGTAGGCCGTACATGTTGTACAACTAAACTTGCTATATGCAAGTTTTTTTATTGCCCAAAACACAATTTATATCCTTTATATACTTAATAACATTATATCATATTAAAACAAATGCTGCTATAAAAAAACTATCTATACATCCACCCCTTAATTCAATATCTTTTTTCTCCTATTCATTTGACTAACAGTACACATATTAAGGTATATATTTAATTATACTTAAATAAAGCAAAAAAAGTTTTAGCCTAGGGTCAATTGATCTACAGCTAAAACTTTTTCTTTTATAAAAAATGGGCTCTGCATCGTGCAAAGCCCATAATCATATCTTCTATTCCATTATTTAAATTTATCTAGTCTCTTGAATATCTTTTCTTTACCTAACAAGTAAAGTATCCTATCCATCTCTGGTCCGTGTACTGAGAAGGAAATCATCGCTCTGACTGGCATATAAAGGTTTTTGCCTTTGATGCCTGTCTTCTTTTGTATGCTCTTCATGAATGTCTTTGCGTAATCAAGTGTGATTTCATCTACTGATGAAAGTTCTTCTTCGATGGCGTTTGCAAGCACTTTTGCGTTTTCTGCATTATCGCCTTCAAGGAATTCTTTTGTTTCATCTGCAAGTGGAAGCTCTTCAAAGATGAATTTTGCCTTCTCTGGCAATTCTGTCATTAGTGAGATGGAGTCTTTAAGTGTATCGATTAAAACTTCCATGTACTCTTTGTGTTCTTTTGCAAAGTCTTCTGTGATTAATCCTGCTTTAACTAATTCTTCGCTCGCTTCTTCTCTCAATACATTGATGTCTTGATTTCTTAAGAATTGTGCGTTAACCCAATCAAGTTTGTCTTTATCAAAGATGCCGCCTGTCTTGGAAACTCTTTCAAAGGAGAACTCTTTGATTAATTCATCCATGGTAAATATTTCTTTATTATCTTCTGGTGACCAACCAACTAGTGCTAAGTAGTTATTTAACGCTTCTGGCAAATAGCCTTTGTCTTTGAAGTCTTCTACTGATACGTCGCCTT
>QWBY01001180.1_pt1 | contig 19040 bp, 24 predicted proteins | sample 1972471 | NCBI WGS metagenome assembly QWBY01 (sample SAMN09866722, study PRJNA288562) | Human gut metagenome isolate term6_stool, whole genome shotgun sequencing... | reverse complement strand
AATTTAAACTGCATGGCTCCGTTAGAGTACAGAAAACATGCAGTGGATTAATAGATTTTTAATTAATTATTGTGTCTACTTGACAAGGGGCAGTTCAGTGTGTCCTCCCGCCCATTTTTGTGCACATAGAATATGTATTTCAACCAACAACGTTGTGTATATAAACTATCGAACCAAAAACCAAAAATAATTTTCACACCCATATTCGCAAAAACAATTTTCTAAAATATCCCCCATCCATTATCCGTATTTGCGGCGATACACCTTTTTGCGCGTTCGGTAACGAAATCGAAGATTTCTACCTCACCCGCAAAAAAACTGGTCGCCGCTACCTGCGTCGTTTACGTATTTATACATAGAATAAAATTTTTTACATTTAAGTAGATGTATAAATTCTTCAATTATATACATTTGCAAACGCATCCGTAGCGCGACGGTTCTGTGAATCCTCGCGCCATATATGACGTGTCCACAACTTACAACCCCACCAACAACGCTGTGCATATAAAATATATAACCCAAACCTCAAAATAAATAAATCTACACTCTCGACGTGATTTGCGAGGTCTTTTCGATGAGAAACGCTTAGATGAAATATTTTAGGAGTGAGGCTTACTGGTAAGTACGTCGCAACGACTAAAATATGAATCAAGTGTTTATCGCGAAAAGAACCGCAAATAAAAAAACGTACAAAATCTTGTACGTTTTAAAAGTCCTCTTACTCAATATCCGCACCTCTAAACCCTCTTCCGCGAATTTCTTCCACATCGCTGATTCCGATAAATGCGTCGCTGTCGATTTTATTTATTATTTCTTTAAGCATTGAAATTTCATTTCTTTCAACATAGAGGTACAGCACTTGTCCCTCTTTTTTGCTCCAGCCCCCGACCGATTTCAACGCTGTGACTCCACGGCTCATTCGAAGGTTTATCGCTTGTCTGATTTCTTCGCTCTTCGCCGAGATGATTGTGACACTTTTTAGATTTCCCTTCGACATTTGAATTTTGTCGAGCACATTGTACGAGATAAACATTGCGATTATCGTGTATGCGCCTTTGTCGACTCCGAAGAGATAACTTGCAATTGAGATGACGACGGCGTTTAAAAGAAGAAGCGCTGAACCGATTTGCATATTGTATTTTTTCTTCATTACCGCCGCAACTATGTCGAAACCGCCTTGACAGCATCCGTTTTTAAAGAGTATTCCCATTGCGGTTCCGTTTATGACACCGCCGGCGATTGCCGAGAGCATCGGGTCTTTAAATGAAATAAAGTTCCCGACTTCTTTAAAGATGATCATCGTTATGGATTGCACGATTGTCGATATGAATGCGTAGGTTAAAAACTTTTTCGAAAGTGTGCGAAGTCCAAAGAGAAAGAGCGGCAAGTTTAAGAAAAACACAGAGATACCGGCTGCGATTCCCGTGATGTATTGGAGCATGACGGAGATACCGCCGATTCCTCCGGAGAGGAATTTGTGCGTGGTGTAAAACGCATTCACGCCGAACGAGAAAATCAGGTTCCCGATAATAATTGCCGTGAGCTTTCTTCGCATTTCATATTTCGAGCCGAAATATTTTATAAGCTTTTCGTTTGATTTGTATGTTTTTATATTATCTTTTTGCACTTTGCTTCCTCTACAAAATTTCTCCGACAAAAATCACGTGTGAATCTTCGTCTTCTCTAAATTTTTTCGCAATTTCTTCGTCGAGAAAGTCGGCTTTTGCCGAATCGAAAACTGCAATTTTTCTCATATAGATGTTTTCGAGAGCGCCTTCTACCATATCTTTTCCATTTTCCGTGACTATTTTAAGTCCGGTCTTTTTTATTTTGTCTTCATCTCTTCCCGTGACTGCTCCGAAATAGTTCAAAAGTTTTTCGTCGTCAAATTTTGCGGTGAAAAAATATTCGGACTCATTTAAGAACTCGTATGTGTAGCGCGATTTTCTTACAAAAACCATCTTCACATTTCTGTTCCAAAGAATTCCGTCCGTGACCCATCCGCAGGTCATTCCGTTAATTTCTCCGGTTCTTTTCTTTGCGAAAAGAATAAAATTATTATTTTTCATATTATAACTCCTCCAAACCATATTGTAGTATATAAATTATAGCATAGTTTATTTGATTTGTCACTTGAAGAAGCCCATGCATTGTGATAAAATATATGTATGAATATATTTAAGAACGACTGGCATGAAACACTTTTGCCTATTATAGAAACAGAATATTTTACGGAACTTTTGAAGAAACTCGAGACGGAATACAGAACACACAGATGTTATCCGCCGTCGGACGAGGTTTTTCGTGCGTTTTATTTGACACCGTTCAAAGATGTCAAGCTTGTGTTTTTGGGGCAGGACCCATATCATACGCCGGGCATGGCAAACGGGCTAAGTTTTTCTGTAAACGAGGGCATGAGAGTGCCGCCGAGTCTTATGAATATTTTTAAGGAGATGGACGATGAGTTCGGCCATCATCCGGCAACGACAGATTTCTCAAAAGTCGCACGAAGCGGCGTGCTTTTTTTAAACACGGCTCTTTCCGTGCGAGAAGGGGTGCCGATGAGTCACGATTTTCTGAATTGGAATCGATTTACGGATTTTGTCATTGAAAAGCTTGGCGAAAGAGAAGACGTTGTGTTTTTGCTTTTGGGAAGAAAGGCGATGGACAAAGCTCCTCTCATAAAGCACAAGGAAAACATCGTAAGCGCGGCGCATCCGTCGCCGTTTTCGGCATACAAGGGATTTTTCGGAAGCAATGTTTTTATAAATGTGAACGACAGACTTCAAAAAATCGGCAGAACGCCTGTCGATTGGTCCTAAGCATTTGGAGGTGAAGAATTTTGGAATTTGAAATAAAGATAAACGGCAATCCTCTTACGGAGCTTACGCCGATTCAAAGGGCGAAGACCGCCATTATTTATTATCACGGCTTCAGCTCTTCAAAGGAAAAGAGCCTTTTTAGAGCAAGGATTCTCTCTTCGCTCGGTTACTATGTGCTTTTGCCGGATGCTTCGGGACATGGCTTAAGAGCCGATGAATGCAATCCGGATTATGAAAAGCCGGACAAAACTTTTTGGGATATACTCGTAAAAACGATTACCGAAAGTCCGGATTTAATAAATTATCTTTGCGAGAAAAAGGGTTTTTCTCCAAATGACATTGTATTTTGCGGACACTCAATGGGTGCGATGGCTGCAGCCGGAGCATTTGTGAAGATTCCTTTCGGAAAGCTCGTAATGTTTAACGGAACGCTCGACTATGAAGCCTTGAGCGAATATTTCAACAAAATCTTTTTTAATGACGACGAAAGTCTAAAGAAAATTAAAGAAACAATAAGATACTACAGTCCGAGCGAACATCTCTCGAAACTCGAGAACAGAGACATACTGATGATTGACGGCGACAAGGATATAATCGTGCCGGTGAGATTCAACGAAAAGGTCTACAATTCTCTCGTGCCTTTCTACAGAGACAAATCTCGACTGAATCATACAATTTTGCCGCGCACAACGCATGAGATGACCGTGAGGTCGATGGAGCTCATGGATGCGTGGTTAAAGGATAGGGAGGGAAACGAATAAATGAGCAACAAGTTTGCGAGAAAGCTTGCAAAATATTTGGCTGTGATTCTCGCGGTCGCAATGATTGCCGGAGTTTTCTTTATGTTTATGCCGTCGCTTCTGGCGGAGGGCGAAACCGAAGAAACGACGAAAATGAATGAGCGAGATGACGAGGAAATTGAAATAAAAGAGATTGCAAATAAATACATCTACCAAATTGAGGAACTCATAAGGAAATACAAGGACAGACCGGGCTACTACAAGGCTGTGAAGACTCTCAGAGACTATATTATGAATATAGATTTGAACAATCTGAAAATCGAAGAGCTCAAAAGTCTTATTGACAATTTCGGCATCGACAAGTCCGAAATGAAAAAGAATCCGGTTTTTATCGGGGACAGCTCCGAAATGTTTAGACCTGCGGACAATCTTAACCGCGCCGAGTTTGCGACAATTGTTTTAAGACTTATGAAAGTTGATTTCGAGAGTAGCGAAGTATGGTACGACGCGGTGATGAAAAAGGCAAAGGAAGTCGGTTTTATGAAGGGCGACGAATTCGGAAATATGAGACCGAAAGACAACATCACTCTCGGAGAAGCGATTGCGGTTCTCGTTCGATTTAAAAATTTCACAGAAGCTCCGGGGAACATTGTCGGAGTTCCGGAAAAGCATTGGAGTCGCGGATATATGCAAAGGGCATACATCGACGGTTGGCTTAAGCGAATCGAAAACGTGAAAGATCCCGACAGAGCAATCCGACGTGACGAGGTTGCGGCGCTCATGACAAAGGTCAGAGGGCTCAAAATCGACAAGGACGACATAGACAAAAATATAGCGATTTACAAGACATACAAAGATGTGGGGAAGAAAAATCCTTACTACTATGATATTATTGAGAATTCGAATTAATGGGTAAATTTATAGTAATAGAAGGACCGGACGGCACGGGCAAGTCAACCGTCATCAACGGTCTAAAGGAAACTTTGCCGAAGGAGCTGAAGGTAAAATATTTCAGAGAACCCGGCGGAAGCTATTTTGGAGAAAAAATAAGAAAAATTTTGCTTGACAACGACACGATCATCGAGCCGGAAACGGAAGCGCTGCTTTTTGCGGCTATGAGATGCGAAAACTACTCGATGTTAAAAAAGGATTTGCCGAACTATGACCTTATCATTGCGGACAGATTTCTTCCGTCAAGCATTGCATACCAAGGCGGCGGACTTGCACTCGGTATGGAGAGAGTTGAGGATTTAAACGACTTTTGTCTTCACGGGTACAGACCCGATTTGACGATCTATCTTATGCTCGATTTTAGAGAGGGGCTAAAGCGAATCGAAAGCGAAAGGGGCTTTGACAGGCTCGAGATGAGAAATGAGAGTTTCCATCGCGCCGTTTTCAGAGGCTATGAAAAACTTTCGAAAGCGAATAACTCTAAAGTTGTGAGCGCAGATATGACAAAAGAAAAAGTGCTCGAAGAAGTGAGACAATATATTTTGGACCTAATAAAGGAGGAAGAAGAATGAAATTATTAGTTGCCATCGTTCAAGACGCCGACGTAAATCCGTTGGTAGATGAACTTACCGAAAAGAAATTCAGATTGACACGTCTTTCAACCACAGGCGGTTTTCTTAAAGCCGGAAACACAACTCTTTTAATCGGAGTTGAAGACAACGAAAAAGACGAAGTTCTTTCAATCATCGAAAAAAATTGCAAACAAAGAGAAATCACAACATCACTTTTGACAGTGACAATGCCGGGAGATGCATTCATCCCATATCCTTTGGAAGTAAAAGTGGGCGGCGCTACAGTTTTTGTAGTTGATGTCGAACAATTTGTAAGAATTTAATGGTGATTGTCGGTCATAAAAGAGAAAGGGAGGAGCTGTCGGGGCTTCTGTCTCGGGACGGTCTCTCCCTCTCGTTCAGCGGAAAAGAGGGCACAGGAAAAAAACTTGTTGCTCTTTCTTTTTTGAGAACTCTTTTGAATGTTTCGGAAACGGAAGACATCCGAAAACATCCGGACCTCTTTCTCGTTGAAAAAGAGGATGAGATGATAAAAGCGGACGACATTCGCGCTCTTATAAATTTTTCAAGCATAAAGAGTTATTTGGGCGGAAAAAAGGCAGTCTTAATCGACAATGCCGAAAATATGAACAAAAACGCACAAAATGCGCTCTTAAAAATTCTCGAGGAGCCGCCGAAGGGCGAGTTTATAATTTTAATTACAAAGGATTTTGAGGAGCTTCTCCCGACCATAAGAAGTCGTGTCACAAATATACGATTTCGGGATTTGAACGACGGAGAAATGCGCGAGATTTTTCCGAATATTACAGAGGAGATTCTTGCGGTTGCGGACGGGAGCGCGAAAAAAGCGGACGCATTTATCCACGCCGACACAAAGGCGATGAATGCATTTGCGAAGAACGCCATCTTGGGAGGCGGCGACGCATTTCTCGAGGGAAAAGAGCTCACCTATGTGAATTTGATTATCTATACGGAATATACACAAAAAACAATTGCTGACATGATTTTTGAGAAAAACGGTGGCGAGCCGAGGCTCAGACTTTCAAAATATTTGAATGAGCATTACGATTTTAGGGCGGACTATTTGATTGAGAAATCGAGAAAACTCGACAAAACCGCAAAACTTTATGCCGGAAATTACAACAAAAAACTGCTTCTGACGAATTTGTTATTTTAGAAGCAAATATAAATTGAAGGAGGTGAATTTGAATGAAAGTAGTTGGAATAAGATTTAGACAAGCCGGAAAAATTTACACTTTTGACAGCTGTGACTATGATATAAAACCGGGGGACGCCGTCATTGTCGAGACGATTCGCGGAAAAGAAATGGGCTTTTGTGCGAAAGAGACTACGGAAGTGCCGGACGGGGAGGAAACATTTAACTTAAAACCCGTCATTCGCGTTGCGACCGAAGAGGACAAGGAAAGATACAGAGAAAATATTATAAAGGCGACTGAAGCGTTCAAAGAGTGCAAAGAGCTTATAAAAAAGCACGATTTGCCGATGAAGCTCACGGACTGCAACTATACATTTGACAACCACAAGCTGCTCTTCTACTTTACCGCCGACGACAGAGTCGACTTCAGAGAGCTTGTAAAGGACCTTGCCTATCTCTATAAAACGAGAATCGAGCTTCGCCAAATCGGAGTTCGAGACGAAGCGAAAATCTTGGGCGGCATCGGGCAATGCGGACGTGAACTCTGCTGCAAAAGTTGGATGTCAAACTTCAACAATGTTACGATAAAAATGGCGAAAGACCAAAACATTGCGCTCACTCCGTCGAGAATCAGCGGAATGTGCGGAAGACTACTTTGCTGTTTGAACTATGAGCAGGAGTTTTATCAGGAAAAAATTTCCGAAATGCCGAAGATTCGCTCGAGAGTTATAACGCCGAAAGGACCGGGAACGGTCATCTATGTGAACGTCTTGACGGAAGAGATTACAGTTTCTCTTGAAAGCGACGACGGAAGCTATTCGCAACAGGTTTTCAAACTTTCGGATGAAATCTATGAGGAAAAAGCGTCCGACAAAAAGAGCGGCTGCAACTGTCCGAATAAAAAGGTAAACGAAATCGACATCGACGAAGAACTCAAAAATGAAGAGGAAGAATTCGGAGAAATCGTCGTCGAAGAGGATTTCACGGAAAGCCTTGAAGATGAGGAAGAGGGAGACAAGCCGGACAACAAAAAGTTCGATAAGAATAAAAAGTTTGATAAAAATAAAAAGTACGACAAAAATAATCGAAACGATAAAAAACCGAGGGACAAAAAGCCGTACAAAAAGAAACCGTTTAAACAAAATGAGGACGGCAAAAAAGGCGCTCCTAGGGATAAAAATAAAAACTTTGAAAACAAAAGAGGTTCATTTAAAAAGGACAATCGCCGCGGTCAAGGCGAGGACAGAAGAAGCAAGCGCTTGATTGACCGTGAAAAGAGAGCGAAAGAACAAAGAATTCAAAATGAGGGTGACGATTCACTCTAGTTTATAAGGGGGTAAAAATGGACAGAGTAAAAAATATTGAAAAAATGGAAAAAATTATGAACGACCACGAAGCGCTTCTCAAAGAAGTGAACGAAGTTTTGGATAAACTCGAAGCGCACCAAAAAGACTATGCGAAATTCAGCGCATACTACAGCTCCGAAGAGTGGTTTGAAGACTTTGAAGCGTCGAATAGCGGCGAACTTCCGGAAGACTTGGAAGTGGGCATCCTTTCCGAAGACGGCGCATATGATGTAATCGGCGGACAATTTCAAACGGCGGTTCGTTTAATTGAACTTGCAAATATGATGCTTCAAGAACACACAAATCCGGGTGGAGACGAAGAATAAGCGGATATCTATGGGAGAAAATCTCATAGATATTTTTTTACAAATTTTCACTTTGTGTTATAATATAAACAAAGGAGTGATTTTGTGGACAAGTTTTATCCGAAATATATGTACACGCCGATGCCGGAAATGCACAACGAGATGGTGCCGGTGACCGCCGGATGCTCATACAAAAAGTGCATCTATTGCGATTTAAACTACAGACAAAAGTTTCAGGTCTTTAAGCTTGACGACGTCGAAAAATTTTTGGTTCATCGAAAAGCGGAACTCGAAAAAATGAATCGCATGCCGAAGAAGTTCACGCTCCTTGAGGGAAATCCGCTCTGTGTGTCGACCGAACATTTGGCGGCGGTGCTTGAACTCATACACAAATATTTCGATGTGGAATATGTTTCGATGTTTGCGCGCGCGACTGACGTTTTGAGAAAAAGCGACGAAGAGCTTTTGAGATTAAAAGCGCTCGGCATGGACAGACTTTGCTTGGGACTCGAAAGCGGCTCCGACGAAGTTCTCTCGTTTCACAAAAAGGGACACACGGCGCACGACAGCGTTCTTGCGACAAGAAAACTCGACAGACTCGGGATAAATTACTCCGCATATTTTATGTTGGGGCTCGGCGGCAGAGAAATGACAATGAGCCACAGGCGTGAAACGGCGAAACTTTTAAACGAAATACACCCGTTTGAAGTCGTGTTTGTCACAACTGTCATCTTTAAGCGCGCGCCTCTAAAGGACTATGTACGGGACAAGAGATTTCTTCGAATGAGCGTCAAAGAAATTTTGGAAGAAGAAATTTATATAATTGAAAATCTCAATATGAACACAATTATAAAAGCCACACACAAGACCAACCCGATTCCGCTGCAGGCGAAATTTCCGGAGGGAAAAGAGATTTTTTTAAGAAAATTAAAGGACTACTACGAGTCGAACGACGAAAAAGCACTTGTGAAAAACGAGATGAAAAAGTGGAAAATTTGGGATAAAGAGTAAACAAAAACCGGGGTTATACATGCCCCGGTTGTTTTTGTTGTTTGAGCTTTTTTGCGATGTGCCGATTTCTCGCGCGCAAACTTACATAAAAAATCATTGCAAAAATAAATGTGAGCGTCTCCGAAATGAGAGAAGAGAACCAGATATACTCCGGATTTATTCTCGTCGTCACAAAAAGTGCGAGCGCGATAAAAAGAATCGAGCGGAAAACATTTATCAAAATCGAATATTTCGGCATGATAAACGAAACGCAAATCGCGGCTATCAAGACATTGAAACCCGCAATGAAGAAAGAATAAGTAAACTTCATCATCGCCGTCACGGAATAACTTATGTGCTCCGGATTTTCACCGAGGAAAAGCCCGAAAATATTGCTCGAATAAATGTGGAAAATCACAAAGAAAAATACTGCGTTTGCCATAACCATTATGAGCGCATTTTTAAATATCTTTTTGCACGACTTGAAATCCTTTTGACCGTAATAGAAACTCAGAAGCGGTTGGATGCCCTGTGTGATTCCGGCAAACACCATAAGAACCAGCTGATTTAAATAAGAAATGACTGAAAAAGTCGCAATCTCGTCTGTGCCCAAAAACTTTATAATAAAAAAATTGTATAGAAAAATAATTACTCCGACCCCGACTTCCGAAACGAAATCTCCGATTCCGAGCACAAAAATATTTTTCAAAGTCTCAAGCTTAAACTTCACCTCGACGAACTCGAGATTCGACTTGCCGACCGTGAAATGAACGAGATAGACGAGAGTCGAAATCACCTGTGAAATGCCGGTTGCAAATGCGGCGCCTTTGATGCCCCAACCGAGCACGCCGACAAAAAGATAGTCGAGAACGACATTTGAAATCCCGCAGGTTAAAACAGTCTTCATCGCAAGCCTTGGAAAACCGTCGACCTTAACAAGAATTTCCATATTATATGAAATCATAAAAAATGGCACAAAATAAATAATATTTCCGAAATAATCCATGACATATGGATACAAATCTCCGGTTGCCCCGAGAAAAACGGCAATCTTCTCGCGGAAAATATAAAACACCGCCGTCAAAATGAGTGACAGAATTGAAACCGTCATCATATTAAAACTGAAAATTTTATTCGCTTTTAAATAGTCCTCCTTGCCGATGAAAATGCCGCAAAGCGTCTGACTCCCGACGGCGGCGATAATACCGAGCGCAAAAACCAAATTGATAAAAGGCATGCTGATATTGACCGCGGAGAGCGCATTCTCGCCGACAAACTTTGCTACAAAAAAACCGTCAACCATTGAATAGAGCGAAAAAACAACCATCGCCCCGATCGACGGAATGACAAATCTGAAGAACTTTTTCGATAAACTGGAAATAATAAAACCCCCTCAAATATATCTTACCACAATAAAATCAGTAACTCAAATATAACAAGCCTAAATTTGCGGTTATTTTGTATGAAACGGAAAACACCGCCGTAGCGCGACGGTTCTGTGAATCCTCGCGCCCATTTTTGTGTATGCGGAATATGTATTATTACCAACAACGCTGTGCCGATACAATATGTAACCCAAAACCCTTTTACCGTTTCCACATCTTTATTCGCTCTGTTCGTCTCCCAGAACGTAGCGTCGGGTCGCTTCCCGCCGCCCATTTTTGTGTTTTTGGAATATGTATTATTACCAACAACGCTGTGCCGATATAATATGTAACCCAAAACCCTTTTACCGTTTCCACATCTTTATTCGCTCTGTTCGTCTCCCAGAACGTAGCGTCGGGTCGTAATTACCGCCTGTGCCCAACCGTGCGAAAAAGAAATCTTTGATTTCGTTTTTGAGCACGGGAAGGGTAACGCCCATTTTTGTGTATGTGGAATATGTATTACCACCAACAACGTTGTGACCATAAAATATATGTACCAAAACCCCCATACCTCACACCAAATTACCTCCACCCTCATATTTGCGAGGATATTTTGATGAGAAACGGCTCGATGGAGTGTTTTTGGAGTGAGGCATACTGGCAAGTATGTCGCAGCGACGAAAACACGGAATCAGTCGTTTATCGCAAAATAGACCGCAAATATTTCTTTGCTAATTGGGTATAATATAATTGAAACAAAAAAAGGAGGCTATTATGTCAAAATTTTACAATGAAATAGCGGGTATCTATAGCAAACTATTTCCACTCAGTGAAAAGAAACTCGAATTCTTAATCGAATCGGCAAAAAAATCCGGAGGCATCGACGTGCTTGACGTAGCATGCGGAGACGGAAAAGAAGGAAAGGCATTGGTCGACAGAGGCTACAACGTCGTCGGCCTCGACATGGAACCGTCGATGATTGAAGAAGCAATCGAAAACGGACTCGACGCCGAAGTCCGGGACATGCTTAAAATCGATGAACTTCGCGGCAACTACGACTTCATATACTCGGTCGGAAACTCAATTCCGCATCTTGACAACATGAACCAAGTCATAACCTTCCTCGAAAAAGCGTATGACAAATTGAAAAACAACGGCGTCCTCGTAATACAAAACATAAACTTCAACCTCTTTTGGAAAGATGATGCAGCCGAAGGGGAACACCTTGGCGACCTTCCGACAATAAAAGGCGACGACTACACCTTCGTCCGCGAATACTATCGCCGCGGCTCGAAAATCGGCTTCAAAACCCTCATCAACTACAAAGACAAACACTACATCAACGAAGTCGAACTCCTTCCGATCGACCCCTACAAACTCGCCGACACAATGATCAAAATCGGCTACACGGACATCGAACTCTTTGGCAACTTCTCGAAAGCGCCGATGGGAGAGGGGACGGCGGCGGTTATCCGCGCCCGAAAAGTAAAATAAATTTGCGGTCTATTTCGAAACTTCCTCGCAAATTGCGGTGTAAATTTGGGAACCGGTAATTTCCGGTTCTCTTTTTGTTATTTTATGTGTATGTGTACGCATCAGTAGCGCGACGGTTCTGTGAAGTCCTTCCTGTGCCCAACCGAGCGAAAAAGAAATCTCTGATTTCGTTTTTGAGCACGGGAAGGACTCATCGTTGTTCCTTACGTCACAACGTATGCCGTCACGCTACAACGCGTTTGCGAACGCATGTAATTGTAAAATATAAAATATTTGCAGTCGTTTTTCCCCCACAAAAAAACTCCATAATACATAAGTATTACAGAGCATAAACTATTTCTCATTTGTTTTCTTTTCAATTTTTGCGTTCACAAGGCGGCAAAGGGGCATCGGGATGTCTTCGACCGTATAGCTTTCGAGTGTTCCGGTCACGACGATTTCGTCGCCGTCGTCCGGATATTTCTCGTCGCTGTTACTAGAGATGAATTCGAGCCCTTGCGCGCAACACGCGAGTGCATCTTTTATGAGACAGTAGTGGGTCATGCTTTTGCCTTCGGTGGTCGGGAAGGTGTACGAGTTTCCGTAAATTTTAAAAGTTTTTCCGGCGTAACTCTCCGGGTCCTGCACAACCATAAAGACGGTCGCATAAATCATGTCGGAGTTCATTTCGGTCAAGTCGTAGTCGATGTCTTTTTGATTTTCTCCGCCTACATTTTCCGCTTTTTTATTTTCTTCATTTTTATCTTCATTTATTTTCTTAACATCTTCTTCGGTCGCCTGAAAATCATTTTTAAGTGCTTTTTCATTTTCGGCTTTTTCTTTTTTCTCTTCTTCCTTTTTCATTTCTTCTTCAATCGTATCTTTCACACTTTTTGTCGTTGAAAACATCTGATTTTTGTTTTGTCTTTTTTTACCGCATCCGGCAATTGCAACAAAAAGTATAAATATAATAAAGAATTTTATAAATCTATTTTTCATTTATTCACCTCGCACTATGTTAAAAATTTTACAAATTGCAAAGATTAGAACATTTGCACCGACGATTGTGGAGCCGACGGGAGTGCCGACAAGAATTGCAAAGACGATTCCCAAAACTGCACAAAACACCGAAAAGAGAACAGACAATATGCACACACTTTTAAATGAGTGAGTTATTTTCATTGCTGAAATTGTCGGAAAGACGATGAGTGCGGAAACGAGAAGCGAACCCACAAGTGTCATTGCAAGAGATATTACAATTGCAATGATTATTGATAACAAGAGATTTGTAAGTTCGATATTTACGCCGGTTGCCTTTGCGTATTCTCCGTCAAATGTGACGGCAAAGATGTTTTTGTAGTTTGTGAGAAAAAATATTAAAACCAAAATCGAGAGCGCTATGCAGCTGTAAACGTCGGAGAGTTTCAGCGTCAAAATCGAGGTCGAGCCGAAAAGAGTTGTGCAGACGTCGACTGCGACGTTCGGACCAGTTTTAAAGACGTTCATGACAAGGTATCCGAGCGCAAGAGCGGACACTGCAATCATTGCAATTGCCGCGTCGGATGTAAGGCTCATTTTCTTTCCCGAGTTTAGGAGAAGAATCGCCGTCAAAATTGTGACGGGAAGAATCAGGTACATTTTGTTGGTGAGCCCGACAACTGTCCCAACGCTCATCGAGCCGAAGGCGACATTTGAGAGGCTGTTTCCGATGTAACTGTATCTTTTTAAAACGAGCACAACGCCCAAGATCGAAGAAGCGAGCGCAATCAAAACACCTGTGATGAGAGCATATCTCACAAAAGGGTATTCCATATACATCAAAAATTTATTAAAGAGTTCCATTTTCGTAGTCCTCCTTTTTACCGAAATAAAAATTTGCTCCGAGTTTCAAAACATGGCTTGCGTATTTTAGCGCATCCGTCGTGTCGTGGCTGATCATGATTATGGTTGTGCCGGATTTATTTAAATCATTTATGAGTTTATACATATTTTCGCGTGCGGCGGCGTCGAGCCCCGTGACCGGTTCGTCCAATATCAAAACTTTTTTATTGCTTACAAAAGCGCGGGCGAGCAAAACTTTCTCCTGTTGTCCTCCCGAAAGTTTAGAAAATGCTCTCTCTTTCAAATCGAGAATCCCGAAATTTTGAAGTGCCTCCAAACATTTTTTCTTTTCGGATTTGGTGTAGAAACATAAAAAGTTTGGGCGGTTTCCCGAGATTACAACTTCATAAACAGTTGCCGGAAAATCGGGAGCGAGCGAGAAAAGTTGTGGAAGATAGCCTATGTCCTCCTTTTTAAGGCCATTAAGCACAACCTCGCCACCGAGCGGTTTTAAAAGTCCCAAAAGCGTTTTTATAAGAGTGGATTTTCCGGTGCCGTTTTCACCCAAAACGAGAAGATAGTCGCCGGAGTGGATTTTTAAATTTAAAGAATCGGAAAGGATTTGACACTTGTAGCCAAACGCCAAATCCTTAACATCAATTGAGTACATTAATTTAGACCCGCCTTGAGCGTGTCGAGATTTTCTTCCATAATTTCGAGATAGCTCGTGTTGTCGCTTGAAGAAACTGCTTCCAGAGAATTTAAAACACGGATTTCCTGTGTTTTAGATTTTGTATTTTCTTTAATCGTTTCGGCGATTTTATGGTCCGAGTCGGAAAGAGTGAAAATAGAGTTTAAACCGAACTCGTCGACTTTGTTTGCCAAAAATACAATTGTTTCAAAACTTGCTTCGGATTCTTGCGAACATCCTACAAATGCAGCATAGTATTTCAAATTGTAGTCATCGACCAAATATCTGAACGGGAATCTGTCGCCGAAAAGCACGGTGTCGAACTTTTGATTCGAAAGTTCTTCAGAATATTTTTTGTCCAAAGCGTCCAACTTTTCAACATATGCTTTTAAATTTTCGTCGAATTTGTCAGCGTATTTCGGGCTTAATTTCTTTAGATTTTCGCAGATTTCATTGCAAACGAGTTTTGTGTTCTTTAGAGAGAGCCAAACATGTTCGTCCATTTCGACTTCGTCGTCGTGGTGGTGATGATGCTCATCATGTTCGTCTTCATCGTGGTCGTCTTCATCATGTTCATCTTCATCATGTTCATCTTCATCGTGGTCATGGTCGTGGTCTTCGTCTTCGTCTTCCATGCCTTCGACAACTTCTTCCGGTTTGATATTGTCTTTTAAAACTTCCATCATATTTATCGCCGTCACATTCGGACTTTCCTTGATTGCGTCCGGCGCCCATTCGTCGGACTCTCCGCCGACATAAACAAAAAGATTTGCATTTTTTATGCTTGTAATATCTTCGGCGCTCGGCTCGAAATTGTGCAAATTGATTCCCTTGTCGGTCAAATTTTTCACAGTTACATTTGTGCCTTTCGAGATTTCTTTGACCCAGTCGTAGGACGGATAAATATTTGTGACGACGCTTATTTCATCGTCTTTGTTTTCGTCTTTTTCTACATTTTCTTCAACATTTTTTGTGTTTTCTTTTTCTTCTTTAACGGCGCCGTCTTTTTTTGCGCAACCGCCGACAAATAGCACTGCTACGAGTGCAAAAATAATTAATTTAATTTTACCTTTCATATTAACCTCCAATAATTAGAATAAATTTTTGATGAGATAAAAATCTAATCATTTATTCTAACCTTGAGGTCAATCGGAGTTTCTTTTATTTTTATTTCAAAATTATAATTTTTGTAAATCGAAATAAATGCTCTAAAAAACAGAGCGAAAAATAAAATAGAGACGGTGATTCTATTTCTTTCATTTACATTCACAGCTTCTATGTAGCTGCAGATGGAGCAATTGTGGTGTGTGCAAAAGTGGTTTGCACAAAAAAGCGCTGTGCATGTAAAGAGAATTGTGAGCACGAGAAATATAAGTGCAAAAGCAAAAACAATTTTTTTATTCATAGAATCACCTCCTCAATATGAAATCTATTATCATTTTCATTATAGGATTTTCGAATTCGATTGTCAAATAAATGATAATAAAAAGAAAAATAAAAAATACAGTAACAACAAATTTACACAAATGTGTTTAAAACAGATTTAATGGGTATATATAAATGCACGATTATATAGGGAATATAAAATTTATTATGGAGGTATTATTATGGAATTAAAAGGTTCAAAGACAGCAACAAACCTTATGACTGCATTTGCAGGTGAATGCCAAGCAGTTATGAGATACAAAATGTATGCAAGTCAAGCAAAAAAAGAAGGCTTGGAAGTAATTCAAGCGGTTTTTGAAGAAACAGCAGAAAATGAAAGAGCTCACGCAAACAGACTCTACAAATACTTAAAAGAAGAATTGAACGATGAAGGCATCACAATCAATGCCGAATATCCTGTTCATTTGGGGGACACTCTCACAAACTTAAGAGCAGCTGCTGAAGGTGAAGAATATGAACATTCAGATATGTATCCTACATTTGCTGAAATTGCAAAAGAAGAAGTTGTCTAAACTGCGGATATGTACACAAGGGCAAAAAAGCTCCTAAGAAATGTCCGGCATGTGATCACCCACAAGGATTCTTCAAAGTTTTACTCGAAGACTATTAAAAACTATGCCGTCACTTTTGTGGCGGCTTTTTTATTGTGACAAAATTTAAAATGTGATATAATATAAGTGTAAAGTTTCGAGAGGAGAAAATATGGCAAATCCTATTACTTCAAAAGAATCGATTTTAAAAGTTGCAAGAGAAATTGTTTCAAAAGAGGGACTGAAAGCTTTAAACATAAGAAAAATTAAAACTCTTTGGTAAAAAGGACTTTTCACAGTTCTTTATTTTTTTGATTTACAAACAACTAAACATTCGCACAAAAAAAGAAGCTACAAAAAATAGCTTCTTTTAGTTTATGCCTCAACTTTTACAGTTTTATCGAAGACGAAGTAGCCGATTATAAAGAGGATCACAAGCGCCATTATGCCGTAATTTTGTTTTCCGGTTATGTCGGTCACGACTGCAATAAGAAGTGTGCCGAACATGCTTGCGCCTTTTCCGAAAATGTCGAAAACGCCGAAATATTCGCCGCTTTTTTCAGGCGGAATGATTTTTGCAAAGTAGCTTCTTGAGAGCGCTTGTATTGCTCCTTGAAACATTCCGACGAGAATCGCGAGTATCCAAAATTGTGTGAGGTTGTTTAGGAATGTAGCATAGAGCGTGATGAGTCCGTATGCGACGATTGTAATTTTTAGAAGGGTTTCGGTTTTATATTTTTTTGAAATGCGACCGAAGTAGATTGCGCACGGGAATGCGACGATTTGCGTTGCGAGTAGCGCGAGGACAAGACCCGCCGAGTCGAGCCCCAAGCTTTCGCCGTATGCCGTTGCCATGCCGATTATTGTGTAGACTCCGTCGATGTAGAAAAAAAATGAGAGTAGGAAGTATTTTATTTTTTTATTTTCCCAAATTTCTTTTACGGTTTTTAGAAGTCTTTTAAAAACAACTTTCGGAGTTGTGTTTTGGTTTTCGATGTAGTATTTTTGCTCGTATGTCTTCATCAGAGGCACTGAGAATAAGAGCCACCATGCGGCGTTTAGCGCACAGATTATTATCATCGAGGTCGAGAAGGAAAGTCCGAAAAGGTCGCCGCCTTTTGTCGCAAGTATTATACTTATAATAAACGGAACACAGCTTCCGATGTAGCCCCATGCGTAGCCGAATGAGCTAACCTCGTCCATTCTTTCGTTTGTCGTGACGTCGGGGAGCATGCTGTCGTAGAATACGAGCGAGCCGTTAAATCCGATTTTTGTTATGATGAATATTATTAAAAAGACAACCCAGTTTGTTGTGAGCGGTTGAACAACGAGTCCTGCGATTCCGAGAAAGAGAAATATTTGAAACATCGGCTTTCTTTTTCCGCGGCCGTCGCTTATTGCGCCGAGAACAGGACTTAAAATCGCAATCACAAGTGTCGAGATTGTCATTGCATAGCCCCAACTTGCGAGGTAGTCCGCACTCGAGAGGGAGTTTTCGCCGATCGATTTAAATAGTATCGGAATTATTGTGGTTGCAAGAAGTATATAGGCGCTGTTTCCAACGTCGTACTTTATCCAGTTTTTTTCAAGTTGTGTTAATTTTATTTTAGACACCGTAAAAATCCTTTCTGTAATTTTCAAGTTCCTTGCCGTCTTCAAACATATACTCCAAAGTTTTGTCCAAAAATTCCGGGGCAGCTTTAAGAGTTTCGTCGTACATTTTGGACAGAATTTTGTTTGAATCTTCGGCATAAGTAAACGGTTTATGAGTTATGAGTTGCCCGCCGAAAGTATATTTATGTCCTACAAGTCCAAGAGTTCCCAAGATAAATTTCTCTTTCAGCTTTGAGTCGTTGTGAAAAAAATTTTTCACAAATACCATATTTGAAATTGACTTCTCGACATTTTTCATGTCCACGCGTTCAAAATTTTTGTAAATCGGATAGATGTGTTTTGCATAAGCTTTGTCGGGAATGAGATGCGACTGTATAAATTTAAACTCGTTTTCGCCGTCGAGATTTAAATAGTACCTGTCGAGTTCGCTCTCTATATTTAAATGACCGTAGTCTTTTCTTTTGAGCGCTTCGACAGTCGGGTGAAGCGAGCTGTCCAAAAGAAAATGGAGGACAAGCCCCAAGAAATAGCTCCCCGTTTTTGTCTCGAGGTCTTCGGCGTCGAAATCTTTTTTTATAGTCGCGAGAACTTCCGAAAACTTTTTGTTGTGAATGTCCGTGCCGGGATTACTGCCTTTTAGCGCATTTTTTATGTTGAAGAAAAAGAAATCCGGGCCCTGGTTTCCAAACAAAAAAAGTTCTTTTTCGAGATTTATAATTCTCTTTATTCGCTCGGGCGCAATCTTCATAAAGTCGCGACCGAAGTGATAGTGTGTGTAAAAACTTGGCATATTACTCCTTTCATTTCATTATTTTCTTATATTTATTATATAATAATTTCAATTTATATTCAATTTAAAAACATTTAGCGAGTGTAATAATTGTGCAAAAAAATATGAATGATTTTTCAACTTTTTTAATAAAATTTAAACATATAAATAAATTCGATTTTATATTTAAAATCTCGCAAAAAATGTGTATTTACTTTGACAAATGTGTTATTTTCGTGTTATAATATTCGTGAAAGAATAGTAGACATTTTTCTAGCCTACAGAGAGTATCCGGTCGGTGAAAGGATATGGCGGAAGATGTTGAACCGGTCTTTTTATTTTGTATTCATACACGGTTTGACGCGTTATAGTTTTTCGAGTATTAATTTTGAGTGGTACCGCGATTTATTCGCCTCAATTCGTTGGGGTGTTTTTTTATATTATTTT
>QWBY01000906.1_pt1 | contig 19131 bp, 15 predicted proteins | sample 1972471 | NCBI WGS metagenome assembly QWBY01 (sample SAMN09866722, study PRJNA288562) | Human gut metagenome isolate term6_stool, whole genome shotgun sequencing... | reverse complement strand
CTGTAGCATTTGATATAAGTTGGTGGTCACCGTATAGTTGGGTAATTAGCTTAGCGTAAGGTGTTTCACCACAACCTGCACATGCTCCAGAAAATTCTAGTAGAGGTCTTGAGAATTGTGAATTCTTTACATTGTTAGCTTCGATTTCATCATCCTTGTAGCCAACCTTGTTGTGAGCATATTCCCAGTTATCTGCTTGCTTTTCAATTTGCTCATCAATTGGCTTCATTTCAAGGGCCTTGGTTGGAGCAGGACATACATCTACACAGTTACCACATCCCATACAGTCATATGGAGATACTTGAATTCTGAATTCATATCCTTCTAGTCCCCTACCTATAGCCTTCTTTGTTTCAAAGACTTCTGGCGCATTAGCCTTAGCTTCATCATCTAATAAGAATGGTCTAATAGTTGCGTGAGGACATACAAATGAACATTGGTTACATTGGATACAATTGTCTATCTTCCATTCTGGAACGAATAGGGCGATACCTCTCTTCTCATATTGGCTTGTGCCTGCCATATATTGTCCATCATCATATGGAAGGTAGGCTGATACTGGAAGATCATCTTCGTGAAGATTTATGATTGGTTTAACCATGTTTCTAATGAAGTCTGGCTCATTAGAATTATCTTCAGCTGCCTCAATCTTAAGATTCTTCCAACTTTCTGGAACTTCTACCTTAGATAATTCTTCTCTAGTTCTATCTACTGCCTTATTGTTCATATCGACAATATCTTGGCCCTTCATTCCGTATGAAGCTTGGATAGATTCCTTTAGATAATCTATAGCATCATCAATTGGTAGAACTTTTGATAGGATAAAGAAGGCTGTTTGGATTACCATGTTTGTCCTATGGCCCAGTCCCACTTCTAGGGCAATTTTTGAAGCATTTACAGTATAGAATTGGATATTTCTTTCTGCAATATCTTTTTTCATAGCAGCTGGCATATGCTCTTCTAATTCTTCCATATTCCATATTGTATTTAGGAGGAAGATTCCTCCGTCCTTTAGGTTTTTAGTTAATTCATATTGTTTTACATATGCTTGAGGTGAGCATGATACAAAGTCTGCTTCATCTATTAAATATGCTGCATGGATTGGGTTTGGTGAGAAACGTAAGTGAGATAGGGTTAGACCATTACTCTTTTTAGCATCATAGTCGAAATAACCTTGGGCAAACATGTCTGTGTTATCACCTATAATCTTGATAGCGTTTTTATTAGCACCTACAGTACCATCACCACCATTACCCCAGAAGATACATCTATTTGTCTTACCATCATCAATTACGAAGCTCTTATCAAAGTCAAGTGATGTATGCATTACATCATCATCAATACCAACTGTAAAGTGGTTTTTTGCGTCCTCTTTTGCTAGATTGTCGAATACAGCCTTGATATGAGCTGGGTTTGTATCCTTTTGACCAAGACCGAAACGACCACCAATAATCTTTGGATTTCTATCAGAATTAGCAAATACCTCTACTACATCTAGGTATAAAGGCTCACCAACTGAACCTTTTTCTTTTGTTCTATCTAAAACAGCTATTCTTTCAACTGTTTGTGGAATGGTTTTCAATAAATGTTCAGCTGAAAATGGTCTATATAGATGAACCTTAACAAGTCCTACTTTTCTACCTTCTTCGTTTAATCTATCAACAGTTTGATTGATTGTATCTGTTCCAGAGCCCATTGCAATTATGATATCTGTAGCTTCAGGATCTCCTACATAGTTGAATAATGAATAATCTGTGCCGATTTTTTCGTTAATCTTATCCATGTATTCTTCAACTATAGCTGGTAGTCTATCATAAGCTTCATTTTGTGCTTCTGTTCTTTGGAAATATCCACCCTTTTCAAATACACCACGCATTGTAGGTCTATGTGGAGATAGAGAATCGTTTTTAAAGGCGTCAATAGCATCATAATCAACCATATCTTCAAATTGGTCATAGTCCCAAACTTCGATTTTTTGAATCTCATGACTTGTTCTAAATCCATCAAAGAAGTTTACGAAAGGAATCCTTGCCTTAATTGCAGCTAGGTGGGCAACAGGAGATAAGTCCATAATCTCTTGAACAGATCCTGATGCTAACATTGCAAAACCTGTTTGTCTACCTGCCATAACGTCTTGGTGGTCGCCGTACATGTTAATTGTACAAGTAGAAATAGAACGAGCTGCCACGTGAAATACTGCTGGAAGTCTCTCACCTGCCATTTTAAACATATCTGGAATCATTAGAAGGAATCCTTGGCTTGCTGTATATGTAGATGTTAAAGCACCTGCTGCTAAAGATCCGTGAACTGCTCCAGCAGCTCCTGCTTCGTGTTGCATCTCTGTTACTGAAACTTCATTTCCAAAAAGGTTTTTTCTACCTTGAGCAGCCCACTTGTCAATAAATTCAGGCATTGGTGAAGATGGTGTGATAGGATAAATTGCTGCAACATCAGAAAATGCGTAAGATACGTGTGCTGCGGCGGTATTTCCATCCATTGTTTTCTTTTTTCTTGTAATAGTCATTGTCTCTCCTTATGTAATACGTTAAAGAAATGTATATAAGCGGAAAAATAGAACTCAAAAGAGTCCTATTTTAACTTTTTCTTTTTTATTTAACTAATTCATCAATATAAGCTGCATTAGCTTGTGGGTCTAATTTGAATCCACTGATTTTGTTTACTATACATGCTATAGCACCGTCACCAGAGATATTGCAAGCTGTACCAAAAGAATCTTGGGCAACATACAAAGCAATGATTAGGGCTGTCATAGGCTCAGTAAATCCAAGCATAGATTGTAAGATACCAAGAGCTGCCATTACTGCTCCTCCAGGTACTCCAGGTGCTGCAACCATAGTCACACCAAGCATTAATATGAATGGGAATATGTGAGCTAAAGATACATCGGCACCTTGTAGCATGAGTATAGACATAGCACAAGATGTAAGCGTTATGGTTGAACCTGATAAGTGGATTGTCGCACAAAGTGGAATAACGAAGTCTGCTATACCCTTGTTAACACCCATTTTGTAGGTTTGTCTTAATGTTACAGGAATTGTTGCTGCTGATGATTGGGTTCCTACTGCTGTCATATAAGCTGGGAAGATATTTTTGATTTTCTCAAATGGATTACCCCCAGACATAGAGCTTGCTACTGTGTATTGGATCAAAATAGTCAACCAGTGAAGTATAATTACCATTATAAATACTTTTGAGAAAACTGATAATACTTTTGCTACTGTTCCTTGATATGCCAAATTAGCAAAAATACCAGCAATGTGGATAGGCAATAAAGGAATTACTATGTTTGAAATTAATTTTGTAATAATATCAGAAAACTCGTGTACTGCTTTTTTAAGGAATTCTCCCTTAACTGCAGCAATACCTACACCAAGTATGAATGACATAATAAGTGCGGTTGTTACACTAAATATAGGATCCATTGGTGATTCAAAGAAAGGTTCTAGGACTCTACCTGTGTTTTGGTCAGGGTTAAAGTTCATTGTACCTGGATCTATGAAGTGTGGTAATATAGCGCTTCCTGTGAAATATGTAGCCGTACCGAATATTACTGTTGATAGATATGCTATTCCAGCAGTAATAGCTAGTGTCTTACCTGCATCATTTCCTAAATCTGCTATACCTGGGATAACAAATCCCATGATGATTAAAGGAATAACAAAGTTTAGGAAGTTGCCAAATAGTCCATTAAAGGTAATTAATATTCTAACAAGAACTGCTGGTCCAAATAGACCGATTAGAATACCTAAAATGATGGCTATGATTAGCCTTGGCAGTAAACCTAATTTTTTCATTTCTTCCTCCTAAATGAAAATTGATCATATGATCATCTTTATAATATCAAATATACGTTTTCATGTCAACTTTATTTCACTAAATTATCCCCTCTAAAATCTCTAATGATTCTGATTATTAAAAGCAATTTTATGATACATATAAGGGATTACGTTTTACTATTTTAAAATCGTATTTATCTAAGCAAAAAAAGAAACGAGATATTTAACCCGCTTCTTTTTATCCAATTTAGAATGACTTATCTATTATATTTTTAAGGGTTTGTGCTGATTTTTGCATTCTTTCATTTTCTGTATCAGTCAATGGCACTTCTATAACCCATTTTACACCATCTTTTCCAATAACAGTAGGAACTCCTATATAAATATCCTTTAGTCCGTATTCTCCATCAAGATATGAAGATGTAGAAAATACTGAGTTCTCATCATTAATAATTGATTCAACAATTCTTGCCAGAGCCATGCCTATTCCATAAAATGTTGCACCCTTCTTTTTTATAATTTCATAGGCAGCATTTTTTGTTTTTTCAAAAGTATCGAGGAGAGCTAACTCATCAACTTCGCTGTTTGCCTTAACCCATTCATAAATTGGTAGACCACCGATATTTGTGTGAGACCAAACTGCAAATTCGCTATCTCCGTGCTCACCTAGGACAAAGGCATCGACACTTCTAGGATCTATGCCTATAAGTTGAGCAATCTCTTTCTTAAATCTAGAAGAATCGAGGGTTGTCCCTGTTCCTATTACCTTGTTTGCAGGAAAGCCTGAGAATTTCCATGTTGCATATGTTAGAATATCTACTGGGTTACTTGCTACTAGAAAGATGCCATCAAAACCAGATTCTACAACTTTTCCTACCATGTCTTTAAAAATAGATAGGTTTTTCTCTACTAGATCAAGCCTTGTCTCCCCATCCTTTTGTGGTATCCCTGCTGTTATTACAACAACTTCGGCATCCTTGCAATCCTTATAGTCTGCCTTATAGATTGACTTTGGCTTAGAAAAACTTAAAGCATCAGATAAGTCCATAGCGTCGCCATAAGCCTTGTCTTCATTTATATCAATTATTCCGAGTTCTCTACCTATGCCCAATATTGTAGAAGCATAAGCAAAGGAGGAGCCAACTGCTCCATCTCCAATTAAAATTATCTTACTATCTTTCATAAAAACTCCTTTATATACCCTATTCTTTTACTAGGATATAATTATTATACTTTAAAATTCTCCCTGCAAAAGATTATTTATTATTTTTTGAAGTTTTCTTATCAATCAAGGCTACGGCTAATAGTGAGTACAAAAGCCAATTTCCCTTGGCATAGGCCATATATTTAGGAAGCCAAATACTCGCGTACTTTTGCTTGTAATTTCTAAGGCCCTTAAATGAATAGAATCTACTACCATGCTTATAAACAAGATAAGCCATTCTTTCAGATAGATAGGCTGATTTCATAAGACCGACGTTTGATAGGGGTGCCATTCCAAGATTAAAATACTTGTAGGAGTTTTCCTGACCATAGATAAATAGATTAAGAAATAGAAAATCCATCATAGAATTAACATTTTTATCTTGATCATAACGCATCAAATCTATAGTAAGGACTTCTGGATTCTTGTTTGGCATAATATTTGTAAATGCGGTTATTTCGTCGTTTTTATCCAAAACAATTGCTATTTCCGCTCTTCTTAGATAAGCTCTATCAAAAAATCCCAAGGAAAAGCCCTTCTCTCTTTTATCCTTCAGCCAGGAATTTGATATTTCTTCTAACTTATCTAGGAATTCATTAGTATAGGGATAAGATACAAGCTTAAATTTATAGCCTTCTTTAGCAAATCTGTTTAGAATATTTCTCTCGGTGGATTTCTTTCTTCCTTTTAGGGAAAAGTCTGTCAGATTAACCATGGCATTTTCCCCAAATTTCATAAAATCATATCCATAATCGTGCAGGCTTAGGGTGAATCTCTCGCCCACTTCATAAAATATAGGATTAAGTCCTGACTTTTGGCATACTTCGTTAAAAGCAAAGAGCGCTAAAGCAATATCCGCTTCTTTCCCAAAAGGCTCGCCCATGACTATTGCCTTGTTATTTATGATTTGATATTGAAAGGCCACAGTTTGTTCTCCGTCCTTGTCCCTATAATAGTATATATATTTATCATTTAAGAAAGATAGTCCAGAGGCTAGGGATTGACTTGACCCATATTTATCAATCAATAAGTCTAAATCGTCTATATTTGTCTCGTAAAGTTCCTCTCCTCCTTTTTTCATATAAGAAAATATTAGCTTAGTAAGTAGGATAAAGATAAGAAGGATAAGTAGGGTGTATATAAGGCTCATGGGCAAGCTGTAGTTTTTATTCCTATTTATATTTAAAATATAGAAGAAAAATCCTACGAGAAAGAGTACACAATCTACAGTCTTCTCTTCCCAACTATAGATGAATCTCTCCTTAAACAAAAACTTTCTGGTATAAAATCCAAGACCCATTAGGATAAGTACAGGTAGGATTGATACCACATTTTCACCAATTGCAATTAGAAAGAAAATATGACAAAGACCAGTAAGCATAAGAAGATTTATTGATTTCTTTTGTTTATCTATGGACAATCTTCCTGCAATTAAGAATAAATATCCTAAAAGCAAGTATACGGTAAGCAAAACAAGCTCTATAGCCGATAAGTCCTTGCTTACATTGCCTATATTATAGAAATTCTCCAAAGAAATTACTGAAAGTATAATATATATTCCATATAGAATTATAAATATACTATTTATTTTCTGTATAAGCTCTTTAATTACTCTTAGGGCAAAGTCACCATATTTTTCTTTAATTTTCCTAAGAAAGTCTTTAGATAGAAATCCTATTCCAGTAAATGAAAGTATGGCAAAGACAAGAAGGAAGCCATTAACATAATGATCTTTACTTGCCTTTCCTACTATAAAAGCAATAAGAGCAAGTAAGACCAAGGATAAAAATATCGTAGCTTTCTTTTTATTTACTAATTTGTTCATTATTTCCCTCCATAAATTCTACTACAAGTTTATTAAATAAATAGGGATGGGATCTCGCTAGCTTATGGCCTGCTTTTTTTACTATGACAAGCCTTGAACGATCGATTGATTCAGAAATATTTTTTACATGATCAAGCCTTATCAGATCGAAAGATCCAACTATTATCAAAACCTCACTTTTAATATCTCCTAGGTCCGTCTTATTTAATCTTAAATCTTTCAAAAGTAAGGCAGCAACTCTCTTATTTCTTTTAAAAAAGGGCAATATATTCCAAAAAATATTCTCTCCAAGGCTAATTATTCTACTTAAAAGCCTAGTTCCACTAAATCTTATGTTGGGAGCATTTAAAATTAATTTCTCTACTAGAGCAGGATATCTAATTGTAAATAAAAGGGCAAGATTTGCTCCATCAGAAAATCCTAAAACATTTGCCTTCTTTATAGAAAGTTTGTCAAAAATCTCCTTGAGGTCACTTGCCATAAGATCGAAGGTTAATTTGTCTCTGGCATTATCACTTCTCCCGTGGTCCCTAAAATCTATAAGATATAGGTGAAATCTTCTAGAAAGAGCTCCAATATTGTATTCAAAGTAGGACGAGTCTCCACCATTTCCGTGGAGTAGAAACAAATTTTCGCCAGCTCCTAACTCTTTATAGAAAATTTCGGTCCCATCATTTAATTTAATCATTCCCTTTTTCATAACTACCTCTTATAAAACTATACCTTATATATTTCTCACATAATCATTAGAGTCAATTAAATAAATCTAAATAATCTGAAAATAAATAATAACACTACAAATACATTCATGAATATAACTATATAATAAAAAAACCTCAATCATTTTACTGATTGAGGATAACATTAAGCTTAAGCTAAAGTCCTAATAATAATGATGCAACTTCAAAATATATTAGAAGTACAAGTGTATCAACTATTGTTGTAATGAGTGGTCCTGCCATTACCGTAGGATCTATATTAAATTTATCTGCTATTAGCGGCAATACTCCACCCATGACTTTGGAAAATATTATTGTTAGCAAAAGGGTTATAGAGACTGTAAGATTGACACCAATTTGTGCTTGGTCTAAAATCATTAGCCTTATAAAGTTAATGATTACTAAGATAACACCAGTTATTAGACCAATGCTTGCTTCTTTCATAATCACCTTAAAAAAATCTTTAAATCCTATATCTCCTCTATAAAGGGATGTGATTACTGTCGTTGAAGCCTGGCTTCCTGCATTACCGCCAGAATCCATAAGCATTGGTATATAGGCTGTTAGGGCAACCGCACTTGCAAGTAGATTTTCATATCTGTGGATTATAAAACCTGTCATAGTCGCTGTGAGTAAGCATATTATAAGCCATGTAGTCCTTGTTTTTGCAATTTTAAAGCTTGATTCAACTAGGTAAGAATCAGAGTTATCAGAAATACCTGTTATATTTGACATATCTTCTTGGAACTCTTCGTGTGCTACATCGATTACGTCTTCTGCTGGCACGATACCGATTAGTCTATTTTCAGAATCGACTACTGGCACCTCTCCTAAATCGTATTTGTAGGAAAGTTTAGCTACAACTTCTTGGTCATCGTTAGGATTAACTGTTGCATTTATACTATTGGCTAAATCCTTTAGGGACTTATCTTGATATCTTATAAGATCTGCTATGTAGACAAAACCCATAAGAACTAGTGAGTTGTTGGTTAGCCATATCTGCTCAAGCTTTTCTGCATCTAGATCTGATTCCATTATCTTTTCGAGAGCTTGTTTTGGACTAATATTTTCCTTCACTGACAAGAAGTTAACTGTCATGATAGAACCGACTGACTCTTTTGGATAGCCTAAAAGCTCATTGACGACCTTTCTCCTATCCTTATCTATGTGGAAGGTCATAAGTTTCTTGGTGATATTTGCAGGTAGCTCCTGTAGGGTATCTACAAGCTCATCCTCATCCAAATCTCTTACCAGGTCTTTTATCTTCTCTTCTGATAGAATATTTACAATTCTCGCCTTGTTTTCAGGTTTTAGTTCAGTAAATGCATCTGCCAAAAGGTCCTTTTTAAGTAGCTTAATCCAAATCGCTACATCCTTTTCTGGCAAAATTTCAAGTTTATCGGCTATATCAACAGGATCCATCTTGTTAATCATCTCTTGGGTCCTGTTAAGCCTTTCTACATCATAATTTTTATCTGTCATTTTTACCTCCATTAGACTAACTAATCGAGGCATGAATAAGTAAACCTCAACTAGCCTTATTTAATTAAGCCTCAGATTGGGCCCACTTTTATCCATATTTCCTCCTTATAAATATTATGAATTGCCTATTTAATATACCTTTTTTTATAAATAAAGCTATAAGATCCCTATATGCTCATAAGTTCTAAAGTCACTAGGAAAGACTTATAGAAAGAATCCATAGGGATAAATTCCTTGTTTGAATGAAAGTTATGAGCTCCGGTGAAATAATTTGGGGTTAAGATATTCCTCGTAGATAAATAAGACCCATCGGTCCCACCCCTCATAGGGATTATTTTAGGTCTAATAGCAAGTTTTTCGAAAGCTTTCTTTAGTTTTTCAATAGCAAGGTAATTATCTTCATTTACACTATCTAAAATATTGGCGTAAGTATCTTCTATCTCAATTTCAATTTTTGCCTTATTGTATCTTTCGCTAAGTAGATCAGTGATTTTCATTAGATAAGCCTTTTTATTGAGAAATTTTTTCTTGTCATGATCTCTTATGTTGAATTTGACCTCACAATTAATTACATCAGATTTAATATCTGTGATCCAAATGTAACCTTCCCTTCCTTCTGTATGCTCGGGCATCTTACTCCTATCAAGCATAGATATAAAATCATGGGCTATCATTATTGGATTTACGAGTTTATTTTTAGAAGACATGGGATGTGCGCTAAGGCCCTTTATTTTGAGATTCCCACTTGCTGCATTAAAGGTTTCATATACGAGCTCCCCAAGCCCACAACAATCAATAGTGTAAGCAAAGTCGACATCAAAATTATCGAAGTCAATCTTGCGTACTCCTCTTAGGCCAATTTCCTCATCAGGAACAAAGGCTAAATAGATTTTCCCATGCTTTATCGATGGGTTTTCCCTAATATACCAAAGGGCTGTAATAACATTTGCTATGGCCGCCTTGTTGTCAGCTCCTAGAACAGACTTTCCATCTGTGACTATCAAATCATCACCTAGGTAATTAGCTAAGCTTTTTTCTTCATTTGGACTAAGGACAATATTTTCACTTGAATCTAGAACAATATCTGTCCCATCGTAGGATTTTTCGATTCTAGGATTTATATCGGGACTTAGGCCGACATCAACTGTATCTAGATGGCATACCCATCCGATTTTTGGAGTCTTTTTTTCATCAACTCCTTTGGCTTCAATTACAGCTTGCAAAACTCCATACTCATTTATCCTAATGTTATTAGCTCCGAGCTCTTCTAATTCTTTGGCAAGTTTCTTAGCTAGAACTAGCTGGCCCTTGCTAGAGGGGATGTCTTTATTTTCTTCATTCGATTGGCTAGAAATAGATACATATTTTAGGAAATTTTCCAATAATTTATCTTTTATTATTTTCTCTTCCATAGTAACCTACAATATATCGAGCACTTCTTCTAAGCTATTTACTTCATAGTCGAAATCAATATCTTTTTCTCTTTCTAGTCTATCAGGATTAAACCAAATAGTATTTATGCCAGAATTGTTTCCTCCTCTTATATCAGAGGTCAAGGAATCTCCTATTATCATATATTCGGACTTTTCTCTAGACCCAACAGTATCGAATATATAGTCAAAGAACTCAATACTCGGTTTTTCAAATCCTATTTTTTCTGATATAAATACGTCTTCAAAGATAGAATCTAGTCCTGCTCCTTTAAGCTTTCCTTCTTGGGCTATGGCAGACCCATTGGTTGCCGCATATTGCTTATATTTTCCTGAAAGTTTGCTAAGGGTTTCGTAGGCCTTGTCATTAAAAACATAGGTCTTACCCAAATTTTCCTGGAAGGATATGTTAAATTCACTGACAATCTCGGTATTGTAACCGTATTTTTCAAAAAATTCTTTAAATCTTCCTTCTAGTACCTCGATTCTAGTAATTTCTCCTCTTTCTAGGGCCTTCCAGTATTTATTGTTTATCTTTCTATAAACTGCCAGCCTGTCATCTGATAAGTCACCCAAACCATACTGATCGAAACAAGCCCTAATGGCATTTTCTTCAGCCAGGTGAAAGTTTAGTAAAGTTCCATCAACGTCCCACAAAACATATTTTATCAATTTTTCTCTCCTAAAATTCTTCTACTTACTTCACTAACAGGAAGGCCAATTATAGTATTTATATCTCCATCAATAAAAGAAATTAGCCTTGGATCTAGGTCTTGGATCCCATAGGCACCAGCCTTATCCATAACATTTTCTTCCCTTAAATATCCATCAATTATTTCATCCATCTCCTTATAGTAATCGGTAAATCTAACTTCAGCTATAGAATAAAAAACATCCAAATAATTTTCGCTCCTTAAGCAGACTCCAGTTATTACAAAGTGACTTTTGCCAAAATATGACATAAACATATCCCTCGCCTCGGCCATGTCTCTTGGCTTACCATATATTTTATCATCCAGGATAACCATAGTATCGGACGATATATAAAGGCAATCTTTGACTAAATCTACATCGGATTTAGCCTTGGCAATCTCGGCGCAGGTCTTGCCGGCTCTTTCTATGAAGTCACAGTCCTTGTACTTTTCCATATATTTTTCTTCGATAGCTCTCTCATCGATTCTTATAGAGGCAATTTCTGGCTTAAGAAAACTAAGCAAGTCCCTCCTTCTGGGAGACTTGCTCATTAAGATATATTTCTTATATTTTCCAATTTTCCCTGATTTTTCATAATCATTTACATAGTTCATAGTTAATTCTTACCCGCATTCGAATGTTTCACAAAATCTTTTAGGATTTTTTTAGAGTATTTATCATTTTCATAAGAAAGCTCTGGATGCCACTGCACTCCTAGCATGTAAGAGTAATATGGATTTTCTATTGCCTCTATTAGGCCATCATCGCTTGTAGCACTCACACTTAAGCCTTCTGCCAAATCCTTTATTCCCTCGTGATGGTAGGAATTTACCTCAATCCTATCAGAGCCAACCATTTTAGATAGTCTCGAGCCTTCATTTATGTTAATCTCATGATAAGTAAGGGTCTTGTCACTTCCTCTATGAATTATTTCTTTGGAGAATTGTTTTTTCAAATCATCATAGAGACTTCCACCATAATAGATATTAATAAGCTGCATACCCCTACAGATACCTAAAATCGGCTTATTTTCTTTGATACAGTAGTCCAAAATCTCTAAGCTCTTTTCATCGTCTTCTCTACTATACTCTTCTACCATAGACCTATCTCCTCCATATATATCTGGATCAAAGTCATTTCCACCTGCGAAAATTACCCCGTCAGCTCCCTCTATCTTGCTTGTACACATCTCGGTATCCATCCTACTTGTATCGATATTGTTTATTGCTACATTGTTATCAGTTAAAAATATCTCAATATTTCTTACATTCTGATTATTGTGAACAATAGCTATGTTCTTATAAGAAAAAAACCTATCGTATATCAAAATTAGACCCAAGACTAGCAAAAGTGCAAATAATACTAGCTTAATAAATTTTGCGATTTTCCTAAACATAAATCCCTCCTGATTAATATTACTTTTATATATTATATCATAATTTAATATAAATATAAAAATATAATAATGCAAACTTACTAATATTAATATATAGTTTAAACAAAATCAATATAAGTTTTTTTGCTTTCTCTAACTATAAAACTAGCTATTGCGAATTTAAGAATAATGCGACCTTTTATGATATGTCTAAGATATAGTTTATCTAAATATAATTCCACTTATATAAGTCTTAGCTATTTACTCCTTAAGTAATTTTGTAAATGATTATCGTGTAAATCATGACCCCTCTACAACGATTATGTTAATCTTTTTAATCTTATAGAGACTTGACTTTATTAGAACTTAATTTTTTAATATCTAGGAGAATTAAGATTAAGGATACTCCCAAAATTACATGACCCAAACCAGCCATCCCTGAAATCATTGCCTCTTGGCCATTACTCAAATCCTTTGCTAAAACTTCAATAAGTCCCCTAACAAACATCATTACTGCACTTAATATCAATCCAATATTATAGAATTTCAAATGCTTATCTATTTTATTATTCTTATCGAAATTTAATGATAGTGATATTAGATATATTAGTAAATACATCATCATGCCAAGAGTAAATAAATGTGGATGAATCCTAAGTAGGCTCGTAGATCCCTCAAAATTCATATATTTTGTAAATTCTCTGTAAAAAACTCCTGCAATCATAGCAAGGACAGCGTAAAAAATTGTTATGTTTATATATTTTTTCATCATATTCTCCTTTTTTAAAATAATTATCACGGATGTATTCGAACATTGTTCGGTTATTCTTATTTAAAAACCGACTTCCTCGTCGGTCAATATAAAAGTTTCTCTATCATCTTAATCATAAAGTTAGCTGATTTCTGGCTTAACCAAAGGCTTATTATATTTATGATAATAAAATCAGCAAAGTCTTCTTGGGTAAAATCCTCATCAAAGACATCTTCTCTGATGTCACAATCATTTGCCAAAATCTCAATAATATTTCCTTTTAGTTCAGTAAGGAAATCATCCATAACAAGTCTAGCTTTCTTATCTTTACTCGACGAAAAACTCATTGAATGAATGTTTAAAAAGTTAGGATATTTCTCCATTCCTTTTTTTATATTTGTATAGGTTAAAGAAATATATTCGCTTAATTTTATTTTTCTTAAATCGACTTGATTAAGGCTAAATATATCATCCCAGACACTTTCGATGCTAGCTATCAAAAGTTCATCTTTGGAGGGAAAATAATAGTAAATCGATCCTATAGCAAGATTCGTTCGCTTAGCAACCTTTCTCATATTTAGCCCTGCTATTCCTTCTTCAGCTACTATTTGCCTACAGACTTTCATAATATTAGACTTAGAGCCATTATTTCTTAGCATAAGAGATCCTTTCAGCTATCGAACATTGTTCGATGATATTATATTTTCTAATTTTTAATTGTCAAAAGCTTCTCCAAATTAATTTTATTAAGTTCATATATTAGAACAATCATTCCCAAACTTATGCCAAGATATAAGACTGGACTAGGGAAGTTTATAGGAAACGATTCTGGTAAGTGGTTTAAGTAACCATAATTTGCCGATGCAATTTTATTTACAAGATAAATCACAAGATTCATTGATAGACTTATCTTACCAATAAACTTAAGATCGAGTTTTCTTCTATGATTTGTAAGGATCATAAGAGCAGACCCTAGAGATAAGCTATGACCAAGCACATAGGTTAGGTTTGTTATATGTGGCCAAAGATATTTTGAAGGATCTGGGAAGCTAAAGGCTATTAGGGTACCTATTATTCCAAGCCAGGCAAAGTAGTTACTTAATTTATAATCTTTGCGAAAATAGCTAATAGCCATCATAAAAGCCGCTATCCTACAATGATAAAGAGGAAGGCCCTCTCTGATAAATAAAAGCTTATCCCCATAGTACCAAATAAATAAAGCTATTTCTATTATGGATAAACTCACTAACTGCATTGGAAGGATTCTTCTTTTATATCTTAATTTATAAATCAATATCAAATAAATCAGCAAAAATACCCATACCAAGGGCATTTTAATATTGGTCTTAAGATCTTCACTGTGTCTAAAAAAATATTCCATAACTTATTCTTTTCCTTAATTTTATTTAAACTTGTTCAAAAACCTTGATAGGATATTGCTTTGATCTATATCTAGCCATTTAAGGAGCTTGTCTTCATCAAATTGCAGTTCATAATCACTTTCATCTACAAGTGTATCTTTTGTCATATAAGTCAAGCTTTGCCTTATTATATCCCTATCTTTCGAAGTCTTTTCTAAAGGAAATATTATTTTCCCATTTTCTTTCCTAATTTTCTTATCCTTATTATAGTAGAAATCTCTTAAGTATTTCTTATACTCTTCTATATAGGGATTTCTTACATCGATCCATTCGAAAAAGGCCTTGGCATCTAGCTCTATATCAAGCCCTCCTATTGTTCCTACAAGGACACTTTGATCTAGTGCCTGCTTGTAAACTTCTGATGGCTTTTCATAATTTCCTTTGTTCTCATCAATAGTCGCTGTATTAAAGAAGAGCGATCCCGTTTCCATATCGAAGACAAATTCCTTCTCTCCTGCCCTCTTATATAGCTTTCTCCATTTTTCCTGGTTGGATTCAAAATCATCCGTGTACCTTCTAGTAGGAAAATACCTTGGTAGAGGCATGCCACAGGACTTATAATAGTCTCTAAAAATCTCTCTTGTCTGATACAAAAAGTCAACCTTACCTGCTCCATCGGCAAAGTGATTCCATTCATATTCATCACTATTATCAAGTCTATCTGCCATCTTTAGGGAAAAATCGGTAAACAAGTCATTATTCATTTTTTCATAAATATCCTTGTATACTAAAGGAGAATCTTTCTTGTATTTATCGTCAAACTTCTTGTCGATTTTTAGATAATAAGACCTTCTCCTTGCTTCAGGAGGAAGTGTGTATCCGTCGGCATTGGTCGTTCCTATAGTTACAGGAAAGGGACTTACAATTTCAACTTGACTATTTGTCGTATTTAATATTAAGTCACGACCATAGTTTGCTTTTGAGAAAAATTCTATGGAAAATTCATCTATTATAATCGGATATACATTATCTTCCCTAGCCCGGCCTTCGATTACCTTGACCCTATTGGCCTTGGCCTGGGCTCCGCTTGCAAGCTCTGAGAAATTATAATAAGCCTTATCGCTTAGTCCAAGCATCTTGTTTATCATTTTTATTAGAGAAGACTTACCGCTTCCAGCAGTTCCTCCAATAAAGAGAAATTGTGGAATATCATTTCTCTCTTCGCTAGTTCTAGCTAGTGTCTTAATCTCATAGAGAAATGGACCTGTGAAAGCATAAAATATTGCTTCCATTATCCTCTGACCGTACTTATCATCATATTTATGGACAAAGGATTCAAATGTATGTATAAACTCATCAAGTAGGATTAGGGCCTTTCTTATTTCTTCTATATCTTTATTTTCTCCAAAAGGAATAAATTCATTTGTAAGCTCGCTTTTAACTAGAAGACCACTATTTTCTTTTCCTATATTTCTAGTCTCCGGCTTTGAGAATAAAAGCGCTCTTTCATCTGAATCTATATCAGCATTTACCTTGATAGTCTTAATTGTCTCGTTTACAAGCTTTTTGATAGCTGGTGACTTCTTGATTGTAGGCTCTTTAGTTCTATTATTTACCGATTCACGAACGAGCTTATAGGCTTGATTATCCAAGTTATTTTCTCTAATTTTCTCATCATCAAGGGCCTTCTTATCCTCGTCCATGTCCTTAATCTGCCCTATGGCGTCAGCTGGAATAGTAGAATTTGCCTTAAAGTCTTCTACTTTTAGGATTAACTCTATTGCTTGACTTTTCTTAATCTTTTCTACTTCTTCGTTAGTTAAGACAATTACCGAATCCCTATCTATAATATTTTCTAGCTTCTTCTTGTTAGCTACCATTAGCTCTTTTGGGAAGTAGTTAGTTGTGATATCAGCTAAAGACTTATAATAATCCTTATAAATATCAAAAAGCTCGCTATCATCATATATTATAATATTCTCGTATTGGCTTGTAGTCTTTTGAAAAGCCATCTCCGATAGATTACAAGATCCTAGAATTATCCTATTGTGACCACTTTCCCTATTTTCTAGAAGGTAAAACTTAGAGTGAATACTTGCTCCAAAAGGAACTTTTACTTCAAATGATTTTTCCTCTAGCTTTCTTTTCATATCCATATCAAGACCTTGGTAGGTTTTGATACTCGTATTTTTGAGGACTTCCTTGATCTGTGCCTTAAGTTTTTTGGCAAAAAGATTGGCAGAATGTTGGACCTTATCTTCATTTATTCCAACTATAATCTCTACTTTGTTAAATTCCTTGATATATTTATTAAGGAAAGTAGTAGAGATTGAGTAAGTCACAGCCAAAATCGAATCGTATTTTTCATGATTGAATATTTCTTCTATAGTCATATCGACTTTTTTGTTATCCTTACAAATATGAAGGCTCCCTCTTCTATCTTCTATAAAATCAATTCCTAAAGACATTTGCCTCTCCATAAGTCCACCTCTTTTCTTGCTTTATTTTATTATAATATAGAACTAATAATTTATAAAGTAAGAAAAGAAAAACCTAAGAGAAAGCTCATCCTCTTAGGCAAATATCTTATTCACTTTCCTTATCTTTTTTCTTAATATCCTTAATCCTATTCTTATAATCCTTCTTGACCTTGGATAGATCAATACCTTCTATATAGTAGCTCTTACTCGCCTCGCCAATTGCCTTGGTACCCATAGCAGCCACTGTCGCACTTACAGCTGTTCCTGCGCTAGGGAGGATAAGATTTAAAAGCTTAGATAATTGTTGGGATCCTAGTCTAAAGAGATTTCCAGCAAGACCTACTCCTCCTAGGGATAAGAGGAATTCCTTGGCTGTTTCCTTGCTAATAGTCCTACCAGAAAGACTTGCTATTAGACTTACTAGGGCGATTTGTAGACCTATCAGAGGATAAATATCAGCTATGGGTATTGGAGTTATGGCGACCGTTGCAGCAAAGCCTGAAAACATATTTATAAACTTATCACTGAGATTTGCTAAGACCCTATTCATCCTACAAGCAAGTCTTAAACCAACTATGGCATCATAATCACTTATGGCCTCTTCTAAAGCATCGATTAGATTATCAATACCAAATCTCCCATCAAATTGAATTTCTAGATCACTTAGTCTAGACTTGGAAAGATCATTTATAGAATCGACATCTATAAATTCATCCTCAATCATCCAATCGATCAAGGAAGATACAGGGATTATTTCCCTAACTTCAAGGTCTCCTTCTTCTATGATTTTGCCATAATATTTAACGACTTCACTAATATTTTTACTCTTGCTTATAGGATATTCCTTTGGATCCTTTATCCTTGATGGGGCGAGTTCATCCACCTTGTTTATGGCAACTATTACTGGCAAGTCTACTCCGTTTGCCTTTTTATAATTTTCACAAATACTTTTAACGAACTTAACATCTGTTAAGACATCATCCCTATGACTTGCATTAAGCATAAAGATTGTCACATCAGGCATAAAGTCTTTTACTTCTTTTTTTATTTTATCTTCTGCTGATATTTTCTCATCCAGGGAAAGAGATTCGGAAGTTCCCCTAGTATCTAAAATCTGCATTAGAACTTCGCCGTTTTCCTCATAATCATACATATCGCAGGCTTCGGTTTGAGAGTAGACATCATTTACAGGAGCGAGGTATCTTCCGTTGATAGCATTGATTAAAGAGCTCTTTCCAACCCCAGTCCTCCCCATAAGAAAAATCCTAGGTGGCCTATAATTTTCCATATCATCCATAACTCTTTTAAGCTCTTCATCATTTAGGATGATTTTTCTAAGCTTATCTCTCATAGGATCTGGCACTGAGTCAATTGTTTTTTCTAAATTTTTGTAAATATTTTTAATTCTTTCGATTGCATAGGTCGAATTCTTATCAGCCATAAAATCTCCTTTACTTCTTAATATCATTATACATAAAATTAACAAATAAAAAAGAGGCCTAAGCCTCTAGATAACCATGACAAGACTTCCAATACCAATTAGTATTGCACCAATTATGGATTTTCTGCTAAATTCTTCCCCTAGAAAAATAAAGGCTAGAACAAAGGTTATAAGAACACTTGTCTTATCTATCGCAGTAACCTTGGCTACCTCACCGTTCTTGATGGCAGCATAATAGCAAAGCCAAGAAAAACCTGTTGCAAGTCCTGAAAGAATTAGAAAGAGCCAAGATTTATGAGATATATCATGAATACCACTTTGGGCATTTGTAATAAAAACTATAAACCAACTCATTCCAACAACGACTAGGGTCCTAATAGCAGTAGCAAGATTCGAATTGACATTTTCTATTCCAACTTTAGCTAGAATAGAAGTTACTGCAGCAAAAAAGGCAGAAAGAATCGATAAAATTAACCACATAATAAATCCTTTTAATATTTTTACAAAATCTTCATATACATTCTACTTTAAAAATTAAATTCCTCTAAGTTTTTATTTCTGGTACAATAATTA
>QWBY01002091.1_pt1 | contig 19137 bp, 13 predicted proteins | sample 1972471 | NCBI WGS metagenome assembly QWBY01 (sample SAMN09866722, study PRJNA288562) | Human gut metagenome isolate term6_stool, whole genome shotgun sequencing... | reverse complement strand
TAGATCAGCATGCCGTGGTCGTCGGTCAGCTCGAGGGTGTCGAAGCCCTGCTGGCGATACTCGGGGGTCACCTCGATCTCCTTGATACCGGGCTTGGAGATGCGCTCCATCACCATGCGGTGACGCTGGTTGTCAGAGGCACCTACCCAGCGCTCCTGGTCGGAGCCTGCATTCTCCGGCAGGTCCAGGTCGGCAAGGATGCCGAGACCATCGCGGGTAAATCCGGGCTCGCTCACGTCCGTACCCCAGGCGATGGTGAAGCCGTTGTTGATCGCATTGTCAATCGTCTCCATCAGCTCATCGAGGGTGACGTTGTAGCTAGCGCTGTGACGCCAGTTGTCGGGGATCGGGATGATATAGGGCTCGTAGAGCGGCTGGCTCATGTAAGAGGTGAGGGATACGTAGTTATTCGCATCGATCTTCATGGCCTTGCGGAGGCTCTCCGGGGTATAGGTCTTACCATCTACAGTGAAGGTCTTGGGTGCCACGCCGAGATAGGTGTCAATGATACCGTCGTAAGCCTTCGTCCAGACGGGAGAGAGCGTCCCACGGCGATCCATATTCTTCAGCAGACCGTCAAGGAAGCCCTTGGTGATGGCGTAGAGCTCCTGGTGGTTGTGGCGCTTGGTACCGTAGTTGAGTCCCTGCATCTCAGACATCGGGATGATGCCGTAGTGCTGCACGGCGTAGATGACGTCGTAGAAGCTTCCGCCCTCGGCAAAGTTTTGGTTGCCTTGGTAGCGCACATAGTCACGCGCCTTGTCCTTGTAGGACATGGAGGCGGTGTACATAGGTGCGGTGACCAGCTTAGGACCACCCTGGCGGATGGACTCAGCCTCGAGGAAGGAGTGGGTGCTGAAGGACCAGCAGGTACCGGTGGATGCCTGATCCTGTACCGGGGTGATCTCGCATGCCTTCACGGTCGTGAAGACATACTCGTCAGACTTCTGATCAGGCGTCTGTGCTGCAGCCGTGAGGGTAAAGGTCCCTGCAACGGCAAGACTCATCAGTAGATAAGAAAGAGTTCTTTTCATGCTGTGATAAAATTAGTGGTTTGAAAAACTAAAATGTGGTTGAATGATATACTTAGCTGTAGGGCTTCAGGTCGAGATCCTCTGCCAGTCGCTCGACCCACTTATTCTTCTTGACGAAGTAGTCATACTTCTCGGTCGGGGTCGTGGGTCCCAGCTCCCTCGGGTCGCTGACCACGGGGAAGGAGATCGTCAGGAAGTCATTGCTGAGACTGTCTCTGAGGTACTGGAGCAACCGGTCCGAGATCTTCTCCATCTCCGCCTTCTCCGTCTCGCTGAAGACCTTCATCTCCAGTGAGTAGGGGGGGGTAAAGACCGGTGGATGATCCTTCATCGCACCGGCGATCAGACGATCCACACCGGGCTGATGGCGGTAGGTCGTCCACGCTCCCTTGAGTTGCTCCTCAGTAAAGGGATTGTTTCTCTTGGGTTGATCAGCAGATGGAGCTACTGTCTGCTGTCCCTGGTCAGCAGTGCGCCGTCCCGTGGTGAGCGAGAAGCCATAGCGGCTCTGCGCACTCTGCTGCGGAGCGGTCCCGCTCGGCTGGTGGTAGGGTGGTACCTGCGGTGGCTGCTGTTGCGGTGGTACCTGCTGAGGCGCTGGCTGTTGTGGCTGTTGCTGTTGCGGTGCACTCCACTGCGGTTGCCGAGCGCTCTGCTGTGGTGCCGCCTGCTGGGGCTGCCGGGGCGCCGGCTGCTGTGGTGCCGGCTGCTGTGGTGCCGCCTGCCGGGGCTGCGGGGTGGTTGGCTGACTCTGTGCCGGTGGGGGAGCGGCTTGAGCCTGCTTAGGCGGGGTGGTGCTCTCCGCTACCTCAGCAGGAGACTTTAGCTCGCTTGTCGGTGAGAGCTCGCACATATGGAGGAGAGCCACCTCAAGGGCGAGTCTTCGCTCGCTGCTGCTCTTGTACTTGGAGCCAAAGGCGGTGGAGATCTTCAGGTAATTCCAGATCAGTCCCGGCTTCAGGGCAGTGCTCACCTTGCTTAGTCGCTCCTTGATCGACTCCGGTGCCTCAACGAGGGCAATGGTATCCTTGGTCCGAGCCACGAGGAGATTGCGGAGGAAATTGGAGAAACCCCTCATCACCACGTCTGTGTCGTAGCCGCGGCGGAGGAAGTTGTCCACCAGCTGGAGCACCTTATTGTGATTGCCTCGTGTGATGTAGTCGAGGAGTGAGAAGTAGCCGTCCTCATCGAGGAGGCTTAGGTTTTTTCGTACCCCCTCGACCGTGACTGAGCCGTTGCCAAAGCCGGCGATCTGGTCAAACATACTCAGCGCATCGCGCATCCCGCCGTCGGCGCTGAGTGCGATCAGCTGAAGTGCCTCCTTATCCGTCTTGACCCCCTTATCCTGAGCCACATACTCCAGGTGGCGGGCAATGTCGTCGGAAGTGATCCGACGGAAGTCGTAGACCTGACAGCGTGAGATGATGGTAGGGAGGACCTTCTGCTTCTCTGTGGTGGCGAGGATAAAGATGGCATGCGCCGGCGGTTCCTCGAGCGTCTTCAGGAAAGCATTGAAGGCACTGGAGGAGAGCATATGTACCTCGTCGATGATGTATACCCGATACTTCCCTGTCGTGGGGGCGATGTAGACCTGATCGATGAGGTTTCGGATGTCGTCGACGGAGTTGTTGGATGCCGCGTCGAGCTCAAAGATATTGTACGACCGCTGCTCGTTGGCGGCGATGCACTCGCTGCACTCATTGCACGCCTCGCCCTCAGGTGTACGGTGCTCGCAGTTGATGGTCTTGGGTAGGCGTGGCTGAGCTTATCCTCCTTGATCGCATTGAGGAGCGTGGTGGTCAGCGCCTCCTGCCCCACCACGTCTCTGAAGGTGGAGGGGCGATACTTCAGTGCCGATACGACAAAATCACTCATCGTCGATTACAGAGAGGAGGCGTCAAAGTTGATCGGCAGTAGGTCGCGGCAGTCCTCAACCACAAGTGCCGACTCCGGACCTGCAAGGATCACTGGGAAGGGGTGGTGATGGCGGTCAGCCATCTCCAGCATCACCTGGCGACAACCACCGCATGGAGCGCAGGTCTTGATGACCGAGCCATCCTCCCGTGCACCCACGATCACGAGCGAGGTGACGGGATCGTCGGGATAGAGGGCGCCTGACTGGAAGAGGGCGGTCCGCTCGGCACATAGTCCGAGGGGGTAGGAGGCATTCTCCTGATTGGTCCCAAGGACGATCCGTCCGCTCTCCAGGCGGAGGGCGGCAGCGACGTGGAAGTGGGAGTAGGGGGCATAGGCTCCGGAGACGATCTCCTTAGCCTTAGCCACAAGCTCCTGATCCTCCGGTGAGAGTTGGTCGATCGGTAACTCCCTGATAGGTATCTCTATATCTCTACGCTCTGACATAAATTCGCTTTGCTTAGTACTCGTAGCGATAAAGATACGAAAAATCTCCCGGTTTTTGCCCTTTTTGCTCTTCCTTTACGACCTTTATAGAGGGTAAAAGAGTGGCAGGAGCCAGACCATGGCATTGGGCGGGGTGGAGAAGGGACTCATAAAGCACATACTCGCCGCTACGGAGACCCCGATCATGAAGGGGATGGGACTCACCCCAAGGGCTGAGGCTGCCTGCAGAGCGATAGGGGCAAAGAGCACTGCTGTCGCTGTATTGCTGATAAACATGGTCAGCACCTGCGTGCCGAGCATGATCCCTGCCAGTACCGCATAGGGACCATAGGTCCCGAGACCGCTTACTATGCCTCCAGAAATCATGGCGGAGAGACCGGTATTGTCCATCGCTGTCGCCAGCGGTATCATGGCGGCAAAGAGGATGACGCTCTCCCAACTTATCGTCCCGATGGCGTCCTTGACACTACGGAAGCAGCGGGTCAGGATCAGCAGGATGTCGGCGATCAGCACCGCCATCACGGGAGGAAGCCAGTCGAGTATCATCGCCAGTATCATCAGGAAGATGATCACCGCCGCCACCGGACCCCGCTCGCTGATGATCGCCTTGGAGGCCTCTGTCGCCGGCTCTCCGAGGAGGATCAGGTCGGCCTCCTGACCTCCCAGCCGCTCTATGTCCTCCCATGTGCCCTGCACTAAGAGCATATCTCCCTCCTGCAGTGTGGCACGGGAGAGTCTGTGAGTGATGTAGGAGCGATTTCGCTGCAGCCCGACGACACTGATCCCATAGGTCTGGCGTAAGCCGGTGTCGCTGATATGCCTGCCGACCAAGCGGGAGCCGTGCTTCACGACCACTTCGGCAAGGCCGTACTCGCTGAAGGAGAGCTGTCCTGAGAAGGTCCGCTGCCCCTCTTGCTCATCATCGAGGAAGGTGAGGCAGGCCTCCTCAGCCAGCCTCTGCACGTCCTCATACGCACCGCTTACGTGGAGGACAAAGCCCCGATGTAGCGTCGTCTCTGCCGTGGGCACCATGGCACGGGCTCCGAGGTGGACCCCCTTCACACCGATCACGCTGCAGTGAAAGCGTCCCGTCAGGTCCAGCTCGGCAAGCGTCTTTTTCCTCAGGAAGCTCCCCTCCTCGATCCGCAGTCGGTAGAGGTCCTCGAGCAGATTGTACTGCCGGCTGAGCTGCTCCGGACTCTTCCGCACCCGCTTCGTGTCTGTCGCTGTCTCCCCGCTGCGAGCGAGTAGCTTGGAGAGCGGTCGCAGGAGTGTCCCGCAGATCAGGAGGATCACCAGCCCCACCGGCAGCGTGGTGAAGAAGTGCAGCCCCTCGTGCCCCGACTCAATAAGTGAGTTGTGTACGATAAGCGTAGGCGGTGTGCCGATCAGCGTCATCATCCCCGAGATACTGCAGGCAAAGGCCATCGGCATGAGCAGCCGGCGTGCATCCACGCCCGACTGGGAGGCTATCGTCACCACGATCGGCATAAGTATGGCAACGGTGCCGGTGTTGCTGACGAAGAGTCCCACGATGATCGTCACGAGGATGACGAGGTAGAAGAGCCTCAGCTCACTCTCCCCGGCAAGGGAGAGTACCTTATTGCTGATCAGTCGGGCGAGACCGGTCTGGGTGATGGCACCCCCGACGATGAAGAGTCCGGCGATCATGATGACGACCGAATTGGAGAATCCTGCCAAGCCCTCCTCCGGCGTGATCACTCCTGTCAGCACGAGCGCCACCATAGAGCAGAGCGCCACCACATCCGATCGGATCCGCCCCCACATCAGTAGTACTGCCGTAAGTAATAGGATGATAAGAACTTGTACCATCGAAAAACAATAGTTGTGCGGTGGTGATTATTCTCTGTTGCTTTTCTACAAAGATACTTAAAAAGTCCTCGTCCCCTTGCTCGCAATCCCGGTCACAGGAACGATGCGAGGGCTCTGTTCGGAAGGAGGTGTGACCGCTTTTTTATAATATGCTTATTATGCTTAACTTTGCGCACGCAAAAATTGAAGATTGAGATAACGTAATGGAAGCAGCATGGGAGGCTATATGGTCCTCCGGTACACCGATACAGACCATCCTACTACTCTGTGTGGTCTGTGCAATGGGCGTCTACTTAGGCAAGGCTAAGATCAAGGGCTTTACACTGGGAGTGACGTGGGTCTTTTTCGTCGGTATCCTCTTTGCGCACTTCGGTGCGCGGGTCAATGGGGATATGCTTCGGGTGATCCAGGACTTTGGGCTCATCCTCTTTATATATGCTCTTGGAGTGCAGGTGGGGCCGGGCTTTGTCTCCTCCTTCCGCCAGCATGGGGTGAGGCTCAACCTCTGGGGCTTAGTGTTGATAGCCGGCGGCTTTGCGGTGCTCTTTATCCTCCTCGAGACTACGGGGCTGGACCTATCAGGGCTCATCGGTACACTCTCCGGTGCAGTCACCAATACGCCTGCCATGGCGGCCGCACAGCAGGCGGCGACGACGGCGCTCTCTGATCCGGCGGAGATCCTTCGGTCGACCAATGATATGGCGATCGCCACCGCCATCACCTATCCGATGGGTGTGGTGGGGGTGATCCTCGTCCTAGCACTCCTCAAGCGCCTTTTCCCTCACAAGACCGATCAGCACAGCACGCTGGTGGACAAGGAGTCGCAGCATACCGCACGAGAGTATGTGGTCTCTAATCCCGCACTTGATGGTCAGAAAATGAGCAGCTTGCAGGATATTCTGGGCGGGCACTTCATCGTGTCGCGGCTCTTCCGTGACGGGGAGTATATCACACCGACTAAGGACACGCTCCTCCATACCGGAGACCACCTCCGAGTAGCCAGCGAGCGAGGTGACGTGGAGCGGCTGACTTATCTCTTCGGCACCGTGGAGGATCGGGAGGATGAGCTGAAGTGGGACAACGAGCGTGATCCGCTGGTGATGCAGCGTCTCTTGGTGACGAAAGAGTCCTGCAACGGCGTGAAGCTGAGCCAGCTGAGGATCCGCAGTCGCTTTGACGTCAATATCACCAGGGTGACGCGCAATGGTATGGAGCTGGTCGCTCGACCCAATCTCCGGCTCCATATGGGTGACCGCCTGAGTGCCGTTGGTCGGGAGAAAGACATCAAGGAGCTGGCCAACCTCGTGGGTAACGAACTGAAGCCACTGGATACACCCTACGTGGTATCAATCTTCCTCGGCATAGCGCTGGGCTGCCTGCTGGGTATGATCCCCGTCTATCTGCCCGGGCTTGCCGCACCACTGCGTCTGGGGCTGGCTGGCGGTCCGATCATCGTCGGCATCCTAATGGGGGCTTACGGTCCGCGCTTCAAGATGAATATCTACATCACCACAAGTGCCAATCTGATGCTGCGTAACTTAGGTCTGGCGCTCTTCCTGGGCGGTCTGGGACTAAGTAGCGGGCAGCACTTCTGGGAGATGCTGGTTAATGGTCCCGGTCTGGAGTGGTTTGCCTGGGGCACAGTGATCACCATCGTACCGACGCTGCTCGTAGGGCTGGTGGTGCTTAAGTGGACTAACATGTCCTACAATGTCGCCTCAGGGATGCTCACCGGTGCGATGGCCAATCCTATGGCACTCAGTCTCGTCAGTGATGGTGATGACGATGATGATCCGACGATCAGCTATGCTACCGTCTACCCGATGGCGATGTTCGCGAGGGTGATCCTAAGCCAGCTGGTGGTGGGACTCTTCCCCGGGCTCTTGTGATTTAGTGCCTGGGTAGGCTTGGAGATTTCAGAAAATCATCCTACCTTTGCAGAGCAAAAGGGGACGGGAGGAAATGCTTGAATAGCTCAGTTGGTTAGAGCATCTGACTGTTAATCAGAGGGTCCTTGGTTCAAGTCCAAGTTCAAGCGCAGGTTGAGTAAGCGGCTGAGAGAAGTTTCTCTCAGCCGCTTATTTTGTTTGTCTGCAGCTGCATTCCGAGACCTACTGAAATCAACTACGGGCGACCGAGAGCTCTATTCTCGGCCGCCCGTAGTGTCTCTATGGGGCTGGTATGCTTACTTCCTGAGTCGCACATTGAGCTCGTCCTGAGCCATATCTCTGAGCTTGATCAGCTGCTCGTCATCCGGCTCCCGCTCCAGCCCCTCCTGTGCGGTGTCGAGGGCGCGGGCGTAGTCACCGAGACGGAAGTAGCTCTGGGCCGCCTTACGGAGGTAGAATAGGTACTTCGCGATGTCCCTCTTCTTGGCGCAGAAGTTAATCACCTCCTCCACAACGTCAATGTGAGAGGTGTATTCGCCGAGTGCAAAGTAGGCGTTCTCCAGGACGAAGAGCGTATTGATGTTATTGGGCAGCTCGCTCCGCTTCTCGTTGATGAAGTCGAGCGCCGAGTGCCTGATGGTCTCCTTGGTCTCCAAGTCTTCTGTAGCGGTGTACATACGCACATAGGTGGTTATTGCCTGCTTGATCGCCTGCTCTACGCGCTTGCCCTCCTCGATCGAGGCTAAGAAGCCCTTGAGTGCTCCCTCAAAGTCTTTCTCGTTCATGAGCCGGATACCCTCGTTGTAGGCATTGGCGTCGTCCCCATCCTCGGCATCGCGATCCTTGTCCAGCACTTTCTCAAGCGCCTCGAGTACCGCCTTGGCACTTTGGTTCTTGGGGTGCTTGTCCGTGATCAGGTGCAGGAGATTGCGCGACCGGAAGAGGTCCCCCTGGGTGGTCCGCTCCATCACGATGTCCAGTAGCTTGTCCACCGTCTGCGGGCGGACGATAGCCTTCGCCGTCAGCCCCTTGTGGTTGGATGCGGGGAGGAATACCACCTCGATATTCTCTCCGGAGAAGTCTCTGAGAGAGCTGTCGATAAGATCTGATCGATTAAAGTAATAGCGTCGTCCGTCTGAGATGTCGATGAAGCCAAATTGGTAGGATGGTCGGAGCTGTACGATCTTGCCCATGGGGGAGATCACCACTTGGTCCTCTTTTCTGCTGGCACTCTTTGCCTGGACATAGGCTTCGCGAACGCCCTCGACCGCCTCCTCATTTCTCTTTTTTGTCTCGCCCTTCTTGCTCCAGTCGTTGAGCAGAGACGGATCCCGCTCTGTCAGCACTGAGAGGGGGACGCGATCGCCCGGCTTGTATTTGGTAAAAGGCTTGGTCGGTTCTGTCTCCTCGGGTGAGGTCTCTGTGGGCGACTTCTCCTCCTCTTCTTTTTCGGGGGCGGCGGCGTCCCGGGCATCATCGGGGCGGGTCTGCTCGCTGATGGAGGAGAATGTACGGATTCCGGACTCGCTGATGCCCTTGACTTGATTGTTGCTAAGTCTTAGGACGATGTAGTCGGGGCCGATGAATTCAATCTGACCCTGTACCGTCTCAGTGTCCGTGGTGATCTCAATAGGATCACCGACTGTGAAATTGGACTTTAAAAATTCGATCATAATAAATATAGGTAACCTCAGAGGAAATCTAAGCACAATAGGTGCCACCACTCTAAGTATTACAAATGTAATAAAATCATCGCATAAGTTCCTTTCGGAAAACGCAAAAGAGGGGCGGATGAGACCTTTTCGGACTCAATTGCATCACGGAGGGTCAGCTTGATGGCATTCGTTGCATTTTGTGTAACTTTGCACCCACATTTTAAGACGAAAAAAATGGAAGAAAATAAGATCAGGAATATCGCGATCATCGCTCACGTCGACCATGGTAAGACCTCTCTCGTGGATCGTATGCTGCAGGCGGGTAACCTCTTCAGGGACCCGAGTGAGAAGCTGGAGCAGGTACTGGACAACAACGACCTGGAGCGTGAGCGAGGTATCACGATCTTCTCCAAGAACGTCTCCATCCAGTACAAGGACTACAAGATCAATATCATCGACACACCCGGGCACGCTGACTTCGGGGGTGAGGTAGAGCGCGTCCTCAATATGGCGGACGGCTGCCTCGTGCTGGTGGATGCCTTTGAGGGTCCGATGCCGCAGACCCGCTTTGTATTGGAGAAAGCCCTCCGCATTGGGCTCAAGCCGATCCTCGTGATCAATAAGGTCGATAAGCCTAATTGCCGACCCGATGAGGTGCAGGAGAAGGTCTTTGACCTGATGTTTGACCTGGACGCATCCGAGGAGCAGCTCGAGTTTCCCACCTTCTACGGCTCTGCCAAGGAGGGCTGGATGAGTACCGACTGGCATAAGCCGACCAAGGATATCACTGCGCTCTTAGACGGCGTGATCAAGTATATACCTGCACCGCCCATCAATGAGGGGCCGCTCCAGATGCTGATCACCTCCCTGAGCTACTCCTCTTATGTGGGGCGTATCGCCATAGGTCGTGTCCATCGCGGCACGATCCGCTCCGGTCAGGAGATAGCGCTGATGAAGTCTGATGGCACGATCGAGAGACAGCGGATCAAGGAGCTGGATATATTCAGCGGTCTCGGTCGGCAGAAGGTGGGCGAGGTGCACTCGGGCGACCTCTGTGCCGTGATCGGCATTGACGGCTTCGAGATCGGTGAGACCATCGCCGACCCGGAGTCCCCCGAGATGCTTCCCACGATCGCCGTCGATGAGCCGACGATGAGTATGCGCTTCACGATCAATAACTCCCCCTTCTTCGGTCGTGAGGGCAAGTACGTCACCTCGCGTAAGATCGAGGATCGGCTGATGCTGGAGACAGAGAAGAATATCGCCCTCCGTGTTGAGCAGACCGATAGCGCCGACAGCTGGATGGTCTATGGTCGTGGAGTCCTCCACCTCTCCGTCCTGATCGAGGAGATGCGTCGTGAGGGCTATGAGCTGCAGGTGGGTCAGCCTCAGGTGGTCATCAAGGAGATCAATGGTCATAAGTGCGAGCCTATTGAGGAGCTGGAGATCGAGGCCCCCGAGGAGTGCGCCAGTAAGCTGGTCGACCTCTGCATCCGCCGTAAGGGAGAGATGGTGGCTATGGAGACTAATAACGGTCGTGTCAGTGTCACCTTCCACATCCCCTCTCGAGGGATCTTTGGGCTCAATAACGCTGCCCTCACGCTCTCGAGTGGTGAGGCCATCATCTCGCACCGCTTCCTCTCCTTTGAGCCCTGGAAGGGGGACATCCCCGGTCGCACCAATGGCTCCATCGTCTCGCTGGAGACCGGCAACGCCTTTGCCTACGCTCTCAACAACCTGCAGGATCGCGGGCGCTTCTTCATCGCCCCTGGTGAGGACGTCTACGAGGGACAGGTGGTAGGGGAGCACAATAAGGACAACGACCTCCCCTGCAATGTCTGCAAGTCAAAGAAGCTGACCAATGTCCGTGCCGCCGGAAGTGACGACAAGGTGGTGCTCGCACCGCCCATCATCTTCTCACTCGAGGATGCGCTGGAGTATATCAAGTCGGACGAGCTAGTGGAGATCACCCCGAAGAGCCTCCGTCTGCGTAAGATCCTCCTTAGTGAGCTTGATCGCAAGCGGTCAGGAAAGTAATGCCCGAGGCGCAGAGATCCCTTGTGGTGAAGCGATAAAATCGTAACTTTGCGTCACGAAACCGGTGGGGGAAGGGTTTTGCGGAAATAGCTCAGTTGGTAGAGCGCAACCTTGCCAAGGTTGAGGTCGCGAGTTCGAGCCTCGTTTTCCGCTCTTTTGATTCACCGCCCGAATGGTGGAATCGGTAGACACGAAGGACTTAAACTCCTTTGACCCGAATAAGGTCGTGCGGGTTCAAGTCCCGCTTCGGGCACAGAGAGAGGGGTGGGGGAGAGTCTTCTCTGGACACAAATAAAAGCGCACGTCAGGCATTGCTGCCCGGCGTGCGCTTTTTTTTGCTCTCTTCTCGGCCTTACTCTGTGAAGTAGTGCCTGGCGATACGGCTCGAGAGACGGGAGAGGATCTCGTAGTGTATCGTGTCGCAGGCATCAGAGAGCCGGGTGATAGGGAGCCGGTCGTCAAAGATCACCACCCGACTGCCCTCGATGGCGGTCGGCGCATCGGTGAGGTCGAGCATCACTGCATCCATACAGACGTTGCCCACCGTGGGGACGAGGGCGCCTGACTCTGTCCGGAAGAGTGCGCGACCATTGCCCAGCTGCCTTGGGAGCCCGTCAGCGTAGCCGATCGGGATCACCCCTATGCGCGAGTCGCGCGTGAGGAGCCCCTTGCGCCCGTAGCCGACAGTGGCACCGGCGGGGAGCTCGCGTGTCTGGAGGATCACGGAGGAGAGTGACGCTACCGGCTCCAGCCCCATCGGGTCCACCTGCAGGGGGGAGAGCCCGTAGAGCCCACACCCGAGCCGGACCATATCGGACCTGTAGTCCGGGAAGCGCGTCATGCCGGCGGTGTTGAGGGCATGCTTGAGGAAGGGGTGAAGGAGCGCCTGACGAAGTCGCTGCTCCACACGATCCAGCATCGCCAGCTGTCGGTAGGTGTAGTCGTCCTCAGTCGGCTCGTCTGCGACCGAGAGGTGGGTGAAGATCGAGGCGACGCGGACCGCACCGGTCCGTGAGAGGATAGTCAGCACCTCCTCCACCTCATCCTCGTCAAATCCGGTCCTATGCATGCCGGTATTCCACTTCAGATGGATGGGGTAAAGGTGTGCGCCATACCGCTCAGCGGCCGAGATAAAGTCAAGGAGGAGGTGCTTATTGAAAATATTTGGCTCCAGGTGGTTGCTCATGATCTGCTCATACGACCCCGGCTCCGGATTCATCACCATGATCTGCGTGGTGATACCGAGGCGGCGCAGCTCTTTTCCCTCATCGCAGACAGCCACGGCAAAGTAGTCCACCCCACCGGTCTGCTCAAGGTATCGCGCTACCTCGTTGCTCCCGAGACCATAGGCATTGGCCTTAAGCATACAGGTGAATTTCATCCCCTCAGGAAGGTGTGCTCGGTAGAGGTCGAGGTTGTGTCCGAGACGAGAGAGATTGACACTGAGGATCGTCTGGTGCACCCTCCGGACCATCCTCCTCACGATCTCCTCGAGGTGACTCTCGTGAGCACCCTTGATCAGCACCACGTGATCAGCGAGGTACTCCTCCGGTCGGTCAGCGAGGAAGTCCTCCGTCGTGCGGTAGTATCTCGCACCGGGGTCAAAGGAGGCCCGGTACTGTCCCATCTCGTCGCCTATCAGTATGATCTCGGAGAGGTCAAAGTGGCGGAGGAGACTCGAGATCGTGGAGTAGAGCCCCGTCTTGTCGTGGCTGCTCTCGCGGAAGGCTGACAGGATGACGGCAGATGGCTTGGAGAGCAGCTCCTGCCGACGCCTAAGGGCAGAGAGCGCAATGGAGAGAGAGTCGAGATCGGCATTGTAGGTGTCATTGATGATCGTCATGCCATGCTCGCCCTCCAGGGTCTCGAGGCGCATGGAGACCGGCTCCAGCCTGCGGGTAAAGGAGAGATCCTCCAGTCGCTCCGGTGCTAGCTCCGTCAGCACGGAGAGTGCCAGATAGCAGTCCTCGATCGTCCCGTCGTCAAGGAAGGATAGCTCGAAGTGAACCTCCCTCCCACTCAGAGTCGCATCCACATCCACGCCTCCGGGAGTATGCACCTCCTTGTGGATCGAGAGGACCGCATCCTGACCACTTCGGCTCCAGCCGGTGAGTACAAAGGGGTAGCTCCCCTCCCTCAGCACCGCCTCTAAGTCGGGGTCCGGATCAAGGCACCCATAGACCCGGTCGCAGTGGCGGAAGAGCTTGAGCTTCTCCCTGATCAGCGCCTGCCGGTCGGGGAAGTTCTCCATATGGGCCGTCCCAAGGTGGGTCAGTACTCCCACCGTCGGCAGTATGATCCGCTCGAGCCGATCCATCTCGCCCGGTTGCGAGATGCCCGCCTCGATGAGAGCGAGGTCGGCATCGTCGCTGATGCCCCAGAGGGAGAGCGGCACACCGATGGCAGAGTTGTAGCTGCGAGGAGAGCGAGCCACCTTTCGTACCCCTCCGATCATCTGATAGAGCAGCTCCTTGACAGTCGTTTTGCCATTACTCCCCGTGATGCCGACGACAGGCATCGACAGCCTGTGGCGGTGGAGGGATCCCACCTGCTGCAGGGCGGCGAGAGTATCCGGCACCACGATGAAGGAGGCATCTCGGAACTCATCGGTCGGGAAGTGCCGGTCTGAGATGACGAAGGCACGCACCCCTCGGCTGTAGAGCGGCTTGATGTACCGGTGTCCGTCCTGCTTCTGGGTGACGAGGGCAAAGAAAAGTGTCCCCTCAGGGAAGGTGAGTGCCCGGGAGTCGGTCAGGAGGGTGGTGATCATACGGCTGTCTCTGACCATCGGGCATCCCAGTGTAGAGGCTATATCGGTGATTGTTACTGATGTCATAGATGTGATAGTGTCTCTTGTATCCGCTGTATCTCACGATCGAGATAGTCTCTCGGCAGCTCAGCTCGGATCTCAAGTAGGGTACTGAGCAGGGAGTTGTAGTAGGCTCGGAGGCTCTCCCGATTGTCTGTCAGCGGTCTGTGACTGAGCTGCTTGCGCACTCTCGCCCACCTCTGCAGCGTGGGTCCGCTCTCCTCTCGGAGGTAGCACTCACGGAAGCGCTCAATGATGTACTCCGCTGCTTGGTCGCTGGGGTGCGCCATGTCTCTGTCGTAAAATCGGTAGTCCCTCAGCTCGTCCTGCATGATCTCATACGAGGGGAAGTAGGAGACCCGATCGGGGAAGAGCTCCGTGAGCTTCTCTGCAGCCAGTAGCAGGATCGCCTTGCTGAGACGACTCTCGTGCGCACCATCTCTGTAGTGAGGGATCGGGCTGACGGTGAGGAGGATCCTGATGCCGGGTGCCTGCTTGATCAGTGAGGGGATCAGCCTACTCCAGTCGCTGACGATCTCGTCGACTGACAGACGCCGGCGGGTAAAGTCCTCGGCTGGTAGCTTGTGGCAGTTATTGACCACCTCCCCCTGTCGCTCATAGACCCAGGCGGTGCCGAGGGTCAGGATGAGCAGGTCAGTCTCCGAGAGCGCTGCCCTTGACCTCTCAAAGGCCAACCGCATTCCTTGTAGAGCTACCTCCCTACTACAGTGAGAGATGGCCCCATGGTGCATCATAGAGTGCCAGCGACCATCTCGGAGGATCAGCTCGAGGATCAGCTCCTCCTCTCGCGGAGCGTCGTCTGAGAGGAGTCTCTCCATGCCGTGAGCCATAGAGAGAGGATTGTACATGATCCCATAGGGCGAGTCCGAAACATCGTAGAGCGCTTCCGTTAGGTAGTCCCTTAGACGGGTGGAGAAGCAGGAGCCCCAGAGCGCGAAGCGATCTCCTCGGTCGTAGAGCCTGTCCGGCTTTTTTATCTCGATGACCTTGTGAAAAATCATGCCCCAAAGGTACCGATAAATACCGCTATGTGCATTGAAAAACGGTCGCAAAAAAGGGGGATGAGGAGCCGTCCCCTCAGCCTTTTCTCTAATACCGGCTAATTCGCATTTTGATGTGCTGGGACGGGAGGGGAAAAGAGATTACCTTTGTTGAGGAGACAATAGATAATAGATGAGGAAGTTGTTAAGAGGCTATGGAAACAGCAGAGATAAGGGAGCTGATATCGGCATTTGTTCCGGAGGAGATTCTTCACGACTTTGAGCTGAAGGAGGTGAAAAAGGAGTGTGGGGTGTACCGACTCTATATGGAGACGAGAAGGACGATGAGAGCCATTATCCTCCGGAGCTGACGGAAGCCAATGAGGTGGTCCGATGTGGCTATATGAATCCCTGCGAGATCCAGACTTTTTCCATAGCCGGTTGCGAGGCATTCATCTACATACGCCGGCAGCGGTGGAAGGAGAAGGGTGGTCGAAAGTCCTTTTTCAACACCTATAAATACACGATCGAAAGGATCAAATGCACACCGAAGCTCGGTGCTTTTTTTAAAGAAATTGGTCGAAGGGAAGCCGATAAGCATTGGTAGTATCGCCTATGTCCTCGGGACGGATGCGAAGCGTCTTGACCGGTGGTACAAGGATTACCTGAGTGGTTTTCGTGAGGCAGATCGGGACGGCAGGATCGGTCGAGACGACATTGAGGTCCGGCGAGAGGGCTGTCGAAAAAAGATAAGGGTGCCGATCCTAATTTGTAAGGACAAAAAAGCATGAAGTCGAAAGAAAGTTCCTCACATATGGCATGCCGGAAACAAAAGAACAGAGCTCAATGGGGACAAGTCCAAACTTGACCTGGTAGTGAGGATTGATAAACCAAAGTCTACTGTCAAGGATCTCTAATTTGGACTCTTCACAGAGTTTGAGAAAGCTTTCCACGGACACACCGGACTCCTTGATCTCCAATAGCTCTCTAATTGTACCCTCTCTTTCTCCAGCCAATGAGAGCAATCCTCTATAAACCTGCTTGGGCAATAGATGTATCCACGGCAGGTGCGAGATGATCGGATGGCCACACATTTGCTGATGCCCTCCAAAAGGCATTTGCCAAGCAGGAAATCCTATGAATGCGACACCGGACCTCTCCTTTAACAGCGCACCTAAGCGTTGTATGAATGGCAACTTTTTGGACGGACTAATATGCTCTATGACATCGTGACAAATCACCACATCAAAGCCTCCACAGTCTAATGGACAGTTAAGGAAATCATCTGTCAAAAATACTCCTTGAGCCTTGTTAAGCCTGAAATATCGCTTTGCAAGAGCAATTTTCTTCTCCGATAGATCAACTCCGGTAACCCTCGCCCCGGCATGGAAGAAGGGGAGTAAATTGCCCCCCTCACCACAGCCAATCTCAATAATGTTTAAAGACTCAAGAGAACCAACAAAACTCCTGACATATGGCAAATAGAATGCCTGAGAGGTCGCAACCTCTTCGCCGAAATAGGCGAGCCTATCCAGATGACGTTGCTGCATTACAATATACTCACTTGACCACCGTATTCAATATCAAAGGGCGCATCAATAGTCAACTCCCTATCATATTTGAATGTCAAATAGCCATTGGAGAACACTTTTACATGGTCTGAAACAATCCTCCCTCCACTCACGGACACATCACTATACACTTGTTTATTTTGAAAATAAACTACCCCCTCGTCGTTATGGGCTGCGGCTGTCAACAAGGCTGAATAAGCATCAAGCCTTCCATAGCCAACTTCATTATTCCAATCACCATACTTATCCTGTCTTGAAAAATCATACGCAGGAATCTTTATGGCAGACTTGCAAAGAATCTCATTCACCTCTGACCTATTCAGCAAGGGGTACTTTGAGAGAACAAGTGCCACTACTCCGGCAACGTGAGGACATGCAGAAGATGTCCCATTAAACTCTAAGAAATAGTCGCTAGGATCATACCCTCGAGAACCTTGGATATCGGTTGTGGGAATAAAAACCCCTGGGGCAATTAAATCGAGTCCTTCCCCATAATTTGAACCCCAGTTAATATTGTCAAAAGCCATTGATCTCTTTCTATTTCCATTAGGATCCATTGCTCCGACAGCCAAGACATCTGAAATAGCACGGGCAGGGTATGAAATCTCAGCAAGATCATCGTTGCCAGTCGCAAACACCACAACACAACCGAGACCATTTCTTCCTGTATTAAGAGATCGTCGAATGGCATCCTCCAGTATACTCATCCCTGCAGATCCACGACCTCCCCAAGAGTTAGAAATAACTGCTGCTCCTTGTTCTACCGCAAAATTGAACGCATTAGAAATAGCTTCGTATATCCCTACCCTATCACTAAAGTTGATACTGATAGGAAGTATAGGACACTCGGGAGCTATACCCGAGACCCCAAGCGCATTACTACATCTAGCACCTATTATGCCAGCACAAGCAGTCCCGTGGCTTCCGTAGATTTTACAAGGAGATGTTCTTGAAACCGCATCGTAACTCCTTGAAAAGAGGTTTAAGTCCGGATGTGTCAAGTCAACCCCCTCATCTATCACTGCCACAACAACGTCCTTGCTACCAGCTGTTATAAGGCGGGCGTTTTCGTAAGAAATGTCAACACCGGGCGTGCCATTTCTCTGACCTGTGTTGTTAAGCCCCCACTGAAAATGATAAAGTGGATCATCCAGAGTGGTATTGAGCAAACTCCTAAGAGGAAATAGATCCGGCTCCGAAGCCTCAAACCTCTTCGTTTCAGCAAAAAGATTGGCGTAGTCTAAGGCATCTCGATCCCCGGGTGCATAAAGACAAGAGAGCACAAACCACAACGGCATAAACTCATTCTGCCGCACCACGGTCAGCCCATAAGTCTTGGCCAAATTCCGCAAAAAGGTCTCGTCTCTTGGTGTCTTTAGTTTCACATAGACAGTATAGCCTAAGCCATACTCCTCACCAGAGCTGTCCTTTAAGGTAGATGTTCTGTATACGATATCATTGGAGGAAAGCTTTTGCAAGGATGTGGTGGGGACGACAGCCCATCCGAGACCGGATTCTATAGCATTGGGAGCACCCCCCCCGCTTGGTGTTTCAGCAGACAACACAGAGCCTGAAAATATGGCATCAGACCTCTTTTCTGATGAGAATGATGAGATGTCGCGATAGACGACAAACACTTTCTCAAATGTAGGGGTTAGGAATAACTTCTCTCCTCTATAGTAATAAAAGCGCGTAGCAACGTTACGAGCCTCTGTTTTGGTACTGCGTTGCTCTGATGAAGTGACAGCACTCATCTCCTCACCGATTGGATCAGAGCACCCAAGAAGGCAAAACAGTCCACAAAACGCTACAAGAGCGTAAGGTAGCTTAAATCTCCGAATCATAATCAATGCAAGCTCTGCAAATAGTTGACTTCTCGCTTAAGGTCTTCAACCTGTGAAGAGAGACTCTTCACAGATTCAATGAGAACAGGAATAAGTGCATCGTAGTTAATGAGCTTGTGGCCCTCCTCATCGGTGTATACGATTTCAGGAAGAACTGCTTCTACTTCTTGGGCAATCAATCCAATCTCCTGCGATCCGGTAGCTGTACGCTTTAGCAAGTACCGTTCGTCTGCAAATCTATACGTCACCGGCCTGAGCCGATTAATGATCATCAAACCATCACTGAGTGACCGAATGTTCGTTTTGGCGCGAACATCTGAGTAGGTGAATACTTTTTTCACCTGTATGCTATTGAAAGAACTGGTTGCAGTATTATAGAAAACCACCTGATCCCCTGTGCCGGAGATCCTTGGGTTTGAAGGCATAACATCCATCTTGAGGAAATTACCGCCTTTGCATGTAAAAAACAAGCCGTCGGTGACCATAGTAAGCCCATATGAGTCATATGGCTTTATGTTACCGATGGTAATCTTGTTCAGAGGACGAAACCGCACTTGTGCGGATACGTCTTTTGTGCTTATCAGCGAAAACACAAACAACGCTAAGCAGATAGGGACAATGTGATCAATTCTCATAAGACTATAAATGCTAAGGGTTATGATTATAAGTTTTAGCAAAGGTAAACATATTCTTCATTCTAAAAAAACAATACACAATGTGGGTCTGTCCCCTCAGCCTTTTCTCTAATACCGATATTAGTGAGCTCTAATATCGGTATTAGTCGCACCTAATATCGGTAAAAGAAATTGCCCTTGTGGGAGGGTGACTGAGAAGGCCCTCCACCGGGTGTGAGGACTGAGGGAGCAACAAGGCGTCTCGGTAGGTGATCTGATTGCCTATAGACCAAAAAAAAGAGGGATGCATCCGCTTGGACGCATCCCTCTTTTTCGCTTGGTTATCCGACCAAGGTCTGTGGATTACTCCATGGTCTCAGCGACCTCAGACTTCTTGACGAGGGTGTAAGCCTTTACATCCTCGGGGAGGGTGCCGTCGGCATTGACAACGATCAGGTTGCCCTGCTCATCCTTCTGCATGCGGATGAA
>QWBY01000899.1_pt1 | contig 19226 bp, 13 predicted proteins | sample 1972471 | NCBI WGS metagenome assembly QWBY01 (sample SAMN09866722, study PRJNA288562) | Human gut metagenome isolate term6_stool, whole genome shotgun sequencing... | reverse complement strand
TTTGACGATAAAGGGAATCGGTCCGAAAAAATTACATAAGATAAAGGAAGCTTTGGAAATCGGAAAGCTTGCGAGAAAGTCGATTGTCGACCTTGCGGAACTAGGCATTTTCGGGCAGGACGCATATAATATCTACAATATCTATCAGGACAACGCAAAAAGCATGATTATGGATGATCCGTATCGCCTCATAAAAGATGTGCGCGGTTTCGGCTTTTTTAAGGCGGACAGAATTGCGCGCACTGTTGGCATAGGCGAGCTCGACATAAGAAGAGTGCAGGCGGCGATTTTGTATGTCATCTACGATTCGAGACTCGAGGGGAATATTTTTCTCTATGAGAGCGAAATAAGAACTCGATTAAAACGCCTTTTAAAAAAGGAAACACCGGACTTTGACGTTGCGCTCCAGGAGCTCATAATAAAGGGCGACGTTGTAAGAAAGCCGTCGACGGGAGAGCCGATGATTTATCCGACGGTTTTAAATGCTATTGAAAACAGCGCCGCAAGTAAAACTGTTCAGCTCATAAAAAGACCGAAGCCTTTCAGAGCGGGCGTGAAGGAAATACTTGAAAATCTTTTCGCGGGCAAGGACATCTCATATGATGAAACGCAAAAACAGGCGATTGAGATGGCTCTTTTAAACAATATTGCAATCATAACCGGCGGACCGGGAACGGGAAAGACCACGATTGTTCGTGCAATTCTCGAAGGCTTGCGGGAGCTGAAACTCAGTTTTGTTTTGGCGGCACCGACGGGGCGGGCGGCGAAGAGGCTCGAGGAAAGCTCGGGAGTCGAAGCGGCGACACTCCACAGACTTTTGAGTTTAAGACCGTCGGACGATGACGACAATTTTATTATGGACGTCGAGGACATAGACGCCGACGTTGTTATTGTCGACGAGATGAGCATGGTCGATATAAATCTCTATCAAAAGCTGTTGGAGTCGATGGGAGAGGACACGTCGCTCATTATGGTGGGAGATGCGGACCAGCTTCCGAGTGTCGGACCGGGAAATGTTTTAAAGGATCTCCTTCGAGTTGACGAGATGCCGAAGGTGAAACTCGAAACAATTCACAGAACTGTCGACACAAGCGAGATTGCGGTTGTTGCAAAGACCGTAAAAGAGGGCGGCGAGCCGAAATTTAATGAAAAGGATTCGGATGTTTTCTTTTTGGATGAATACAACGAAGAGGACTTCCTAAATGAATTGGTTGAGCTTGTGGACACGAGATTGCCGAACCACTACGGTTTTGACAAATTCAACGATATTCAAATCCTTTCTCCGACGAGAAAAGGTGAAATCGGAGTGAACAATTTAAATCTCGTGCTCCAGGAAAAATTGAATCCGGAGAAGAAATTTATTTTAAAGCACAACGACAGAATGTTTAAACTCGGCGACAAAGTCATGCAAATAACAAACAACTATGACCGCGAGATAAAATACAAAACGATAGAACGCGGAACGACGAAGGGAGTTTTTAACGGCGATATCGGAATCGTTACCGACGTTGACATTGAAAATTCGCAGCTCACGGTTCTCTTTTCCGACGACTATTATGCGCTGTACGACGATGACGATTTGAGAGAACTTGAGCTTGCGTATGCAATCACCGTGCATAAGTCACAGGGTTCGGAATTTCCTTGCATCATTTTCATCGCATGGTCGAGAAATATATTTTTGAACAACAGAAATCTTCTCTACACCGGAATCACGCGTGCGAAAGAGCTTTTGATTTCGATGGGAAGGAGAGATATTTTCCGCACGATGATAAAAAATACAGAGGTGCAAAAGAGAAATACAACACTTAAAGAAAAGATTGACGAGGTAATACGTTTTGAAGAAGGCCTGCTTGATATGTAATGAGGGAGAATATCCTATATGCGAGCGATGTTACGGCGAGTTTGAAAGGGCGAACACGATAAATTCAATCGACTTTATCGACGAACTCGAAGTAATTTTTCGCTATATGGGAATTCTCAAAAAATATATGTCAAAATTAAAATTTGATAAAATTTATGGTTATCTTGATTTCTTTTATGATATAATAAAGAAAGAATGCTCGTTTGAAAATATCGACGGCATAATCTATATTCCGTCGGATTTTATAAGACAGCTTAAAAGAGGTTTCAACGTGAGCTATGAGCTTTCAAAGAGAATTTCTTCGGACTACAACATTCCGATTTACGATATTCTAAAAAAGAGTGTGCCGACAAAGCCGAGCCACACGATGACCGGTTTTAAGCGTGCGAATTTCGACCACGGCATAAAGGTCAAAGAGCCCGTGAAAACGGGACGCTATATAATTTTGGACGACGTTATTACGAGCGGAAAAACGCTGAGCGATGCCGGCAAGGCGATAAAATTTTCAAATGATGAAGTTTATTTGAAAGCGATTGTATTATTGGGGGATAAAATTTAGATGAAAAACAGATTTATTATTTTCGGTTTGATCATTTGCGCGATTTTTATGGGCGCATGTAAGCCGAAGGACGAAGCAAAGCATGATATGGTCTTTTATGAATATTTCGATACGGTTATTGAAATTACATATTTCAAAGACGATGTCGACGAAGCGAAAGTAAAAACTGTAATTGAAGATAAGATAAAACATTTAAACGATGTGCTTTCCAATTTTGAGGGCGGCGCGATCGACGAACTCAACAAATCCGGTGAAAAGGATTGGGCGGAAATTGCACCGATTTTGAAAAAAACTTTGGAGCTTGAAGACAAGACCGGAAACAAAGTTGATATTTCAAAAGGAAAACTTTTTGACATTTGGAGAGATGCGATTGAATCGGGCGTGCTTCCGGAAGAAGCGGCTGTAAAAGATGCGCTTATGAAAGGCGGCAAGGGAAGCGTTGTCGTTGACGGCGACCACATCACGCTAAATAACGGCGCGGCGGTTGACCTCGGCTCGATTTGTAAAGGCTATTTGAATGAAGAGCTGAAAAAAGATTTTGATACGCTCGGAATAAAAAATTATATTATTTCCTCGGGCGGTAATGTCACCGTTCACGGAAGAAGAGCCGCCGACAGAAAGAATTTCAGCATCGGCATCGAAAATCCGTTTGACTTGGGCGATCCGTTCGACATAGTTTATATAACGGATAAATCTCTTGTAACCAGCGGCGACTACCAAAGATTTGTCGAAATTGACGGAAGAAATTATCACCACATTGTCGATTTAAACACGGGCTATCCGTCGGACAATGAAAAACGCTCCATCACAATTGTGGGCGACGACGCATTTTTGTGCGACTTTCTTTCGACAACACTCTTTTTAAAAGACAAAGACGAAATCGACGAATGTCTGAAAGATTTTCCGGACTATGAATACTATATTATTTATAAAGACGGCACACATTTTGTGAGCGAAGGTTTGAAAAAATATGTTAAATCCTTCGGAGCAAATTTAGAATAGGTGATTTTTTGAATATAGATATAAAGGATAAAATATTAAACACACAATTTTCGGAAAAAGCTACGGACAGAATGTTTTTGTTTGTCGGATTTGCAATTCCGGCAATCTCTTCGCTGCTTTACTACGGACTAACGACAATTACAACAATAAGTGATATAATATCATTAATATGGGCGGTCGCGACCGGAGTGATTTGGTTCATATACACGAGAAAAATTTCCAAAAGGGGCATCGCATTCAAAAGAGCATTCTTCGGAATGCACTGGTTTATGCTCTTCTCGAATATATTTTCGATTGCGGCGGCAATACTTTGGCCCGACATTCCGGGAATAATAAAAAATATTGCACTCACGGCAACACTTTATTTGGTATGTTTTAGAGCAATAAGCGTCGCGCCGGTTTATCACATTGCAAACTGGCTCGGATTTTTCGACGACAAAGCGGAAGCGATAAATAACGCAGGAGCGATTTTCGGAGGAGTCGAACACTACTACAGATGGATGTTTATAGTGCCGGTTGTGGCAAGCATATTATTGATGGCGATTTTCGTCATAGCATTTAAAGGAGAAGATGATTAGAATGGAAGAACGTTTTGAAGCAATCAGACAAAAAGCGTACAGAACATTGGACGAACTGATGGGAAAGCTCGACACGGTGTACACTCCGGTCAGAGCGGAAAAAAAGGTTTTAAGAACCGTTGAAGCTAAAACAACTGAAGAATCCGTCGATGCAATGGACCTTAAAACAAGACACAAAATGCAAGAAGAAGCTTTGAGAAAACAAAGAGAAGAACAAGGCGAATAATTTTTGGATATAAAGCGAGTTTGACTTTGCTCGCAAGTTTGGTCGAACTTGCTTTTTATTGAGCATGAATCATGGATTCATGTTTTTATACAAAGTATTAGTATACTAAAGCTAAAAACTAATACAGATATTATTATTGGAGGTATTTTACTATTATGGAAAGAAAATTCACTATTAAAGATGTAATGGTGACAGGTTTTGCTTTATTTGCAATGTTTTTGGGGGCGGGCAACCTGATCTTCCCGCCGAACATCGGCATCCACGCCGGAAGATTATACCCTATTGCCACTCTAGGATTTTTATTCACAGGAATTGCGATGCCGCTTTTGGGAATCATTGCAACAACCAACACAAAAGGCAGCATGCTCAATTTCACGGGCATCGTTTCAAAAAATTTTGCACTTATTTTTAACACACTGATACTTATGTGCATCGGGCCTTTTCTTGCAATTCCAAGAACAGCCGCAACGACATATGAAATCGGTATCGCTCCGATTTTCGGCGAACTCAACTGGGGAACAGTTTTGGGAATGCCGCTTTCAAGAGTTGTAGTTTCATTGGTCTATTTCACATTGACCTATATATTGGTTCTTAGACCGTCAAAAGTTATAGACATAATCGGACAATACTTCACACCGGTTCTTCTTATCCTACTTCTCACACTTATCATTAAAGGAATTATAAAGCCAATCGGAGCACCGGGAGAACCTCTTGTTCCGGACCCGTTCGGAATGGGATTCAGAGAAGGATACCAAACAATGGATGCAATCGGAAGCTTCGCAATGGCGGGAGTTGCAATAATGTCCATAAAAGCGAAACTCACGGATGAAAAGAAAATTCAAAAAGCCACAATCGGCTCTGCAATAATCGCGGCACTTGGACTTTTTATAGTATACGGCGGATTTATATATCTCGGAGCAACAGGCTCGATTCAATTTAAAGACATCGCAAGAACAGAAGCAACAATCAAACTCGTTGAAGCAATCGGCTCGACTTTCGGTCGTACACTTCTTTCGATTTCAATGTGCTTTGCATGTCTCACAACTTCAATCGGACTTATGACCACAATCGCAAATACATTCAGCGAAATGAGTAACGGAAAAATCAAATATAAATTTACAGTAACTGCTGTAGCAATCATTTCATTCTTCCTCTCGGTAAAGGGAGTAAACAACATCATAAAACTTTCCGTTCCGATTTTGAGCGTGCTCTATCCGGTTGCAATAGTTTTGATTCTATTGAACTTATTCAGACACAAAATGAAAAGAAGAACAGTATTTATCGGCGGCGCATACGGAGCACTTGTTTTGGGAATTCTCTATGGAGTTGCAGCAATAAATAAAGATCTTTCGATTATTCAAAACTTCTTATATAAACTCCCTCTCGGAGAAGATGGATTCGCTTGGGTGTTTACTGCAATTATAGGAATGGTCATCGCACTCATCTTGGATAAAACTGTTTTAAAAAATAACGAAAAACTTGATATTGCAAATATGAACTTGGTTTAGTTTTAAAGGCTGCAGAAAATGCAGTCTTTTTTATTGCGCAGTATAGAAATTTATAATAACGTAATAAAATATATAAAAATTATTGAATAAAAATTTTAAAAGTGTTACAATAAAAATACAGGGAATGTTAAAAATATGTAAAAATTATTTAGGAGGGAAGTATGCTTCAAGATTATAATTCAATTCCGGAAATCGATTTTTATGAACCTATAGATAATTTCTTTTCAGATTTAAAAGAAATAAATTTAGATTATAAAGACAAGGGATATTGTTGTTATAGAGAAAAGAATTCAATTTGGAAAGAATATTTTTGTGAAGGAAAAGACACTCAAAGTCAAGGTTTCAAGATACATATATCATCTCATATTTCGTCGTACAAGGAAACTTTAACATTGGTTTCAAATTATCTTTTTTCTAAAAAAATTGCGTTTAAGCATTTGGCAACGGAAGAATTTTTCGAATTGAATCAATCAAAGAATGAGGACAGAAGTTTCAGCGGAAAATTTATTACTATCTATCCGGATGATGACGAATTTAAAGAAACAGTCTTTGCTTTGTATGATATATTAAAGGATGTGAAAAAAGGTCCATATATTTTGAGTGATAAAAGATATAAGGATTCAAATATTTATTATAGATATGGCGGTTTTAAAAAAATATATTACAACGGAAAGTTAGTTGTCAAAACGCCGTCGGGAGAATATATTGAGGATGAAAGAGTTCCTTATTACAATGAGTTGCCTTTTGTTGAGGATCCGTTTTTTGAGGAAAATATAGCTTTTGATGAACCTTCACAACTGGATAATTATGAGATTTTCGATGCAGTAAAATTCAGTAATAACGGCGGGGTTTACTACGCATACGATAAGCTATCGGATAAAAAATGTATTCTTAAAGAAGCAAGACCGAATGTGTCATATGACAAGGATGGAAAAGATGCGGTTGATAGACTTAGAATGGAATATTATTATCTTGAAAAGCTAAAAGACATAGACGGTATTGTAAAACCACTTGGAATATTTGAAGCTTGGGAACACACTTTTCTTTCTATGGAAGAAATTGAAGGGATGAACCTAAACAATTATCTTGCGAAAACTTATCCTTTGGATGATACTAATAATGAGAAAAAAATCAAGGAATATGTCGAGGATGTTTCAAGAATATATAGAGAAATAAAAAGAATATTAAAATCCATTCATGAAAGAGGAATCGGTATCGGAGATTTAAGTCACAGCAATATTATGATTGATGACGACGATAAAGTTTGGGTTTTGGATTTTGAATCTGCGGGAAGAGCTGATGAAGTTAACAAAGGAATTGCAACGAAAGGGTACTATTCTTCTTTGGACGAAAGAAATATTGATAGAGACGAATATGCTCTAAAAAAGATTCTAAAATTTATGCTTTATCCGGTTTCACCTGTCGAATCTTTTGATGAAAATTTAATTTCAAAGCAAATTGATTATATCCTAAAAAATTACGACGGAATGCTTGACGGCGATATAACTGAAGATCTTATTTCATTGGGTGAACCGAAATCATACGAGGTGCCAAGTATAGAAGAACTTTCAAACAGATTGGTTGAATCGATTGTAAATTATAAGGATTTAAACGAGTTCGGTTGGAGAGGAGAAAGGGAATCCGTATCGACCATTGAAGGCAAATATAATTTTTTAAACGGTAAGTATGGAATTTTATATGCACTTTCAAAATATCTTGATGATGATAAATTAAAATTAATAAAAGACAAAACTGTTGATTTGGAATCCGAAAAAGAAGAAATAAAAAATATATTTAAGTGTGGTCTTCTTGACGGCAAAATGGGGATTGCATTTGTTCTAAATAAACTCGGATACAAAGAAGCGGCATATGAAATAGTTGATACAATAGATTATGATCTGCTATTTAGTTTGGGAGACTATTCATTTAAATCCGGACTTGCAGGAGTTGGAATCGGATATCTTAATTTTTATGTGGATTCGGGAAATGAAAATTATTTTAATAAAGCTTTAAAAATTTCCGATTTTATATTAGAAAATATGGAAGTTGAGGGCGATATCGGTTTATTTGACGGTTTAGCAGGTGTTTTATATTTTGAATCAATAATATATGGTCTAAAAAAAGACAATGATGTTTTGAAATTTATAAAATATATTGCTATGCATATTTCAAATAATCTTTTTATAACGAACGGTTTCATTGGAGGAACAACAAACAAAATTATTTCTCCGTATATCAAGGACGGTGCGTTGGGGATTCTTTTGGCTTTAAGGGAATATCAAGAAAAAACGGGGAAAAAGGTTCAATCTGTAAATGTTGAAAAGCATATCAAAAGATATAGTAATTATGGCTTATTTTTAGACGTCGGACTTTATCAGGGACTTATGTCAAAATGTATTTCATATTCTTCGGGAGACGATGGAGAAAAAGTTTGTATGGAACTTTTTCCGAGACTGCCGGAGATAAATCAAAATCTTTATACTCCGGGTAAATTCTCAAACAAATTGTCATTTGATGTATTTTCCGGAAGCGCCGGAATACTTTTGGGTTTAAATCGTATTGTCAATCGTAAAATTGATATTTTCCCAATAGATGAAAGATTATAGGAGAGGTTATTATGAAAAAAGTATTGGATCTACAAAAAAAGAAAGTAAGAGACAGCGGAGAAAATAAAGGATACCATTGGGCTTCAGGATTAAGCATTAAATGTTCAGCAAAATAACTGGTTTTTATACAAAGCAGGGTAGAATAACCCTGCTTTGTATAATACATATTGAGGAGGTAAATTATGGTTAAGAAAAAATCATATATTGTATGGTATTTTATTTTACTTACATTGATTTCAGCGCTTGAAGTTGTCACAACTATTTTTAACGGTAAATTTATAACGGTACTTGAGAAACAATCCGATATGGACGTTGTCATTAGATTTATGGCATTGTTTTTCGGTGCTATAGTTTTGACCATTATTTTAAATTATTTTTATGAAATTTTGATTTCCAAATACATAGAAAGCAACAAGTTCATAAAGAAGACAAAGGTTATAGAAAATCTCAGGAGAAGCGACGCCAAAACTTTTAGAAATATCGACTCCTCATATATTGCAATGAGGCTTGACGGAGATATGGAAAATATTATGGCTTTTAAACTTAGACAGTTCTATCCAAGTATTTTTAAAGCAATAAAAATAGTAGTCATGATGGGAATTGTTTATACTATTGATAAGCAGGTATTTTTATTTTTATTGGTGGGAATACCTATTATGTATTTTATATATAGACTTTCAAAAAAGAAGATTACTGTTGTTGCAAATGATATGATGGATACGGATGCAAAGTATTTTTCTGCATTTGAATCAGGGGTACAGAATCTAACCGAGATAGTTGAATCCGGAAATTACGAAAGGATCAATTCTCGTTTTGATAATATATTTTTAAGAGCATATCATGCTTATATGAAATATGTAGGATATGATGCCGGATTTGATTCAATCATAAACTTGGTAATGTTTGGAATGCAAATAGTCATAATGCTTTTTGCAGGATATAAAGTTTTTACGGGAACGATATTTTTGGGAGATATGTCAAACCTCTTTCAATTCAGCACAGCCATTTTGGTCAGTGTAATGATGCTTACGGGAATAGGAAAGGACTATAGAAAAGTAAAAGCAAGCGAAGACAAACTTAATGAATATGAAAATATAAAGAGATTGCCTGAAGGAAAAATGTCAATTGATGAGATTGAAAGTGTTAAATATGATATAACATTCGGATTTGATAATAATCTATTATACAAAGATTTTAAAGGAGAATTTAAAAAAGACAATATATATCTATTAAATGCTTCAAACGGAAAGGGCAAGACAACTTTTTATAAACTTATGACGGGTGTTTTGAAAGACGATAATGCAAAAATTTATGTTGATAACATCAATCTCGCAGATATAGACAGCATTAAATTTAGAAAAGATTTAACCGATGTTGTTTTTCAAACGCCTAGGACAAGAACAAACACTCCGGCTGAATATTTCAATTCCAAATTTAAAATCAGTTCATCTCATGAATTGATTGAGAAATTGAACGAAAGAAATATAAATACAGAAATTATTAAAGATGTTTTAGAAGGCACATGGAGCAAAGCTTTTAAAGATATTTCAGGTGGTGAAAGACAACTCATATTTATTGTGTCCGCGTTATTAAATGACAAAAAGATACAAATATATGACGAACCTACAAGCAATCTTGACATTTCAAAAAAAGAATGGTTTAAAGATGAAGTTGTAAAAGCAAAAGTCGGAAATATTATCATAATTATTTCTCACGACGGTGATATCAAGAGCGTTGCAGACAAAGTTGTAAGTTTCTAGGAGTTCGATATGTTTAAAGAAATAAATGTTTTAAAAGAATCAAAATACAGTTTGAAAAGCAGATATTTTCTTCTTGTTTTGATAGCGACTATCTATGCTATATTGGATGTCGTTCAATATAAATATATGTGGCAAATTTTTGACGTTGTAAAAACATCCGAAAAGTGGAGCGAGGTTATAAATTATGTCCTTATTTTTACTTCAATTGTCATTGTTTATGTCGTTATGGGATATTTTAAAAAGAAGGTGTCCGCAAGATTTAAGCTTGAAACAATTAAAACCGGTTTTGACAATATGAATGAGAAATACAGATTTTCCGATGCAACAGCGTTTAGAAAAATTGATACATCCTATTTTTCCAGTCGTGTGAAAAGCGACCTTGAAAATGTTTCAAACTACTATACGGATGGAATATTGTCGTTTGTATTAAATATTTTGAAAATAGTTTTGATGCTAGGAATTTCTATTATTATAAACTGGAAAATAACTATAGGTTTTGTAATAACGGTGCCGATTTTGATATATGTTTATATTACATTCTTGAAAAGAATGACTGAAAAAGCTCAAGAATATCAAGAAAGCGCAGCAGGTTACTTTTCAAATTGGAGCGGTCAAGTTGAATTTCTGGATGAAATTGTACAGTCCGGAGATTATCAAAATGAAAATAGAAAATTTTCGGATGTATTTAAAGAATTTTTTTCGAAATTTTTAGACTTTACAAAATTCAATCAACTTTTTAATTTGTCGATGACGGGAGTGACAATTTTATGTCAATTGATAATAATTTCATTGGGTGCATATTTTGTCAACAAAGGGCAACTTTCAATCGGTGAATTGCTCGTTATTGTCGCATACGGTCAACAAATTCAACAGATTTCGCTTTCGTTGTTCCAATTTGGGGAACAAAAAGCTGGAAAGGTAGCCTCAACTGAAAAGCTAAATGAATTATATTCTGTTCCATCAATTGAAGAAGGAAAAAATAAAATTGAAAAAGTGGAATCAATAGATGCAGAAATAAGTTATTCGTTCACGAATGAAATAAATATATATAAAGATATGAAGATTTCTCTAAAAAAAGGCAATATATATGGAATTTCAGGTGACAACGGAAAGGGAAAGACAACTCTTATACGACTTCTTACGGGAGTTTACAAGGAAAATGAATTCAGCAAAGTCGATGTAAGGGTTAACGGAAAAGATATGAAAGAGATTGACTCGGTATATTTTAGAAGAAAAAATGTTGCATTTGTTTCGCAATTTCCTAAATCCATTTATGAGAAATCAGCTGAATATCTAGCAGGAGAATATGATGTTGAAGTTGATACCGTAAAAGAAAGAATTGATGAATATAATATTGATAGTCGAGATATGGTTGTTGATTTCTTAAATAACAAGAAAGATATTCCAATTAAAGACTTGTCCGGTGGTGACAGAACATTCACGTCAATACTGGGTGCGATTTTTTCGGGAAAAGATTTCATTATTATGGACGAACCGACAGCAAATCTTGACACCGCAAGATGTGAATGGCTCATGAACACTCTCCGCAAAATAAAGAAAAACAAAATAATTTTAATCATCTCACACGATAAAAATATGTTTGAAATATTTGATGAAAATATTAATATTATTTAGAAAAGACAGTGCAGTTTATTTGCACTGTTTTTTTAATTAAAACTGTCCAAAACCTATAAACTTGACTATATAACTAATATGTAGTAGAATTATTTTTATAAAATGAATTAGAAATGGAGACAGTATGTTACTATATATTTTACTTATTTTAAAACTTATTTTATTTTACACGGAGACCAAGGTTCAATTTGCGCCGATGTTGGTTTTTTTTATGGATTTTGCCATCATTACCGCATTTTATATTCTTTTACGCAAAAGAGGTAAGAAAGTTAGAGTTTTAAATTTTGTGCTTTATGCACTTTTAAGTCTCATTATGTTTGCGGATGTAATTTATTTTTCATATTTCAACCGCATGCCGGTTATAAGCGAGCTTGGACATGCGGGAAATCTCGGTGGCGTTACAGACGCCGTTAAGAGGCTTTTTAATTTTAAAAATCTTATTTTGATTTTGGATTTGCCGATTACGGGCTATATTTATTTTAAAGGTTATTTGGAAAAGCTTTTAAAGAAAAACTTTTTTGATATTTATATTCCGAGATATATTTCTCTCAGCGTTGTAGTTGCAGTTTTGCTTGCGGTATTTGCATTTTCCGGCTCAAAGATGTCGTCGGCTTCAAGGCTTTCACTCTTCGGTTATCACATAAGAGATATTGCGGAAAGCGTTTCGAAACCTGGAGAGCTACACGAGGACGATGTTTCGGAAAGCATGAATAATTTAAACAAAGAAAAATATGAAAATGAATACACAGGTATTGCAAAGGGCAAAAATTTTATTCATATTCAAATCGAAAGTTTGAATAATTTTGTGATTGGAAGGGAATACAACGGCGAGGAAATAACGCCGAATTTAAATCGATTGATCGAGGAAACGGGAAGCATCTATTGCAAGAATTATATCGAAATGCTCGGAGCGGGAAACACTTCGGATGCGGAGTTTGTAAGTCTTCACTCGCTCTATCCGACAATGAGGGCGCAGTCCTATGAGGCATATATCGACACATATCTCTACGGTCTTCCGAAAATTTTTGCGGACAACAACTATGCCGTCGACGCTTTTCATGGTTACAAGAGGGACTTCTGGATGCGTGACAGAGTTTACCCGCACCTTGGAATTGACAATTTTTATGCGGAAGACGATTTCGATTTGGACGATATGATTGGAATGGGACTTTCGGATGAGAGTTTTTTAAGACAATCTTTTGATATTATTTCGAAGCAATCGGAACCTTTTTATTCATTTTTGATTACGCTTTCGAGCCACGTGCCGTACGAGATGCCGGACTATGACGGCTCTTTGAATACAATCGATAAAGACAAAGACACTTTTTTCTTCAGATATCTAAACGCCGTTCACTATACGGACAAGGCGCTTGGAGAATTTTTGGATAAATTAAAGGAAGATGGAATGTTTGATAATTCCGTCATCGCACTCTACGGTGACCACCACGGAATAACCGGAGTTGAAGCGGATGCGATGTTAAGAGTTGCAGAATTTATCGAAAAGAAATTCGACTTTGACGAGCTTATGAATGTGCCTTTAATTATTCATGTGCCGGGACTCGAAGAAAAGAAAACGATTGAGTCCGTGAGGTCGCAACTTGACTTTATGCCAACTATATTAAATCTCTTCGGCATCGATGCGTCGAAATATGTCACATTTGGACACGATATTTTTGATGAAAATCATCCGTCCGTCGCATTTCCGGAAGGATATATGAGAAAGGGTTCTTTCATTTCCGACGACTATATATTTACTATGAAAAGAGACGGAATTTTTGAAAACGGAACTCTCGTAAACAGAAAGACGGGAGAGGAAACACCGCCGAATGAAGAAGCGAAGAAACTCTATAAACAAGCGATAAAGGAAATTACGCTTTCAAATAAAATTTTGGACACAAACAGCATTGAAAAACTTATGGCTAAAGGCAACAAAGATGAGCTTGTAAACGATTACGAAAAGCCGTCGGATGCAGTTGTTGTCGAAACAAAGGACGAACTTGATAGTGCTATTCAAAGCGGATACAAATACTTCTATTTATCGCTTAAAAAGACTCTTGACGACTACTATGTGTCAAATCCGAACGGCGAAAATATGAATTTCGAAGCCGCAAAAACGGGATATATTTCTCTTGGTGATGTGCTCGGAAAATACAAAAACTATAAATTCATTGTGGACACAAAAGACCCGCGCGAATTTGCGTTTTTTGTAAAAACGGTTAGCGGAAACCACGACAGCCTTATAATAAAAGCGAACTCGAAAGATGAATATGAGGAAATTTTCTACAGGAAAAACGGATACAACATCCTCTTGGACGTTTCGGAATACACTGAAGACGAAGTGAAATCAATCAAACTCGGTATGCCGGACTTATTAATTTACGGTGGAGATTTGACTGAATTTAAAGACCAAACCTTTAGAGAAATGGGCGAGGTAAAAGAGGGAGAACTTGCAATAATTCCTTTTGAAAACATCGAAAAGACGGACTCAAAAGCGGAGATAAAAACCGTGAGTGAAGAATTTATTATTCCGGACGGGGATGTTGCAACAAGTCTTCGAGAAATTTCCGAAAGAGCGGGCGATGAATTTGTCCCAATCAAAGTTTATTATGATGCGGAAAATGACGAAGTTAAATTGAATATGTCAGACAGCGATGATCCGACTGCTCTATTTAAACTTATGGAAGAAAATAAAAATATTAAAATTTATTTAACAGCCGACGAAGCGCAAGTTGAAATCATGAGGGCGCTTCTTAAACTTAACCCGCCGAAAGAGAAAGTTATGGTTGAACTCATAACTCCGGGGCAAGTTTCGTTTGCGACAAAAATGGGCTTTACAAACCTCGTGCTCAACATGGACATTGGAGAGAATGAACTCGAGGAACTCGAGCAAATTTATATGTATTAGGTGGCGCGGATATGGTCTTTTCAAGTTTATCATTTCTATTTTATTTTTTACCGGCAATACTGTTTCTATATTATATACTGCCGAAAAAATTCAGATACGGGAGAAATTTTGTTCTCCTCATAGGATCTTTATTCTTCTATTTTGTTGGAGAACCGAAAGCGATTGTTGTAATGCTTCTCTCGATTTTTATAAATTATATTGGAGGTATTGCGGTAAATAGTGGAGGAGAAAAGCAAAGAAAAATTTCGCTTACGATTGTAGTTATATTAAATCTTGCAATTCTCTTCTATTACAAATATCTGATGTTTATAGTCGGGAATCTTTCAAAGATTTTTGACATCAATGTTGAAACTAAAAGCATCTACATGCCGATTGGAATTTCTTTTTTCACATTTCAAGGCATGAGCTATGTGTTTGATGTTTATATGAAAAATGCGGAAGTGAAGAAAAATCCTTTGGATATAGCACTATACATCTCTCTTTTTCCTCAATTAATTGCAGGACCTATTGTTCGATATAAAACCGTTGCGGATGAAATAGACGGCAGAGTTGAAACGCTTGATCTATTCTCGATCGGTGTAATAAGATTTATAGTCGGACTTTCGAAAAAGGTATTGCTGGCAAATAAATTTGGAATAATTGCTGATGAAATATTAAAATTGAACGGCAACTATAATTTGAGCGTGCCTTTAAGTTGGTTTGGAGTTACGATGTTTGCACTTCAGATATACTATGACTTCAGTGGATACTCGGATATGGCAATCGGTCTTGGGAAAATGTTCGGATTCAATTTTCTTGAAAACTTCGATTATCCATACACTTCAAAAAGCATAACGGAATTTTGGAGAAGGTGGCACATGTCACTCGGAACATGGTTTAGAGATTATATCTATATACCACTCGGCGGCAACAGAGTTTCCGTGCCAAGACATATTCTTAATATGTTTATTGTATGGTTTCTTACCGGATTTTGGCATGGTGCTTCGTGGAACTATATAATTTGGGGATTGTACTTCTTTGTTTTTCTCGTAATTGAAAAATATATTTTTGGAAGTAAATTTGAGCAAGTCCCGAAAATTTTCAGACATCTGTATGCATTAATAGTTATTCTTGTCGGATGGGTTATTTTTAAAGAGGAGAATAGCTTTTTACTTTTGAAATACCTAAAAGCTATGTTTAACGTGGGACTGAAGCCGACAATTGGAGGAGTGACTTATTATTTAAAAGAATATTATATTGAAATTTTCTTAGGAATAATGTTCTCCACTAATATTTTTAAGGCATTTGAAAAAGGGAAAAAGACAATACCGGCAATTTTAATCTATTTTATACTTTTGATACTGTCGATTATTTCTCTTTTTAGCAGTTCGTACAATCCATTCATATATTTTAGATTTTAGGAGATGCCGATGAAAAAGAAAGAATTTTTTATAACAATAGAATTTCTCATGATTATTTTCGGAATGTGTTTTATGATTACATTTTTTAGGAATGAAAAAGGACTTCTTTATTTTGAAAATCGAAATATTAAGGAGTGTCCGACTTTAAATTATGAAAATGTTGTTGAAAACAACTACTTTGGAGATGTTGAAGAGCATTTGTCGGACTCTTTTAAACTCAGAAATAGAATTTTAAAATTTGATACATTTTTAAATCTTAAATTGTTGAAGCGACCGGTTGTGAATGGAATTTATAAATCGGATAAACACTATATGACGCGTTGGCAAAGATGGTGGCCGTACGACTACAAAGAGGGCCTTGAAAAAATGACACAAGGCTACAAAGGACTTAACGAAGCGTTGAAGGATAAGGGAGTTTATTTTCTTTATGTAGGCGTGCCGGAACACAGTTATGTATTTTCAGATGATTATCCGACTTATCTTTTAAACAAGTATGAAGAATGGCACAACATTGAAGAAGATTTCTTTGCAGCACTCAATAAAAATAATATTTCAAATATAAAAATGAGCGACTTTATAAAAGATAAAGAAATGGAATACACCAAAACGGATCACCATTTTTCTTATATCGGCGCAAAAAATGTTTATGAAAATATAATAAAAAAGATAAATGAAAATACAGAATTTAAACTTGAGGGCAATGTAGAACTTGTAAAGATGTCGGAACCGTTTAAAGGATCTTATGCAAGGAAACTCTTTTTTATGGGTGGATATAATGATGACTACTACACCTACAACCCGGATTTTGAATTCGAAAGATTTGATGACGGAGAAAAAACTTTGAGCAAACTGTTTTTTCCAGAGGAACATACATTTGAAGGTGCAGTCGGATATGGTGTCTATATGAACGGAGATAAGGGCTTTACAAAAATTGTTACACATAGAGAAAATTTGCCGAACATTCTTGTTTACGGTGATTCTTTTACAAACCCTTTAGAATCGCTGCTCGTTAGAAATGCAAATAATTTTTATAGCTTTGATTTCAGATATCAGAAAAATAAAACATTGACTGAAATCGTCGATGAATATAAACCGGACATTGTGATTTGCATAAGGGATAATTTGATGTATTTAAACTCCGAAGAAAATGGAATAGTAAAATAAAATTGAGATGCGAAAGCGTCTCTTTTTTTGGAAAAAATAAAAAACACAATTTGATTTCGGTTTAACGTTTTAAATCAAATGCATATGGGTATATAATAACTACAGAATATCATTTGATTTTCTATTATTCGCAAGAAAAGCGAAAATCTTATTTTATCAAGGAGGGTTATTATGAAGAAGAGAATTACGTTTCTCGCAATTTTGATGACGTTTACGATGGTGTTTACGATGGGTGTAAAGGCTGCAGGTCTCGTTGACGAGATGAATGCGGTAAAGAAGACGCCGGCAAAGTTGGGTGAGTTTGTTTCAAAATTCAATTTGAAAGTGCCGAATGAAAAAGGCGAACTCAAGGATTACAAATTCAAATATGCACCGAAGGTAGTTGACAACAAGAGCGCTCTTGCGGTTACTGATGTTTTAGCTGCGCTCGGTAAAAAGGTTTATTGGGACAAGGACAACAGACTTGCCGTTATACAAAACGGCGACAAAGGAAATGTAATTTTCCCGGTTGACAAAAAGGCGTTTTATGCAAACGGAAAGCTCTATGCACTTGATGTGCCGGCAACTATCGATGCAAAAGAAGGCAGAACATATCTTCCGCTAAGAACTCTCTGTGATGCACTCGGATATGAAGTAAAGTGGGACAACAAGACCAAGGTTGCGGAAGTAAAACCTATGGCTACCGCAAAGAAACTCGAGTATAAGGTCATAAAAGATGTCAAAACAGCTGACGTCGACACATATATCGCGGAGCTTGCAAAGAAATTAAACGCTCCTGAACTTGCAAAGAATGACAAAAAATCTGACGACAAAAATGGCGGAGACACAGCTGCAACAGGTGATATAGACAAAGTTAAAAAAGAAGCTGACGGACTTTATTTCGGTTCGATAAAAGAAATCGAAGCGGGTCTTACAAAAGCTGCAAAAGACGGCAAAAAGACTTTGAAATTCGCAGTTCCGGCAACTCTTACACCGGGTCAAGTCGAATCTATAACGACAAAGACGGCAAGAGCAAACGGATATTTGTCGGCGAATGTAAGTCACCAAACATCAAAGACAAGTGACAAGTTTGAAATCTATGAAATAGAATTTCTATAGATAAACTCATAAAAAACCTCAGGACCTGTATTAATGTACGGGTCCTCTTTCTGTTTTGAAAAAATGCATTAAAAAACGGACACATCAAACTGTGTCCGTATTTTTTATAAATTTTTGTCTATAATTTCTATGAGTTTATCGATATTTTCGTCCTTTGTCGCCCAACTCGTGCAAATTCTTATTGCACTCAAATCGTCTGAAATGATTTTTGTCTTGTCGAATACATATTCGTCTTTGGTCGCTTCGAGGAATGAGTTCGGGACAATCGGGAATTGTTGGTTTGTCGAGGTTTCATATAAAAACTCGATGCCTTTTTCCTTTAGCTTATCTCTAACTCTGCAGGCTTGTGCGTTTGCGTTTGCACAAATGTCGATATATAAATTGTCCGTGAAAAGCGTTTCGAATTGAATGCCGGCGGCACGTCCTTTTGCGAGAAGTTGTCCGGTTTGTTTAATAATATATCTGAAACCTTTTTTTAGCTCGTCGTTTATGATTACCATCGCTTCGCCCAAAAGAGCACCGCATTTCGTTCCGCCGATATAAAACATATCGCAGTTCTTTGCTATGTCTTCGAAAGTGATGTCGCCGTCTTCGGCAGTCAAACCGTATCCGAGTCTTGCTCCGTCGAGGTAAAGATAAAGATCATTCTTTTTGCAATATGCGTGCAAATCTTCGAGCTCTTTCTTTGTGTAAAGAGTTCCGATTTCGGTCGGATATGTTATATAAACAAGCTTCGGTTCGACCGAATGTTCGACGACAGCTTCGAAATTTCTTTGGCGCATAAATTCGTCAATTTGCTCGATTGTAATCTTTCCGTTTTGATTCGGGAAAGTTAAAATCTTGTGTCCACATGCTTCGGGCATACCCGTTTCGTGAACATTTATGTGTGCCGTGTCCGGAGCCATAACGGCTTGATATGGTTTA
>QWBY01002017.1_pt1 | contig 19373 bp, 13 predicted proteins | sample 1972471 | NCBI WGS metagenome assembly QWBY01 (sample SAMN09866722, study PRJNA288562) | Human gut metagenome isolate term6_stool, whole genome shotgun sequencing... | reverse complement strand
GGGCATGCCAATCGATGAAACAATCAAATTAATAATGGACTTAACGCCCAACTCGCGGAAAATCTCCTGCGGCAGCGTAACCGAATGCGGGGTATTAATACCACCAATCTTGCGTACAATATTTTTCGCAATCGGTTTACTCCAAGCCAACATCGATGCCTTAGCCCGCGAACCGAGGTAAGGCAAATCGAGCATTTCCAGAATATCGCGCAAAGATCCATCTTCGCCGTAAGAACCGTGGAGCAGAGGCCACACTACATCTGGACGCGTGGAAGGGTCGAGGAGATAATCGATAAGAGATGCGTCAACATCGTGAATATCTACATCCCAACGGCCAGCGTCCTCAAGAAATCCTGCCACACGGTGGCTGGAGCTGAGAGAAATATCGCGCTCGTGGCTTAAGCCACCGCATAAAATTGCTACGCGAGATGTCATGGTAAAACTCCTTCTAGTTCTTAGCCTTGTGTGGGATTGTTTGTAGCGTCGTGTGTTCGATTGCTTGCGGAGCCACTGCCGTCGTGCGTGGAGTCACTTGCACTACGAGCCGTACCAAACAGATTCACCGTAGCAAGCTCATCATCAACCACAGTTGAGAGGCGACGAATACCTTCAGTAATACGCTCTTCAGTTGGATAGCAGAAGCTCAAGCGCATATGGTCTGTTCCCTCATCGGTGTCGTAGAAAGCTGTTCCCGACACATATGCCACGCGCGCAGTAATAGCGCGAGGCAGCATCGACTTAGCGTTCAATCCCTCAGGAATCTTCAACCAAATATAGAAGCCGCCTTTTGGCTTATTCCACGAGCAATACGGCATATACGTGCGCAACGCCGAATCCATAGCTTCGCAACGCGATTTATACATGCTACGATATTCCTCAATCTGCTTTTTCCAATCGAAATTATCTAAATACGTGGAAATAGTCATCTGGCTCATATTTGAAGGGCTCAGAATCGAAGATTCATTAGCAAGCACCAACTTCTGGCGAATACCTGGAGGAGCAATCATCCATGCCACGCGCATACCAGGAGCAATAATCTTGGAGAAGCTACTCAAATACACCACATTGTCCGAATCCATAGAGCGTAAAGCAGGGTAGGTTTTATTCTCGAAAGATAGCAATCCATAAGGGTTGTCTTCTACCACAAGAACGTGATACTTGCGAGCAATCTCCAAAATACGTGGGCGACGCTCCACGCTCATGGTAACGCCTGCTGGGTTATGGAAATTCGGAACAGTGTAGAGGAACTTCACGCGCTTGCCTTGAGCAATAGCGCCTTGAATTGCTTCCTCAAAAGATTCAGGAATAAGACCATCTGCATCCATATGAGCGTTAATAACTTCAGTTTGGAAGCTCTTAAAAACGCCTAAAGCGCCCACATAGTTCGGATCTTCAGCAATAATCACATCGCCGGGATCGCACATAAGACGTGTAATTAAGTCTAGACCATTTTGAGAGCCGTTAGTAATAACCACATCGTCAGCTTGGGCATCAGTAATATTTTCCAAGCGCACAATATCTAAGATGCGCTCACGCAAGTGAGGGTCGCCTTGTGCAGAACCATACTGCCATGCATGAGTTCCTTGATCGCGTAACATCTTCGCTATGAGGTCGGCGAGTTCATCAAAAGGCAAATACTCGAGATATGGCATGCCACCAGCCAGCGAAACGACTTCCGGGCGGCTGGCAACGGCGAACAGTGCGCGAATTTCCGAGGCACGCATATCTTCAGCGCGCGAAGCATAGGATCCAAACCAAGGATCGTTTTTAATGACGTGAGCGGAATTGTGCGTCATAGCTGTCCTTAATAAAATGCGTAGTGAGTTAGTTTGATGATTTTCGGCAAGCTCGTTGCATCGCTTCCATCAATCCATACCACGAGCCTACTTGCTGTTACTGGTTTCTTCAAAATAACAGTCGAAACTTGTCCATTATCTGCAAAACTAAAGTGAGCAATTTCCGTTCCCGATGTTGGAAGGTTTGAGCTTGGATCAGGATCAGCATATACGTGCACCTGACCGCCGCCTGCAGCATTACCTATTTCGAGCTTCCAGAAGGTGGAAGGCTGATTGAAAGCGAAGTCGTATCCCCAAGCACGCATACCGTTTGGACGGTTCAAGAACGTGTATCCTCGCGGAGTAATAGGCGTAGTATTAGTTGTTCCTGCTGGGGTAGGTAAAGAATTTACCTTTTTATTCTTTGGTAACTCAACAGCTTTGATTGCGCTGTCTTGGGTTGCGCCTTTTCCCTTTTGAGTTTTCTTTTGAGCTTTTTGAGCAGTTGATTTTTTCTGCTCGGACTTTTTTTCGCTCTTTTTCTGAGTAGTTTTATCTTGTGCAGCGTCTTTTTCAGATGGTTTTTTTGTGCTCTGTGAAGAGTTCTCAGAAGCAGTATCAGAAGAATCTTGTCCAGGGAATCGCACTTTTTCATGCTGAATTTGAGTCCATGGATCGTCTGCAGTACCAGGCGATACAGTTCCTACGCTTAAGGAGTAGAAAGCGATAGCAACTAAGGCGATAAGAATAACAGCAATAGTAATAAATGAAGCAATATGAGACTGGAAAAGCTGTGCCAACAGTTTTGCTGGCAATGGCTGCGCTTTACTTTCCGCTTTACTTCCTGAATTTTCCCCGCTTTGACTCTCTGCTTTACCAGCTCGCAAAGCCCACTGAGATCTCTGTGATTCCTGCTGCTCAGTCTGCTCCTGCTGTGCACGATGAGGCTCAAAAACAGGTGGAAGAACCTGGGTTTGTGTAGAAAAATCAGTATCTACAGAGTCTAATGTTTCACGTGAAACATTAGACTGGGCAGCAGCTGCGCGAATCTCCAGAGTTCGCAATCCGGCAGTCTCGGTATCTTCATTCGCAAAGTCATTAAAATCATAAGGATCATAATGACGGTCGAGATTATGCTCATCCAGCTCGCCTAAAGCATGGAAAAGATCAGTCGATGTATCAGGGTGCGTAACATCCACAGATTTGCTACCGCCAAAAATCAGTTCTGATGCACTCCATTCAGGATGTTCATCTGCACTCTTTTTGCTATCCGAATCTTTCAAAGAATCAGGAATGTCAGCAATAGCCGATGGCTCCACGTGCTTAAACACAGCTTGAGTAATAGAAGCAGCAGATTCAACGCTGTTCTCTAAATTAATATCGGCATGATCAGGGCTGTTTATCAGTTCCTTCAGCGGACGCGAGGAGTCAAGCAAAATATTTAGTTCTAAAAGCGTAACCAGCGGAACAGGCGTGCGGCCATTGTTGTCTGGTAAGCACAGACTACGCTCACAAATAAGCATTAAATCGTTTGGAATGTTCATCTCACGCAACATAGCGCGTCCACGAGTTGCTAAAACAGAACGATATGGAGTGCCGGTGAGCATCTGGAAAGCAAGAGCACCAATCTGGTAGACCATCACACTTTCCACGTCGTGATTGGTGGAACGGAATCGTGGAGCTGTTGGTGGCAAAAGCGCTGCTGAAACAGGGAAATTTGCTAACTGAACGCCATCCGTGGTTAAGCGCACAGTTAAGTCATCGAGGCAATAATGAGCTTGCTGATGTTCATCCAAATCCTGGCAGATAGCAGTTACATCAGCAATAATCGAACGAATAGCTTGAAAACTTAAAGGAGAGTTCTCAGCAGAGGATACGTGGTCTGTGAGGTAATCGCGTAGCGTTGTTCCGCTATCTTCATCGGTAACAATAACGCAAACCTCTCCTTCTCTGTGCAAATGCAGAACAGGAACAAAACGAGGATCTTGCGACAATGCGAGGGTAGAGGCAGCTGTATTAACGCGCGAAATAATAGCGGAATTAGACACAAGAAACATATGGCATTCACGCTGCAAAGAATTATCATGCGTGCGCCACACGGATATGCCTGGTTCGTCGCGTAAGAGCTTCACCAAGCGGAAACGATTTAATACAATATCTCCGGTATTAAAATTCATTGTGTCTCTCTGTAAAAGTTATGCATACCTCTGTGACTATTTTAACGAGAGTACCGTTCAAAACCGAGTAAAAAATCACTATTTTGTGGAGGAACTGTTAGAGCTTTGAGAAGAACTTAAGCGCTCAAGAATTCGAGACACAACTGGATAGCGGTCGAGACGAAGACGACGAGCTACGGTAGCCACATTATCGCTGAATTCAGGTGTGCGAGTCAGTAGTAAAATCAGCGAAAAAGCAAGCGCTCCCGCAACTGTTGACGCCAAGCAGATAAGAACGGCAATAAGCCATGCAGTCTTACCATGAGCAGACTCAACAGTAAAGCGCAGAACCTTGCTTAAGCCATGCGAAGTCATCCATGCTGCCAAGAAAGTAATGCAACTAGCTAGAGCAATTTTTATATGCGTGACGGTGAAGTGCCCAATATGAAAAGCTGTTCCGAAACGCTTGTACAACATAACGAGCAGAACAGGAAGGCACATCATATAACTGATACTTACTGCATATCCCAACATAGCTGTTTGATGCTGAGGAGGAACCCATAGCCACGTGGCAATCTGAATAAGAAACTGTATACCGCTTTGAACGGCAGCAATAATAAAAGGACTTTTACCATCTTCGAAAGCATAAAATGAGCGCTGAGCCAGCAAAACGAGCGAGGTAAAAGGAAGGCAGAGCGTAAGAGCAAATAAAATAGGGCTAATCAAACTCATTTGATAACCATCAATAGATGGCAAGAAAACTGCTGTTAGAGGGAACGAAATAGCCAGCATAACTGATGTGAAGAAGCACATAATCAAACTGCTGGAAATCATAGCCGTGCTTAAAATATGGGCGGCGGTATCTGTGCGATCCTCGGAAATATGATGCGACATGCGAGGAAAAATCGCTGTAGCAATAGAAACAGCGAACAAGGAGTACGGCAAAATATAGATGGTCATTGCGTTTTGATACGAACCGTTGCCTGCAACGCCATATAAATCACCGGCAGCTAGAGGTGCACCAGAGGCAATGCGCGTAATAAGAATGGAGGTGATTTGGATCATAATAGTAATGCCCAAACTCCATACGGCTACGCTTCCCATGGAACGCAAACCAATTCCACGAACTCCCCATGCAAAGCTAAAACGGTAGCCGCTGCGCAGAAGAGGAATAAAGAGGAGGAGGGCTTGCAAAGCCACGCCTGCAGTCCATGCTCCTGCAGTTAAGGTAATCTTGTCGGCAGTCCAAAACTCCAAAGGCTGACGTGAGGCATTGCCAAAAATCACTAAAAATGCAATAAAACCGGCGCAACTGACCACATTTGCAGCTACGGAACTCCAAGCATACATGCCGAACTTATCTTTGGCTGCCAAAATTTGGCCCAAAACCGTGTATAAACCGTAGAAGAAAATCTGAGGCGTACACCATAAAGTAAAGGCATTAGCTAAAGCGCGTTGAGGACCAGTCCATTCTGAGCTGAGAAAAAGAGAAGTAATCAGATGCGTGCTTGCCATAATTGCAGCCGTCATGCCCAGCAAAATGACCATGCTTAACGTGACGAGCTTATCAAGCTGTTCCTTGGAATTTTCGGACTTCAAAGTTCGCACAATCTGTGGTACTAAAATCGCGTTAAACAGACCGCCGGAAATAAGAGTATAAACAACCTGAGGAACGGTTGATCCGGTCTGATACGCATTCGCAGCAATTCCCGTTGTTCCCAGAGCAGCCGCCAATAAGATAGAACGAATCATGCCGGTTAAGCGAGATGCTAGGGTACCGGAGGCCATAATCAGGGAATTTCTGCCCACTGAACTCATGCGTTATGTCCTTTTCGTGTGATTTGACGTTTTGCGCCAAGAATGGCGAGAACTACGGATAATCCGAAAATAGCGTAGCCTGCGTTATCTAAAATGGTGAAAGAGCTGGTAATTTTAATGGTTTTGCGCTCGCCTATTTGAGTGGCTGGTTGAGTACTATTGTGGGAGCTGCTTTGAGAATCTGAGCCCGCTTGGTTTTCTCCTGCTGAGTTTTCTTCCTCTGAGCCTTGTGCTTCCGCGCTATCTGGCGTGGTTAAATATACTGCATATTCAGTGCTCCATCCCGAAATTGCGCGCACTGGAAGAATAACTTGTTGCTCGGAATGTGCGTCAACAAGAACATCTTTTTTACCGGAAATAACTACTTCAGAGCTCACTTTTTCTGATGACTTCGTGGCGATATTCAGTTTGAGCGCTACAGGAAGTTTATTCGATACGGTTACTGGCAAACTAGCTGTTTCGCTGACTACATGGAGAGATTGAGGCACAGAAATACTCACGCTATTGACCAGATTATTGGTAACGGTTGTCATAGCTGTGAGGGCTGCGCTCGTATGAGAGTCTTCGCTATAGCTACTAATAGAAGCACTGGAGAGCGCTTGAACAGCATAACTATTCGCCAGAGTATTTACTGTTTCTCGCCAACTGCCAAATTCTTCTTTCGATAATGTATGGTCACGATTTGCTGTGCCATTAGCTAAGTCTTGTGGATTGCGAGATTTCTTGTCTTTCTTTTCTAATTCAGCGCTGCTGACCACGCTACTGAAAAGAGTATCTAAACGCGCTGTATTCTTCTGAATAGACTGCGCAATAGAGTGCAAAGAGGTTTTCGTAGTCTCGTTTGTACTGGAAGCAGATGCAATAAAATCAGCTACTTCATTCTGGCTATACGCGGACTGAGCGTTCATCAGCGCATTCATATCGCTCAGCTGTGCCCACGATGCTGAAGATAACGCGCTCATCAGCGAATGCATATAGGAGATATGATCCGCATCAAAACTTTGTGCAGGATCAGCTGCATTAATCAACACAGTTCTATGCTCATACGGAGCTTGGGTTTCGTAAAAAGCAGTCTGAGCAATAAAGCGGTTAATAAGACCGGCAGTAGATTGCTCTGCTACGGCATTACTCGATGTAGGGCGTCCTTGGGCAAGAGTGCTCAGCTCTTTTTGAGCAATTAGCACCTTCATATCGCTGCCATCCACGGATGTCTGAGCAACCGAATTATGTACAGCGCCATCTACTGTAGAGCTAAAACCATCAGTTGCCATAACAGTGCTATACCCAAGTTTTTGTGCACTTTTTAGAGCATCAGCGGACCATCCAGCAAGACCGTCGAGGGCAAGAGAAGGTGTGCTTGAGGTTGCGTTATCGCCCTGAGATTGCGCTGTTTGATTTGATTGCGCTGTTTGGTTCGCCCGAGCAAGTTGACTTGCTGGCAAAGCATCAATAAGTTGCGTGTTTGAGAGAGCAGTAATATCGATACCTGAGTTTTGGATTATTGCAGCGGGATTGAGATGATAGTCCGCGCGTGCAAGAGTAGAGAGATTATTATCGGTTAGAAGTTGTAACTGAGGATGCTGTGCAAGAAGACCAGACAGTGCAGATAATGTTGTTGATGCGCAGGATGTGCGAGAAGCAGTATTCGTATCGCTGAGTTTAATTGCACTGTTAAGCAGGTTCTGCGTTGTGGTGCGTGCATCTTGGTTAAGAAGAGATGATTGAGAACATGAAGGAATAGATGCTGTACTGACTGGCAAAGCTACTACAAAATTGATTGCTGGCAGATTTTGTGTGTAGGTTCCTGCATTTGAGCGCGTGACAAAAGTGTGTACCGTATCGCTTAACTCTCCGTTTGACGATTTATAGTTGACTAACAGAGGTTTTGCGCCCCACGTGGTCATTGCTACTAATGCTGAATTTGTTGGTTCAAGCTTCACATTCACCTGTGTGGACTCACCAGCATCGAGAGCAGGAACAGAAACCTGAGCTAGGGTTAGCGCTGTACGAAGTTTTAATTCTCCCTGCGCCCACTTATCCATATAATCGCTACTCAAAAAATCATAACTGGGAGCAGTTGAGAGGCTTACTGTTCCTTCGGGTACGCGCTCATGCGAGGTATTAGTTACCGTAAAACGTGCGGTATACCCGGAATTTGACGTAATAATACTGCTTGCAGAATCAATGCTTAATGTACGTGATGATTGAGCAGCAGAGGTTTTACTGGCTGCTGCAGCCACAGGCAAGGACGTCGTAATGCCTGCGCTCTTCGCCGTATCAGCGCCTGCGCTAGGATGAGTGCCCGTGCTCAGCGTGCCGCCAAGAGCGCAACTAAGGGCTATGCTGGTTGTAGTTAATATACACCTGCGCAGAAAAGTAGAGCAGGAGTAGCGAGAACTATGGTCATGCTGAGCATTGTTATATGCAGTCATGTATTAGGATTCTTTCCTATGTTTTTTGGCGTATAGCCACACAATACGGCGTTCATTCGGATAGCTCAAAACATCCGTCAAATCGTCAAACTTAACCCATGTAGCGTCTTCTGCTTCGTGATCTGGATCGCCTTCAACAGTGAGGTATCCTCCCACCATGCGCAATGCATAATGATGCACTAATTTATGAATACGCTGCGAATCACCAGTAAACCAGTAGTCAATTGTGGCGATGGAATCGGTTACTTCGCCCAAAATACCGGTTTCTTCATGAATTTCACGCACAGCGGTCTGGTCAGGCGTTTCGCCCTTCTCAATATGTCCCTTAGGTAAGCACCATTCAAGATGTCCTGAGCGGGAATGACGCGCAATAATTGCTACGCGGTCATGCTCGTCAAATACTAAACCGCCAGCAGAATATTCACGCACCACAGGCAAGTCACGGTTATCTAGGGAAGCAAAACTTGTTGGTGCATCCTCACGACGTTTTGCCATAATTGCCGGAGTAGGCACGTTGCGAGTTCTTAACTGTAGTTCTTCAGATAGCTTTTCTAAAGCCTGCTTAACGGATGCGTTACCTCTGAGCGCTGTGCCGATCTCGCTGAAATCACGTTCAGCTGTAGCGGGATTGTTCAGCGCGTTTCGATCGTTTTGATTGTTTCTATTGTTTCTATCGTTAGTCTCGCTATCCTTGTTTCCCTCGTCGCTCTTGCTATGCACTACGTGTGGCGATGGTATCTGAGATGACGTGCTGTACAGCGGAACAATTGAACTTGATATGCTCGTAAAGCGCGAGGTAGTAGTGCCGGTATTGAGTTCAAGATCGTATTCTGCGTGGTATTCCTCATCTTCCATAAAATATCCGCTGGAGTAATGCGAGGAAAAAGCAATCTCAATATGCGCAGAATTATTTCCACCGTTCTCAGACGAAGATTGATCGCGTGAGCTCTTGTTTTGAGCATCAGAACGTGCTAATTTTTGGGCAGACTCAATAGCAGCGCGGGCGCGCTGTCTCATGCGATTCACATCTGCCGGGGTAATCATATCTACCAGTCTACTTGCCACCGTGTGCATGATGAGTAATGATTATGGTTACGGTGCGCTAAAATCTATGTCAGGCGTGTAATTGCGTGCCACTTCGCGGATTTTTTCGCGAAACGCCGAAAGTTTACGGCCGAACACTATATATGAGGTAGAAAGGATAGTCGTGGATCTGAGTGTTTCACCTATTGCAATTGAATTGGGCGAACTGTTTGAATCGCACGGCTTCGAATTGGCTTTGGTTGGCGGACCAGTACGAGATTTGTTACTTAACCGCCCTGCGCATGATTTAGACTTCTGCACATCGGCTCTGCCCGAACAGATGGAGCCCTTGCTCAAAAAGTGGGGCGATGGTTTTTGGGATATGGGTCGTAAATTTGGTACTTTAGGAGCTGTAAAGAGGACCGCGGACGGTCAGGAATATAGTGTTGAAGTAACCACGTATCGCAGCGATGAGTATGAGAGCGATTCGCGTAAACCTTCAGTCAGTTACGGTAAAACGTTAGAAGGCGATTTATCGCGTCGAGATTTTACGGTTAATGCCATGGCTATTCGTGTGCCGCACCTCGAATTTGTGGATCCTTTTGATGGTCGCCGCGATTTAGACCGAAAAATTTTGCGTACGCCTGTTGAACCTGAACAGTCTTTTGATGATGATCCTTTGCGCATGATGCGTGCCGTGCGTTTTGTGGCGCAGCTGGGCTTCCGTATTGGATTAGATACTGCAGAAGCTTTGGCAGATATGGCTCCTCGTATAGAGATTGTATCTGCAGAACGTGTGCGCGATGAGTTATGCAAATTACTGTTATCCGATAATCCTCGTGCTGGTTTAGAGGCTTTGGTCGATTCAGGTTTGGCTGATTTTGTTCTTCCTGAATTACCTGATTTAGAGCTGGAAATAGATGAGCATCACCGTCATAAAGATGTGTATGATCACACCTTGCAAGTGCTGGATAGAGCAATAGCTTTAGAAACTGATGAGGAAGGACCTGTTCCTGCTCCTGATTTAACTTTGCGTTTGGCTGCTTTGATGCATGATGTGGGTAAGCCTCGCACGCGCAAGTTTGAACCGAACGGCAAAGTAAGTTTTATGCATCACGATGTGGTGGGAGCGAAAATGACAAAGAAGCGTATGCGCGCTTTGCATTTTGACAATCATCTTATTGCTGATGTGAGCGCTTTGGTGCAGTTACATTTGCGTTTCCATGGATATGTAGATGAGCCATGGACTGATGCTGCTGTGCGTCGCTACGTAAAAGATGCAGGACATTTATATCATCGTTTGAATCGTCTTACACGTGCTGATGCAACCACGCAAAATAAAGCAAAAGAAAAAATGTTTGCTCATGCCATGGATGAGCTTGAAGAGCGTGTGATTGAGCTGAAGAAAAAAGAGGACTTTGAAGCTATCCGTCCGGATCTTAACGGCGACGATATTATGCGCATTTTGGGATTAACTCCTGGACCAGAAGTAGGGAAGGCATATAAGCATATGCTTGATTACCGTTTAGATAATGGTCCAGTTGATTATGATGTAGCTGTTGAAGAGCTTCAACGCTGGTACGCAGACAATAAATAAAAAGAAGGGGATTTGTTTACACAAATCCCCTTCACCGTACTTATGCAGCTTGATGTTCCTGAGCTTGAGGCACATCTTTGAGCTGTGCAGCATCCTCACAGTTCGTTAAGGATTCAATCTTAGAGCCTGCTTTAGGTACTTTTTTCGTACCAATCAAATCATCGAAAGAAGATCCCACAATAACATCAATAAGATTATCTTCGCGATTATCCATGCGCAAAATAGCATCATTGAAGTTGGTAGCAAGCGTATATGCCTGAGTAATAGAGTTTTTGCCAAAACGAATTTCAGTGCGATCTAGCACACTAGAGGAATCAAAATCACCCACACCTTGCAAATTGAAACCGCGGTTATGAAGTTCCTCACCTACAGCAGTAGCTAAACCAGTTTTATTGGTGCCGTTGAGCACGCGCACTGTTATTTCTGACGGATTCATAGTGACAGAATCTTTTACAGCACATGCAGTGACTACACCAAAGTTTGTTGCTGCTGTTGTTGTCTTCTTTTTTGAAGATGAGAAAGAGCCAAAAGCTCCAATTAAGGAAATGATAAGAACAACAACTAAGAAACCAATTGTTGCACTTAAAATCATACGCTGACGTGCGCGAAGATAAAGCTTGCGCTGTTCGCGTTCGGTATTAATCGTGCTGTCGGCCATTTTTCCTCCGTCTACTCTCCAGCTATTCTATACGCACACCGAGCCTAAAACCTCTATGCATGTGGAATTAGGAATGTTTCACGTGAAACATTCGAGATGCACTGGCTAAGCGGATAAAATCATCAATAGTTAAGGTTTCTCCTCGACGAGTTGAATCAATCTGTGCAGATTCGAAAGCTTCATCAGACACAGTTTTCTTCAATACAGCGCGTAAAGTTTTACGACGCTGACTAAAAGCAGCATCAATCAGATTAAAAACATCGTCGCGCAACTCAGGGTCTCGAGGACTTTCCGTGCTGTGGGAATCATCATAACGATGGAATTCTACGAGAGCAGAGTCAACATGAGGAGCTGGCCAAAACACATTGCGACCAATAACTCCGGCAGGACTTGACAAACCGTACCATGCAAGTTTTACGCTAGGCACGCCGTAGTGAACCATAACCACAAAAGACTCAATATTGGTAAAGCGCTCAAGTAGAGTAAGAATAATTGGAGTAGCTACGTTATATGGAAGATTGGCAACAAGAGTAAGAGGAGTGCTCAGATCTATAGTTGTATTGTCTGGAGTAGCTTTGAGCGCGTCCATCTCAATAACGCGCAAACGCTCAGAAGCGGCAGGCATATATGTAGCGACGGTATAAGGTAAACGTTCAGCCACAGGAGTGTCAATCTCAATAGCTGTAACATGAGCTCCTGTTTCGAGTAAACCCAAGGTGAGAGACCCTAAACCAGGACCAACCTCCAGAACTTTTGAATCCGCAGTTACGCCTGCTGTGCGTACAATTTTGCGCACAGTGCCTGGATCAATCACAAAGTTTTGACCGAACTTTTTTGTTGGCGAAATACCGGCTTCAGCAGCTATGGTGCGAATATCGGAGGCACCTAATAATCCTGTTGTTTCATTCATAATCTTGATTTTAATACCATCCTGTTTTATAGCTATGCTGCTGGGCACCTAATGGACTGCCGTATCGCTTAGCAATATAGTTCAGACCCCAATTAATTTGAATTGCTGCATCGTCACGCCAGTTTGCGCCATATGTAGCCATTTTGTTGCCAGGAAGAGACTGAGGAATGCCATATGCTCCAGAAGAACGATTTTCTGCATTCCATCGCCATCCTGATTCGCGGTTCCACAGCCATACTAAAGCATTCCAATTATCGCCTGTCCAGCCGTATTGAGCGGCTGCAGCTTGAGCATAGGCCTGGGCTTGGGCAGGGGTTGGATGCCATAAACCGCTTTGAGCTTGTTGTTGAGCCTGTTGCTGTGCTTGCTGTTGTGCTTGCTGTTGTGCTGCTTGTTCCTGAGCCTTGCGCTGAGCTTCGGCTTCGGCAGCTTTACGTGCAGCTTCTTGAGCTGCTGCTGCCGCTGCAGCCTGACGAGCAGCTTCTTCTTGCTTGGTTTTATCTTGATCAGCTTTGTTTTGATTAGTTTTATTTTGATCAGCTGAGGAAGATTGATCTGAATTTTGCTGATTATTCTGTGTATTGCTCTCAGCTTTAGGCTCTTCCTTCTTTTTTGTGCCTACATGAATAATTTCTTCTTGAGGCTCTTGGGTTACGGCTTCGCTCGTAACTTCACTAGATTCAACCTGACCATCAGCCAAAGTGTTATGCAGGTTTTGGGTTTTCTTACCATTTATACCCTGCTGAACAACTTCCTGCTTACCTTCTTCTAAAGAATCATCTTTTACTGTTCGCGTGGTAAAAGGAATCTCAACTTCACGAGTAGAATCCGAATACGTAACTCGCACGACGCGCAAAATCGTATCGGTACCATCTTGTTCAACAGAAACGCGGTCATGCTGACCTACAGAAATACCTTGAGCATCTAAAATAGCAGCAGCAGGAACTTTTCCATCTACGGCATCGCTTGTGTGACCATCAGCAATAACTTTAACTGTTCCTTGGGCGTTAATAATTAACCCACCAGTCAGTTTGTTATAAATATTTGAGATAGAAACAGTTACTTTTACGGCATTTTTTTCGTTCTGCTTAAAAAGTCTGAGCAGCTCGTCCGCACTTTTTGCGTACGTCCAGAAACCGACCGGCTGACCGTCAATCATAACAGTAACTTCGTAAGCGCTACGCACCTGAACATGCGCATTATCTATTAAACGCTCTCCGGAAGTTGATTTTACAAAATCATGTGTTTTAACTTTAACGTTTTCCTGAGAAAGTAAACCGTCAACGGTTAAAGCGAGGGTATTCACATGCGTTGTTTTGCCGTTAACAGTTAGAGCTACGGATTTATACGTGCCAATAAAGAAAGAGCTGATGCAGATAGCGGCACACACACTTGAGGTGATGGCAATGCGCCAACGTCTACGTGTAATAAAACGTTTGGGAGTCCAACGAAGTGCCATCTTTCCCCTTGTTTCTCTGTATTATCTCACAAATCTAATGTTTACAACCATAGTAGATATACGTATTTGCTGGAAGATAAGCGTAAAGAAGTTGACGAGAAATTCATATTTGGTACTGCGCTCTATGCCTTGGGTAGAGAACTTGAATTGAAATTGCTCGTCATGTAATTGAATGTTTCACGTGAAACATGCGAGGGTGTTGAAGGATGAGGTTTGCGAGAAAAATCTGTGGGATGACTTAAAGAAAAATTAATAATAATTGAAAATATGAAAAACATCACAGTAAGTATGGATGTGTGTGCATAGCTAAAAGACATGCCATTGAGTAAAGTAATTGATTTCTTACGACAGTGCTTAAAGCCTGTAAATACAACATTTTTGAGTGATGGGAAGCCGTGTGAAGTAGTCACGTTTTCTGCGGGCAGTGTATTAATGAACTCGCGACTTGCATCGCGTAATGTGCTCTACATCACATTATGTTGTTAAAACTGGCGTTTCGTGGTGCGACAGTGTTCTTCAACAGTGCTACACCGCACATTTGGAATTCCGAAGAGAAGGAAAGAAGAGAGTAACAGCACTAGTTAGTAACTATATGGCCTAATGCGTGATGGCCTCTTGAGAAGACTCCACCATGTTTTACTTCATATCTTTGGTTGTTCGTGTAACCGCATGTAACTGAGGTGAATAACTACATTCGAGTGCAATTCGTTCAGAAAAGAGGTGAAGCTAGGGGCTTCGTTATTATGATTTTATTTGCTCTAGTAGGAGTTGCTCTGCTTATTGTGGGAGCGCTGCGTGCGAAGAATAATCCGAAAGTACTATGGTTAGTTGGCTTAGGGTTGATTTTTATTGCTGCTGCCATTTGGCTAGCATGGCCGAAGAAAGGGCTTGAGGGGGGGGTATGTTTCACGTGAAACATACCCCTTTAGTTTGTATTACCATTCCTTCGGTTTTTTAAACGAAAGAATCCCTGTTTTTCCTAACGTCCATAGGATAGAAGATCCAAGTCCTAGTACAGTAATGTAAAGAGTATGTGTTTCGCCGATGATGGTTGCGCAAAATCCGCCTGCAATTGCTCTAATAGGCTCAGCAATTAACGCAATCATGCGTTCTGCGGAACTTACTTGTCCAAGAATATTTTCTGGTGTAATCACTTGCTTAATTGATTCCCCCAGAATAATGCTGACATTTACAGCAAAACTCCACAGGAATTGAGAGAAACAAACAGAAATAAGAACAATGAAGTGTTGCGCAGTAAAGAGCGATGATAGTGATACGAACATAGCGGCAATCGAGGGAAGAGCAAGCGAGTAGATATACAGAGGCTCTGATGGGAGATGAAAGATAATTTTTCCTGTTGCTGCTGCACTTACAATTCCAGCGATACCGCTGAAAGTAGCTGCTAAACCAACTTCAGTGGCGTTCATATGAAGATTATGAATAGTAAAGACATAATAAACTGCAAAGAAAGCCGAAGTGAAGAAATTAAACTGTCCTGCTGATAATGCTATAGATCGAATAACACCATGAGAAAAGACATAGGAAAAACCATTTCTATAGTCACTGTCTGAAGAAGTATCTGTTTGCTCCTCCTCTATAATCTGTTCATATAGTCCTGATTCTTTCTTAGACCAAATATTAATAAAAACAAGTAATGAACTGACAATATATTATGATACGAAGTCAAATAAGAGAGAAAAGGCTGCTCCTGCAACATGGAAAATCCCACCGCCAATACTCGGTCCGTGCCTTCACCAACAGCATTGGCACCTTCAATGAGAGAATTAGCATGAGGAATGCGATTTTTGGGAACAAGAGCAACAGTGTATCCTGTTCGGGAAATATCAAACCCAAGAGTCACAATTCCAATAATGAGCATGAGCAGTATTAAAGAGATAAAAGAAATAAAATGGAAATAGAGTAGTGCGAAAAGAACTGCGGTGGATACAGCTCCAATGAGATTGGAAGCAAGCATAGTTTTATCCGGATCGATTCTATCGCATAAAGTTCCAATTTGAATGCCGAAAATAGCTGCTGCTACTGATTCAGCAGCAGTGAGAATTCACACCTCAAAAGATGAACAATGTAATGTGATTACTGCAATTAATGGGATGACGATTGCGGTTGCGTTACTTCCTGTAATAGATACAAGGTGACCAGCGAGAACGCGGGTAAAAACAGGAGAAATAAGTGAGTTTTTAGTTTGTTAATCATGATATTTTTATCTGAGTGGTGCATGAGGTAGTCATTCTCTTATGTGCTTACGTTTTCACACATTGCCGAAAACAGCATTATCTATTGCGCTATCTTACACGCATTTTGACCAGAAGAATCAACGAAATCAATTCAACGCATACTTCACACATAAAACAAAAAATCTCACGACACAGTCAGCGGAACTATGTCGTAAGACATGAGCTTCAGTACCATACTGTATATCGTATGTTCATATTCAGTGCTGATTTTCAGGTCTTCCTGCGCACATCGAAGTAATCGAGTACTGTGTACTCACATGGCAGACGAAATGAATAATCAGAACGCAGAACACCAAGGCGCAGGCGAGACCGTCAATCCAACGATGGCAATACCTGCTCCTCCGAGCCAAGTTAGCCAGCAGAAAAACGAGATATTGATGCCTTCTCATAGAGAGGAAAGCGACAATTCCAACGAGCAATCTTTGAACGCGAGTGATGATAACGCGCTCAATACTAAAGCATCCACAGAAGCCACAGCGAAGTCTGCAGCCAACATCAGCTCTCGAGATCGTGGTTCCGACGAATATTTGGCCACTCATCCGCGCGTCAGCGCTGTGGTATCGAGCATTGTTTTTGCCGTTCTAGGATTAGTAGCATCAGCTGCAGTGTTCTATGCCGGCGTATGGACTCTGCCTGGTCAGCGTTTCGATAGCTGGATGTGGTCAGATATGTCTCGTCTCTTCCCGAGCATTGAATCGCTGGCTCCATCATTATTCACTGATTCGCGGTGGATTATTGTGGCAAGCGTTGTGATGATTGCTCTTGCTCTGCTCGTTGCCGTTGTGCGTAAGCGTTTTTACACCTTCGCTCTCACTGTTGTTTTTATTATTGTCGCCTTTGTGAGCTCTTACGGTTTGAAGCGCGTGCTACCACGCCCAGTTTTGGATGCATATATTCCTGATCCTGCGAACTCTGCGCCGTCTGGACACACTGCTTTGGCTACTATTGCCAGCGTATGCCTTGTTTTGTGCGTGCCTCGCGTTTTGCGCGCTATCTGTGCTGTATGGGCAGTTATTTTTACCACGTCTGTGGGAATTATGGTGATTTACGATAATTGGCACAGACCAACAGATTCCATTATGGCCATTCTTTTAGTTGTTTCTTTGGGACTTTTAGCTATGGCATTTACGCGCGCCTCAGGTATGGATGAAGTAGGAACGCGAAAATCCAGTGTGAGCATTCAAATTACTGCAAGCGTGTTGATTGTTGTCGGAGCGTGCGCTATGGGTTACGGAGGTTATGTGTTAGCACAGATTTATCCTGTTGTTCAGTACCGTCCTGACGCGCTCTCTCTGTATGGCGTGTACGCCACGATAGCACTGATTGCTGGTTTTTCGTCCTTTATGTTTGGATTACTGCTTGCAATGCGTCAGGCCACGGCATCTCCATTAACACGTTTTGGATTGCTGGGCAAACCTCCTGCGCCTCCCCGCGCGTAACTCATAAGAGGGAATAACACTCAACTCGGCGCGTCTGCTTGCGTATAAGCGGTGAAGATAAGATACCGATGAGGCGCTTTTGTCGAGGCGCGTGCATAATAAAGAACTGAGTGTGCAATGCGTGGCACACACATAGCGAATCGGAAAGTGGAGCAGAAAATGGCTAAAGGACAAAAGCTCGTAATCGTCGAGTCGCCTACCAAAGCGCGGAAAATTGGCGGTTATTTGGGTGATGACTACACAGTGCTCGCATCTGTGGGTCATATTCGCGACCTTGCCCAGCCTTCTCAGATTCCTGCATCCGATAAAGCTGAGTACGGTAAGTTCGGCGTGAACGTCGATGATGGTTTTAAGCCGTACTACATTGTGGACGATAATAAGAAGAAAACTGTTAGAGAGCTTAAAGCAGCTTTGAAAAAAGCTGACGAAGTTTTCCTCGCAACTGATGAGGATCGCGAGGGAGAGGCTATTGCATGGCACTTGGTAGAAACGCTAAAACCAAACGTGCCTGTTAAGCGCATGGTTTTTCATGAAATTACCAAGTCAGCTATTGTTGACTCTCTCGAACATACCCGCGATGTAGACGCACATATGGTTGATGCTCAGGAAACTAGGCGTGTACTCGACCGTTTATACGGTTATGAGCTTTCGCCAGTATTGTGGCGCAAAGTAGGACCAGGTCTGTCTGCTGGTCGTGTGCAGTCCGTTGCTACACGTTTGATTGTGGAACGTGAACGCGAACGTATGGCTTTCGTAAAGTCAACCTATTGGGATATCTCTGCTCAGGTGAGCGCTGATGCTTCCCAAGACGCTTTTACAGCACGTTTAACTCAGCTTGACGGTACGCGCGTTGCTGGTTCGAAAGATTTTGATGAGAACGGCGCATTAACTGCTGCAGCAGAGAAAGATGGCGTGATTGTTGTAGACGAAAAGACCGCGCAGAACTTATCTGAGGCTCTAAAAAACACTGATTTTGTTGTGGAATCAGTAGGTTCTAAGCCATATAAGCGTCGCCCTTTACCTCCTTTTACCACATCGACCTTGCAGCAGGCAGCAGGTAATACTTTAGGAATGTCTTCTCGCGCAACCATGCGTGCAGCTCAAGGGCTGTATGAAAACGGTTATATTACCTATATGCGAACCGATTCGGTGACCTTATCGAGTGAAGCAATCTCTGCTGCTCGTCAAAGTGTGGAAGAAGAATGGGGAGTTCAGTATTTATCTGAGAAGCCTCACCAATACGCCACTAAGTCTGCCGGTGCACAAGAAGCGCACGAGGCTATTCGTCCAGCAGGTTCGCATTTCCGTAATCCTGCTGATTTAGCAACGAGTTTGCCAACTGATCAGATCAAGCTGTATACGCTTATTTGGCGTCGTACTTTGGCGTCACAAATGGCAGATGCCACAGGCTTTACCGCTACTGTAGAAATGAATGCAGTAACCGCAGATCAGGGCACAGCTACTTTCCATGCCAGCGGAACTGTTATTGAATTTCCTGGTTTCCTTGTGGCTACACGTCTATCAACGAGTAAGAAGGATGAGCAAGAAACAATTCTGCCTCCACTATCTCAAGGTGATGTGCTTGCGGCACAAGAGGTAGAACCTCAGTCGCACGAAACTCAGCCTCCAGCGCGATACACGGAAGCCTCCTTAGTGCGCACTTTGGAAGCTAAGGAAATTGGTCGCCCATCTACATATGCCAGCATTATTTCTACGATTATTGATCGCGGATACGTATATGAACGTGGACGAGCTCTTATTCCATCATGGCTTGCTTTTGCTGTGATTAAACTGTTGGAACAGAACTTCCCACAATATGTGGATTACGCCTTCACCGCTCAAATGGAAAAC
>QWBY01000885.1_pt1 | contig 19417 bp, 19 predicted proteins | sample 1972471 | NCBI WGS metagenome assembly QWBY01 (sample SAMN09866722, study PRJNA288562) | Human gut metagenome isolate term6_stool, whole genome shotgun sequencing... | reverse complement strand
AAAATTAGTGCACTTACCATTCTGCAATACGTAAACTTCATTAACAACAGGCCCATTGGTAGAATTAAGTATGCACTAAATTAATTCCGCCAACGGGTTTCCTTTTGTAGTCATGGGAAATGCATTGATATCTCCTAGCGGTAAATTAGAGATAACTTCGATATATTTGTCAAAGCATCCTTTGGCGAATATCATATCTTTTTGCCTTTCGAGAATATCTTTTAGCAAATTCATTAAAGCATCAAAACCAACTGTCGACTGCAGCACATTTGTAGGCTTCTTTTGAGTATTATATTCCCATAATTCTGGGAAGAAAAGTTGTATAGAAGAAAAGTAATATTTGAGACATCTTGCAATTTCAATATCTTCATTATGTGAATAATATTTTCTAAATGGAAGATTTTTCTTCGTTTCCCCTTTTAATTCCGATCTTTTTCTAAATCTATCATTTTCAGCTTCTCGCAATGATATAGATATAAAAGTAACAATCTTCTTAATCATTGTAGATTGAGATAACGGTGGAATGAAACTACTACTATCATAGGAGTCACCATATAATTTAATCCTTTTATAAAATGGAGAACTGTAATTGCCATTTAACGCTAATGTTACTTCTAAAGCTGTTTTGAAAGGAGAATCATTTTCTGTAATGCCAAAAAGACTATGTACAAGATCTTGAGATACTCTTTTCTGAGTTCTGTTAATTGTCGAAAATATCATTGCCTGATATTCCAAGCTTTTATCAATAAAACAAGAAATTACCAATTCGATGTTCATTAAATCACCTAATTTCCTCTTGTATTTTTTTGCTTCAATTTCAGGAGATTGGCTAATGAGTTTGCTCAATCGAGAAATCGCTTTTTCTATACCAGCAACTCTATGTTGTCCATCTATGATCGTAATATACACATCTGCTTGATTATCTCCATCCTTCAATTTCTGTATATTCTCTGCAACGAAATCGTTAAATATTATTTCGATAATACCGTTTTTAGATAGTTGTGACTTTATAGCCATGGAAGGTATTCCCAAAACCAAATTAGTTGGGAATGTCGCCGTGCTATCATTTATTAGAAAGTCTGCAATTTTATTAGTCCTGGCATCATCAACTTTGCGCTGTATCTGATTGTTATATATTGGTTTTTCTTCTTCATCATATCCAACAATCAATCTTTCAGTATATTTTGTATATTTCAAGATTTCACCAATGGTTGCTTTACCAATAATAAAATCCTGACCGTTTTGAGTAACAGGGAATCCCTTTATTCCGATATTTTCTGTTATTTTATTCATCTTCATCTAATTTTTCTTGTATCTTACCAATTTGTTGACTAACATTTTCTTCTAGAGGGGCGGAATAAAATGATTTGTTATTATAGTTTCCTACAATCCAGGCAAACATAGATAACAAGAGGCATCCTATAGGGAAAATGTAACAATGTGTTAGTATTGCTAACACTGTAAATCCAATTGGCAGAAGAATAAAGAAAATTATAGTCCAAATTATTTTTCCATTTTTTTCCGATTCATCATCTCCCAGTATATTAACGAGTGACGGAAACAAGAGAGCCATAGAATAGCTCGTAATATCTATTGACACCTGCCACCAATTAGGTGAGGGGGTATTGACTTGTTTGTAGATGGAATAGAAAACACCTAACCCTCCACAAAATACAGTAAGGCCAAAAAAATATCCATAAAAATTCAAATATTGCCAAGGTTGACAAAAATGTTTCCACCAAACCTTAAAGTTGTTATTGCTTGTCATATCTTTTTCTTTTCTAGTTCTTTTAAAATATCTACAAATACAGTTGGAGAAGAAAATGAAATACGCTCCTCTTGCCATTTCTTGTAAAGATACTCGAAGCCAGCATTTGCATAACCATCAATTTCGTTTTCGAGAGCACGCAGGAATTTTGCTATGGCTTCATCATCTGCATTTTCCAAATCAATCCACTCATAGCCGAAGCTGCCAGAACGATTGAGCATCATCATAATTATGTAGTCACGAATCTGAGTTGGCTTCCACTTGTACATTACGGCAAACTCGGTTGTTGCCTCCTGCGCTTCAAAATACTTTGGTCTGCCAAGGCGAACCCCTATGATACAGGCATACATAAATGTTTGGTAGAAAGCACCGAACTGTGCAATGTTACCTGTACCAGTCTTCTCGCCTTTATTTGAGATGGCTTCTATTATTGCACGATACTTGTCGCTGTAGTGAGGACGTAGATCAAGTATCTTTTCTTCTAATTTTGAGCTATTCATAATCGTTTGTCTTATTCAGAATAACATTTTTTCTTTGTAACGAGGTTTGAAGAATCAGCTTTCTCTTCAACATAATTCACGTAGAATGTCCCATCAAGTTCATTACGCTGCATGCGTTTTGCAATCTCAAGGCCTCCTGGAAGGATGAGCTGTTCAGAATCAGGATCATACAAATCCTTAATCATAATGATGCTTTGGCGGAATACCTTTGGAGCGATGTTAAGGAAGTTGTTGATGAACTTGATGCCGAACTCCGAGAATGGCGCATCTGAAATGAATGGATAGTCAAAACTATGATTATTTTCCTTTGAGGAAATAATTGACATTACAATAGCCAATTGTTTCATGCGTTGGAAACCAGTACCATTACCAAAGAGTTCTTCGCCTTTGTCATCTACAACTTTAACGCGAACAATACCACCATCTTCACGTTCGAAATGCAAATTGCCGCCAAGTGTCTGATTTCCTGCCGTCAAATCACGATACATTTTGTTCGCAACCGTCTGAAGGTTGTTGACAATGTTGGTAAAGATGCGTTCCTTGGTATCGGCAAACATTTGGGCGATGCATTGCATGTCGTTATACAGCTTTTCTGCTTTCATGACAGGTGAACTATTCTGCTTTTTATATAGTTCCTTCCAAACCTTTTCTAATTTGTCAGACCAAAGGTTTATTTTTCCAGTATATTTCTGAATCTCCTCGTTCTTGTCAGAAATCGTCTTCTTTGCTTGGTTATATCCAGAAAGTGTCTTACGGTCTTCTTCAGGAGTCGTATTACCAGCTCCGACCAATGCCATCTCACTTTCTTTCTGTTCAACGACATTCTCCTGTGCAGCAATTTGATCATCTAGGTCGAAGATGCTATTCATGTAAGCCTGATAATCTTCCGCAATTTTAGGAATGGTAGTTTCGTAAAGTCCTGTTGTTTTCTGTATCTTACCATAGTATTGCATGAACGAATCAGAGGCATGCATAGCCTTACGTGGACGCTCCATAATCTTTTTTATGTGAAGCCAAGGCTCAGAATCTCTTGGCGCCTCGCGGTCACAAACTTCGCAATGACAGCGTTCGAGCATTCTTTTGAGCGATGGCGTATCAGGAGAACCCTCAGGCAAGAGTATGTAAGGATTCTCCATGATTTTCTTTTGAGCAAGTGCTTGACTCAACGCAATACGGAAGTCATCAAAATCACTTGTTTCGCCCTCTAATCCCATAAGTAGCCAAGGACAATTCTCATCAAATAAACGGCTTGTTATTGATTTTTCCAGATCCTCCTTTTTCTTCTGAAGATTCTGTAATTTCTTTTGCTCTGATTCATACTCATAACGAAGCAGTTCACGTTTTTTGCTTGAATAAAACTCTGCTTCAAACCGCTGCTCTTCTTCCTTGGCGCGAACAAGTTCCTGACGTGCCAGGGCAATCTTTGCTTTCGCGTCCTCAATCCACTTTTCGTGATTGTCACGATCTTGCTGGAGTGATGTAATGGCTTCATCAGCAGAGTTGTTTCTCTTCTCCTCTGCTCTGTATTCTTTCTTTGCTTCACCAACTAGATCATTTGCCTTATCACACATCTGAATAAGGTTGTTCATGTCAGCAAGTGCATTAATCGTGTTCTCCAAACCTGTGAGGGTTGAAAGATCAACAAGGCGCTCCATCGACTCGCCTTGAAGTAAAGAGTATTTTTCCATATCATAAGGAATTAGCTTTCGGATAATCTCAGCTTTCTCATCCTTATCCATTATGAAGTTATCCTCATTGTTAATGGTGTGCTGCACTTCAGTATTGGCATTGTACAACCAGTCATTCTCTTTTGTGCAATGAACAGATTTTGTCACAATGTAGCGTTCTCCATTGTTCTCATAAACGATTCGTACACCCATTGTGAAATCATCACTTTCTCGACGAGCCTTACCCGACATCATCTTGAAATACGACTCGTTGGCGGGATAAATTTTCTTGTCATCAGAATCATACACCTCATCACGCAATATCCACAGGAAGCCATTGTAAAATTTTGACTTACCCATATTGTTGTCGGCATTAATGATGTTTATACCCTCGGTGAAGGTATAAGTGTTATCTTCGTAACTTCCATAATAATTATAGAAGTTGCAGAAACAAATTGATCTAATTATTGTACCCATAGTATGCCAAGAGTTTAGTCAGATACTTTTTTCATTATGCCCTGGAATGTAGCAGGAATGGTGCGACGATTAGCCACACAGTTAATTACATCCTTGATGATTTCAATAGGAGTATGGTCGGAAACGCCAGTATAAGAAGCAGACAATGCCTCCTCCTTAGTTATGCCGAAATGTGTCTGAAGCTCTTCGGACTTCATTACTTCTTTGAAGATTTCTTGTGGTTCCATATCTTGTTGTTTTATTATTCATCTTCGTTTAATACCATGCCATTGAGGTCAATATTGTAGAAACTGATTACTTCGTCGAGCGTGTCAAGAGCACCAGTATAGTAATTACTTGCAAGAGAGCCAAAATTAGCAACTCTTCTCATTTCATTCTCGACCAAATGTTTTTCCATTGTCCAGAAACAACGCTCATAATAAGGAGAAGAAAAATCTGGCACAACGATAATATCGTAAATCCAGGCAAATCGCTTGTCGTCATGCTTGCGCAACAATCGACCTCTTCGTTGGATAAACTGTCGAGGATTGCCGGTGCTTGATGTGAATATGCCAAACTCTGCACGTGGCACATCAACGCCCTCGTCCAAACAGTTCTTAGCAAAGAGCACGTTAAGTTGTCCATTTGCAAAGGCTTCAAGTTTATGTTTACGCATTGCCTTTGAGTCAACACCTGTGTAAGAATTGCATGTGGTATTCGGAAACGTATACTTCAGAACACCCTGCATCTGTTTTAGAATGTATTCGTCAATCGCTTCGTCATCGGCTTCGTCAGAACGTGTGCGTTTGCCTGCTGCCGAATAAACAAAGCAATATTTCAGCTTGTCTTCGCCAATCTCCTGTATGATTTGACGGAAGACATCCATTTTGTTGCGTGCTTTATGTAGGATGTTCTTTCTTACGAGTAGGAGTTTCCTTGCGCGTTCTGGGTCAGAGAAACCTCCCTTTGAACCATTGTAAAGTTGGACAAGCTGTCTTGTGATTCTTGCATACTCTTCCATTTCCGATTCCTCTAGCTTTGCCAGATATGGGAAATAATGATAAGGCATCAGTCGTTCTTCACGAATGGCCCTGCGCATAGAAAAGCTGTACGTGTATGGATGTGTATCGTTGAAGAAACTTTCTATTTCGCGTGTGCCTTCCTCATCGTAGATTCGATTAGGTGTGGCAGACAGTGCAATTCGTCTTTTTATTGTGAGACGATGAAACGCCTGTCTTACGGATGCAGAACCAATGTTGTGCGCCTCATCGGCTATAAGTAAAGCTCCTTCTGAGAGTTTTGACAAAAGTACCTGAAAGTCTTGCATCACAAAAGATTGGTAGGTGGAGATGATTACATAATTCACATTACGTCCATACCTCATCTTTGTGACCACCTGCATTACATCCTGCTTCCAACGATGGTTTTCTGAGGAAACCTTGATGACATTACGATAGTTGAAGTTGGTAACCTCGTTGCCCCATTGCTCAACTAGAGCAAGTGAAGGTACAAGTATCAACAAATGGTAGAAGCCATCATCCTTATACTCTTCAAGAGCGCAATTAAGTGATGTGATAGTTTTACCTGTACCAGTAGCCATGGCGAATACTCCTTGTTTGCCACGTTTTGCCCATGCCTCATAAGCATCAATCTGATATTGACGTGGACCATCCTTGAACTTCTTTGGGAAATATGGCTCATCAAAAGCTGATTCTGCTTCCTCTTTTGCAATTTCTTCCATCACTTCATTCTCCAAGCGAATCAACTCATCAACATTCTCAGTCGGATATTTTTCGACAATTTTACGACAAAACTCATCAGCAGAGTAAACCAATACATCTCGGTTCTGCCCATTCCAAATGCTATCGAAATCATCTTGGTAACACTTTATACGTTTTATTGCTTCTTCATTATGCCAAGAACAGACGCAGTCAATTGCTTCTATGTTCCGAGTGAGACCTGCTGCTGTAAGGTTCATTGAACCATTAAAAGCTACCTTGTTATCGTAGGAATCGGTAAAGATGCCAAACTTTTCATGAGCAATACCACTTTCCTTAAGTAACACTATCTTTATCTCTATGCGATTATTAGCAATAAGATAAGAGAGACATTGAAAAAAGAGCTTATCACGATGCGAGAAAATCTGCAAAAGCTTATCGTATGAATTAAGCATGTAGTCTTCAAAACCTACATAATCTCCATCTTTCAGAAGATTGTAATCTTCTTCCGTGATATTCGGATTGATGTACATACGCATTCTGCCGCCATTTTTTACAAAGTGGGCAAAACCACATGCAAGCACATTAAAACAAGCACTACTGAAATATCCTAAGCCAAGGTCAAGGGTTGAACTGTTGGACAGCGCATTGGTGAAGAACTCTGTAGGTTTGTGTTCTCGTTTGGTAGAATAACACAATTCGAAATTCTGAGTGCGAAGTTCAGTCTGCACAGCACCGTAAACAGTAGAGATGTTCTCACACACCTTATGGGCATTCGGTTCGTAGAGGTATCCATCTTCACCCTTTCTGCGTCCTTTAAGATATCGACCTTTTATACGCTTCATGTCACCATCGTACGGTATACTGCATAACCCCCATGTCTCATTATCAAAGTGGATGAAAACTTCTTTGTCCTGGCATAATGAAGATTGAAGATTTCTTCTCGTTGTCGGTTTCTTGTTGTGCAAATTCACATAAGCAAGGATATCTAGCAGTTTCTGCGGCTCTTCAGGATGGGCTTCAAGAAAGTCCTTCACCAATCCACGAATAGTTTGTACTGGTTGCTTATGTGGCTTCTCTTTCTTGGCTTTCGGAATGAAAATGTTATCATCTGGATCAGAACTCAATTCGTACCGGTCATAAACCTCCACTTCAAGTACACTTGCAATCTTTGAACTCAAAGTGAGGGCATAATCCTTCCAAAGGTCAGGACGTGATTCAATCCAACTCTCCAGCTTTATACACTCGTCGCCCTTGGCAGATGCTAACATCTGCCTGAACGCTTCGTGAAACCTGTCAAAGTCAAATACATCAGCGTAATCCATTCTGAGCGTGAGGTCTATCATAGTTCTTCTAGTCCTTCGTGTATGTGGTCAAACAGGTAGTCAAAACCTACGAGGTTGGGATTGTCTTTTACGTCTGCGGCTATACGTTCCAAACCATCATCAAGGTGCATCTTGAAGTAGCGAGGAAGGTCTTTGTCCGTATCCTTGATGCCGTAGTGAGCACACACCATGGCAACGTACAATGGAAAGAGATTACCGAAGAGCACGCTCTTGCTGTACTCCTTACCTCCTGCATCTTTTATCTCGGTTGGTTGGAACTTAATACCACTTTTCAGCGAGTATGCAATGGCAATACGTGCAATCACATTCTCTGCACCCAAAGCAAACTTTCGAGTGAGTTGTGTTACAAGTTCCTTGTTCTTGGCGCTTGTCTTTATCTGTGCTATTGCTATCATACTCGTTTAGTAGTTATAATCGTCAAACAAATGTTCTGCCTTTGCTGCTTTGAATTCAGAGCGTGTTGTGTCATTCGTAATGAGTGTGGTACTACCCACAAATGGAAGCATCATGTCCATTTCTGACTTTGTCAACTCCTTATGCAGAAGCGGAAAGAGGACAACCTGCTCCGATATTGACGGGTAGAACTCCGTAATAATCTTAGAACTGTGGCTCTTGTCGAATTTCTGCAAAGGTGAGTCGATGAATACAGGAAACTTGATGCCACTTTCATCTACAAGGGATTTTAGCAGAGAGGTGGCATAAAGCTGTTTCTCACCCTTTGAGAGCTTGTCCTTGTCTATTTCATCGCCTTCGGGAGTAAACAGCAGAATGTCCATAGCATCAGCATCAATTGTAACCTCGACTCGCCCTATGAAATCTTCTTTGTGCATGAGCGAATTGAGGGCTGTCTTGATTCTGCGTTCCAAAGATGACTTTTTGTTTCGCTTCAAAGACGAAAGAAAAGTGTCAAGTTCACCTATAAGCTGGCTAGCGAGAACGTCCTTCTTTTCGTCTGCATCGTCCACACTAACACGCTTGCTCAAATCCTTTATCTGCTTTTCAAGTGTGGCGAGTTTCAGATTTGATTCGCCAGTCTTTTCATGCAGCTTACGGATGGCATCATCAGTTTCCTGAATTGCTTTTTCCGTATCGTTCTTCTTCAAGCGCAGTCGCTTGATGACCTCGTCACTTTCCTTGCTGTGGATGTTTGAGAGGCGGCGAGAATTGCGCTCCAGCATTACCTTGTTCTTGCGGTAATTCTCTGCCAGCGTTTCAAACTCTATTCGGTAAGTCGTTGTTATGCTGTTATAGACTGCTTCAATTTCTGCAAAGTCATCATCGCTGAGAATCATCTGTGGTTCGCGGTCAGATTTCTCACCACGATATTTTGCCACAATAGCGTCAAGCTTCTTGGTGGCATCGTCCTTACTCTTCTTTTCGATAGGCAAGGATGCAAGCATGGCAAGAAACTCCTTGCTGAGCGAATCAAGCACATGGTTCTGGGCAATCGAAACGTTGTTACTGCTGATGGTATCGTGATCTGCTTTGGCAAGTTCGTATGCCTGAGCAAACACGTTTCCGGCAATGGCGAATGGTGCGTAGTCTATGAACTGCTTGAGCTTGCCCTTCATTTCCACGTCATTCTTCTTGCAGTTTTCAATGATGACCTTTACACGATTCATTTCCTCTGACTTCACACTACTACCTTCGCGTGAGAGCTCTGCCTGTAGCGAAGTGTCTTCCTGGCGAAGCGTAGTAAGCTTGTCGTTAAATATTAGAATCTGCTCGTCAATCTCTGTAGCCTCCTTGTCGGCATCCTCCTTCTGTGCAAGGAGTTTTTCAAGTTCGTGACGCAATCCGATGTCGTGTGACTTCTTGCGATAGCGAAGGCGAAGACTTTCAAGGTTTGACTTCAAATCCTCGTATTTGCTGATGCCGAGAACTTCCTCGTATGCACGACTCAATCTACGGCGGTCGGCAATGGTTCCAGTCTCTGCAAGTTCAACAACTTCTTCAGAGTCGAAGAAGAATAGGCGTGCAATGTCCTTGTTCAGGATAAAGTCGTTGATGAAAACGTCAGGTCCTATTTCCTCGGTCAGCTCATTGCGCATTCCATCAATCATTATTTCCACCTGTTCCTTCTGGAGGATAGAATCATAGCTGCGAATTACGTCAATCACACGGCAAGGAATGGCAGGAATGGCAAGCTCCGAAAAACGTATGGTCACGCTGTAAACCGAATCCTTCTTGATCTCTTCAAATTCATTAGTGTAGCCATGTTTCTTGATGAGAGCTGTAATCTCTGGAGTAAGACTTGCCTGATAACGCTTGGCGGCGTTGATGTTCAGATTACTCTGAAGAAGTGCGTTGTAGTTGACATTGGCATCCTGTCCTGATGCTGGTACGTCACCCACAAAGCGACCATAGAGACACCAGAGCAGCGAGTGCAAGAATGTGGTCTTACCAAAGCCGTACTCGCCACATACGAGGTGAACGTTCTTCTCCTCGTTGATAGCAAACTTTATGGTATTCACGCCTTCGTAGAGGCGGTAGTTGTTTAATGTGATGCTCTGTATAATCATGCCTTTGCCTCCTTCTCTTTGATGAATGAATCCAAACGTTCCTCAATGTCATTCTGCAAACCAAACTTGCGCATCAGCAACACCTTGCTCTTCTGTAGGGCAAGGAGTTCTTGAATGAGTTGGAAATGCTGAGGATCGGTGCATGATTTCTCCAGAATGAGACGCTCTTGCAAACCAATTTCAAAATTAGGTATGGTGTAGCCGTAAACTTCATTATAAATATCATTGACGGTAGTGGAGAAGTTGCCATCACGATACCAAATGACCTGAATGGCAATGAGTTCTTGATTCGTAATAAGGTTGACGCTAGAATGTCCTTCCTGTACAGTCTTCTGTGTTTGTAACAACTCGTGGAGCATTTGAATGCGATACTCCATAGTGTAGTTGCCAAGATTGTGGCCCGTTTCATCAACTGCACGCTGTCCATTTCTACGAGTATCACAACGAAGTTCTGAAACATTACGATTCTCTACCAAACGGTTTCGAAATTCAAGAAGTGGTTTCATCCAGTCAACACCATTCTTGATAAGCGAAGACATTGACTTGTCTTCTTTTACCACAGTGCAAATCCAGCAGCCAAAGCGGCTTTGCCCACAACTGCGGTGGCTATCATCTGTCACAACTGTTGGACATTCGTAGTCATCTGCTGAAGCATCTAAGTAGATGTTAAAGAGTATCTTATTGTCAAATCCCCATGGTGAAGGGATGGAATTAATAATCCACCAAACCTCTTCCAGCATCAGCTCTTTAATAGGAGCATATGTGAAAGTGTTTGGATTGAGGGGATGTTTTGAAAGTCGATGTCCCTTGATTTCATGTCGGCGAATACTGCGTTCACGTTGCTGGCTCTCAGTCAAACGAGTGCCTACAAGAACAATCGCCTCACCATCAGCCACTACCTGGTCTGTGATAAATTTAGAAGTTGGCTTTATTTTCATTTTTTCTGTGCAGAAACGGAATGAATTATTAGGTACGGGATATCCTTTTCCAATAACGCAACTCCAAAAAGTATCTTCTAGTTGTGGCGTAGTTGTCACCACTTGTATAGGCATCATCTGTTCACGTGCGGCATCGCCAATCTTCAGAAGCACGGTAGAAACATACTCTTCGATGACGGGATTTTCCACCATTGTATCGTTACAAACAACATACACACGTCTGCGCAAAGGCTTCCTATCTTCTCTTAACTCTTGCATGGCTATCCAAGTAAGCATCAAAAGAACAGTGGAGTCTTTGCCTCCAGAAAAACCAATAATCCATGGACGGCAGTTGATGTCTGCTTCCATGTACTGGTCCTTTAGTTCATCTATAATAGCACGAACTCTCTTTGATTTTATCTCTGACTTCATGCTTTTTTTGAGTAATTATATTGATTCATGATTATACTATTACTTGTACTTTGGCTCTGGATATTTCTCTTTCCAATCCTTGCCGTAGATTTTATTTATGTAATTGTTTGCACCTTCATATAAAAGGTCAAAAACCTCATCATCAGAAATGCCATTTGTTTCAATAAGTCCATTAAGTCCCCATTCACCACAGCCTTCTGGGAAGATTTCTTCATCAGGTTCAAACCAAATATCCAACTCATTGTTGTAGAAAGAGTGGCTTGCTTGGTCACTGATATCAATGCATTTTGGATTAATCTTGCCCTCAATCATATCTTCTGCCCAAGATTCGGTATCTTCTTCCATGCTTTCTGCTTGTGACGAAGCCATGTCATAACCAGCTTCTATCAAAGCTTTACGCAATGATTCAGTCTTCTGCTCTTGTGTGAACACTTTTGTATCATCCATCTTTATCTGTTTTCTATTTTACACCAGAGTTTGGCAATGTAGCACCTAACATCTGATAATGGATTTCCGATTATACGAATTTTCTTATTCTGAATTGTCAAATTTTGAATACAAAGATAATAATAAATAATGTAAAAGCTGTAATGTTATGTGAAAAACTATAGTATTTTTTTTGCAGAATTAACAATAAAAGGCAACTATAGGTGACATTTTTCCTATAGTTGCGCTTTTGAATAGAGACTTTCCGTTTCACTCCCTATAAGATTCAATCAGTACTTCAACCACTGAAGGGCCATTTGCAAAATACACCAGAGCAAATATAGTGAAGTGGCATACGAGATGCCAGCCCACCACCAGAATACTTTGGGTGATAGGAACACTCCTTGACAAGATTTTATGAAAGACTTGATTTCTTCGTTCTGATTGCGAAATTCTTGTAGCTGCAACCTTCTATGGCTGGCAAGAAGATCCGTCTCTGCTTGAATCAGTTTCTTCCTTGCAGATTGGATGGTGGTTAAGCACTCATCGGTCATTTCAACCTTTAAGACTGTCGCCTCGGCCTGGGTAACGGCACGGCAGAAAGCGTAAACAGCAGTATTCATACTGTCTTTGGCTGCATTCAATGCCTTCACCATGTCCGTTCCATCTTTGGACGCTTTCTCGACTTTTTGAACACAATCGCGCAAGTCGCTCATGGCTTGCTTCAGAAGTTGAATCTCATTGTCAAGGTTGGCCTTTAGTTCCTTGACCTCTTCCTGTTTGTCAATTTCTTCGACAAGATTACTATACTTGGACATAATGAATTGTATTTAACGGTGTGGACCTTTATATTTTCTAATAGGTTTGCATAGCCAGTTGGCATGTTGGGCGCAACGTCGTGCCCTCTCATGCTCATCCTCCTCATCATCCTTGCCTCAGTTTGATGGTGTAGAGCCACCGCCACCACAGGATTCCGAAACGGTTGTGGCAGCATCAACGTAGTTCATGAACAGTAGCATAGCCACATTCAAGACGTTTTCAAATGGCACAGATCCGTCAGTTGATTCAATGGTCTCCTTCATAGCCGTGTATGCTTCCATAGGCATTGTGATGGAATAATTCTTATCACCAACAGACAATATCTTCCTGAATACAGTTGGCATTTCTGGTTTGGATTGGGCGACGCTCTGACGTGCAGAATTGTGTTCTGTGAACGATTTTCGTTCTGTAGTCTGAGTGGTGCCAATAGTATAACTGGTCTTATCAACACTTTGAGCTACAGGATGAAGCTTCTTCCATGTGGCTTCAAGTTTGGGAATGGTCAAGTTACGACCTTTGCCCAACGTGGATGACTTGAAACGGGAGTTACCACGAAGTATTGTATATCCATGCAGTACTCCTTGTTTGTTACGTTGCTCATGGACTTTGTAACCACGGCTTTCAAGACCATGTTTATAATCGTTCCTGTTGTTGCTTGACATTCCACGAAGGATGTCATAACAAGCTTCCGTTATCTCCTTCTCGTGAGCCTTGTGAATATCCTCGGGCAACTCCCAACCCCGTTCAACGTTAATGGCATGAGCAACCTTGACTGCACTATCGCCAACGAAGGAGTCATTCATCAGGTTCCCGTCAAGGTCGATGCGGTTGATGAGGATATGAAGATGAGGGATACCTGACTTTGCATCAAAGTGAAAACAGGCAAAAATCTGCGCTCTGTGCAGATTGAACTTGCCCTTTCCTCGCTTCTTTCCCTCGTTGGCTTGGACCTGTTTCTTGAACTCATCAAGAAATCGAGTCGCATAGTCGTACCAGTCTTTGAGTGTCCAGCCCTTTGTTTCTTCAAGGGATGGGGAAACCTCCATCAGAAGGGTCGGCTTGATGACAGGCTTGCGCCTGAATTTCGGTTCGTACTTCTGATGGATGGTTTCCATCGCTCCCCACATGGCGAGAGGAGTAAGCCCATCGCCAAGGTTACGTGTCAGCACCATGTCAGCACGATTATGCTTGGTGGCATAGTTCGTCATGGCTGAGCCATGCGATATAGACCTTGCTTTTGCTATCATACCATTATCTTTTGAACATATTTTCTATTTCTACTAACCTGCGGATAAGGCTGTTTACACCCTCAATCCATTGGCGCATGAATTGCTCGTTGCGGAAGTACTTCTTACGCTGTTCCTGAGTAGTGCCATAAAGGGCATTTTTTATCAGGATGAGTTCGCCTCGGGCAGCTTTCAGCGATATCAAGGCATCAGCCTCCTTGTCGCTCATCATTACTTTTGGCTCCTGTCTCAAAGATGTGTCGTGGATATACTGGCTTTTCTTCAGTCCACAGACCGAAGCCATCTCTATAATTCTCTGGTTCTCTTCGGGCCTATAGCACATGGTGATACGTGGATTGCGCCCTTTATGTTCTGTTATCTTATTCATTTGTAGATGGGTTTATCGTTAACTTATAACTGGGATTGGTCAACCCAATGTGAGCCTGCGAGTATTGCAAGAGGTCAAATAGTCTGGCAAGTAGCAAAGCGGATTGTCGGACATTGACACTTCTTGTTTAGAGAGTACGATAATTCAGGCTCCTTCAGGTGGCATTTCCTTTCCCTATCGTTATCTCGATTAGAGTGGCTGGTTGCTTCGATGCAGAGTCTCGACAACCAGCCATTCTCCATTAGCAGTTAGGGATTCACGACAATTCCTTTGATACTCTCGTAAGTGTTCTCATTCCCGTCCTTTTTGAGAGAGAATGCTTTGAGTGTAACCATAGGGAAATGAAGAGTAATCAAGCTGTTGTAACGAGCAATAGCTTCAGAAATCTGCTTTCTAGTCATCATCTCAAAGCAAAGTTCATCAAGAGGAGTGTCGCAATTAGTCCCCTTATGCACCACGTCATCAGTAGAGATGAAACTTGTGATGCATGGCTCGATAGCGAATTCATTCTCGGAGAGTGAAAACTTTATCAGTCCATTCTGCTCCAGGTTGTACATGATGTGGAGCACATCCTTGGGAGTAACCTCCAACGCTCTACGAGTTCGTAGAGATGGAAGAAGGCTGTAGGCCCATACACGAGTTGGAGATCTGTATTGTCCTCATCCATAGAAAACGATGCTGTGAGATGGGACATGATGTCCATGAAGAATTTGGCGTTAATGCCGTTCATAAGGAAATTGAATTCCTTCTGTGACAATCTAAGTGTTACGGTCTTGATGTTTGAAATCATAATTTAACAAGATTTAAAAAGTTTGTGAATAAGTTAATTATTGCGGTATGTACCGTTCTTGAATACTATTATCTCCACCATCTCGTTGAGACGGTCTGCGATACGGTCATCGTAGTGCTCTCGGATTTGTTGTGGAGTGAGGTTAGTGGTGATGACGGTAAAAAGCTGCTCTTCGTAGCGCTTTGTCAACAGGTCAATGACTGGAGTATAGACATTGCCATAATCCATCACCTCTGAAGGCTCTGTGCCAAGATCATCGATGCCGAGCATATCCACACTGATGAGTTTGCGGTATGCCTCATAGTTGTTCTTGCAGAAGTATGCAATGTACTTCGCATCTACTATCTGGATTCCGTATGTGCCATCGTTGAATGATTTCGGAATACGCAGATTGTTTAGTAGCTGTTGGAATGCTTTGAGCATGGTGCTCTTGCCATTATCACAACTACCACATAGCAACAGACCGAACTTGGGGGATGACGAGGTAAGCCAATGAGCTATCTCATGAAGTTGATTCTCCATATCCTCGCTAGTGCAGAAGCTACGGTGGCGATACTCCACCTCAGCCATCATTGCTGCTAACAGATAGACATACGCCTCGTCTTCAGACATGAGCAACTTAAAACGAGCCTTCATAGGGCGACGCTGTAGTAGAGATTTCTTTAATGCCTCTACGTCGATTTTGAGTTTCTTTTCCATTACTAGAATTTTTGATCGAATCCTTTTTATTAAAATTATCTTTCTCTTTATCTTTTAAAGGGGTAAAGTCTGCCGTCAATCCATCCGTCAACTTTACCGTCAAGTTATCCGTCCAAATTAGTAGTGAATATTTAGATGGTACATGATGTGATTTGCCTTCAGTAAAAGAGATAAGTCCACGCTTGGCAAGATTCTTGCGAACGGTGCAAAGTGTCTATTTGGACATGTGCAGCATCTCGCAGATCCGTACCGTAGAGCATGGCACTGGCATGTTCCAGCGGTGTTGGTTGCACTCGTTCACTATGAAAGCGTAGAGTGCAACCTCGCTGGTGGACATGTACTCCAAAGATGAAGCACGCCAGAACTGATTCATGTAATCAATGTACGTCATATTACATTCCTCGTCTCATAGAACTGTTCGCTACGTATGCACACGTTTCATCGTAGATGTCATTGACAGACTTACGAGAGGTCTGCATTAACCAGTTGTCAATTTCCGACTTACGGAAAATGATACTCTTACCAGTCTTATGATAAGCAATGGTGCGATTACTTGTCCAACCGTAAACTGTCTTTTCGGCAGGATGGTTAGGGAGGTAATTGCATAGGTCTTGCAGAGAGCACCAGGCATCAGCCTCTACATTGTTGTTAGACTGCAGAGCGTCGAACTTCTGTTCAAGCGTCTCCAACTTCTTGAGGATGGTAGCCACCATTTGTGGCATTGCATCGAATGAAAGAACATCATTATTCATTATAGAATTGTGTTAAAGTTGGCTGCAGCGATATGCTACAATCACTCTCTTTGGTAAGAAAGCGACTGCAAAAGTATCGTTAAAAGCAATGGTTATTTCTGCATGATTCTGTCCACCATAAGTCCATCATTATTATATCCGCTTAATCTGTATAACTTATTGATAGTCAGACATAATAATTACTCAAATCAATGAAAAATAATTTTATGGTGATTTCGTGGTGATTTGAATCACCATCAAATCATCATTTTTTTGAATAGAAAAAAGGGTAAAAACGAAAGAAGTCACTCACACGTGAATGTGAATGGCTTCTTGAAAAATGACGTGAAAGTCGCTATGAAAATCGACTTGCTATAGCGTTATTAGTTCTACTGATTATTGGAACCGTCAGGAGACTTGATCTGGTCGTTTGAGAGGGAAATACGGATTGCATCAGCCGCAGCCTCTTTCTTCTCATCGACAATCTTAGCGTATATCTGTGTTGTGGTCACCTTTCTATGGCCAAGCATCTTGCTGACGGTATAGATGTCTGTGCCATTGGTAAGTTGCAATGTGGCATAGGTATGGTGGAAACAGTGGAAGGTTATGTGTTTCGTGATACCAGATGCCTCAATCCATTTCTTGACAGGCCGGTTGATCCATGACGGATCCTGCAAACCTTCAAATACAAGTCGGTCTGCATCGCCTCGTTCACCACATAGCAAATAGGCTTGGTCAGAAATCGGCATGTACTCTACACCTTTGGTCTTTTGCTGGGTGAAAAGAAGTCGATAGTGCCCCTCGTCTTTCAGCACATCACGCCATTTCAACTGCTTGATATCATAGTGGCGCAGTCCTGTCAAAGCGGAGAAAAGGGCAGCTCTTCTGAGAATGTCACTCTCGCATGGAGTGGAGGCTAATTGGTTGAGTTCCTCCAATGTGAGGTATTCACGTTGGCTTTCCTAGTAGGATATGTTCTTCACTTTGGCTGCAAGGTCAACATAGAGGTAGCCATCAATAAATGCTTGATGAAGTCCGGCCTTGAAGATGGAGAAATAGGTAGAAGCGGTATTTGCTGATATGGTCCCAGACTTACCCCCACCTTTAGGCGCTTTGAGGAGATAATCTCTGTAATCTTCAATCAACGTTAGGTCAATGCAGCCAAATGGAAGAGGCTTGTTGCCTGTGTATAGTTTCATCAATGCCAGCTCTCGGCTCCAGTTTACTTGAATTGACTTGGTACTATTCCTGTGGCGCTTCTCCTTCAGCTCGTCAAAGTACTTGATGAAGTCACACTTTGCTCTTTCGTTTTGAGCTGCTTGTTCAGCCTCACTATCTGTGTACAAAGACTGATTATCGTATTCGTGCTGACGGAGGTCACGTACTTTGTCAGCAAAGATGCAAGCCTCTTGGTCTTTTTGTGAGCGGCACATGATGATTCCATTGGCATCACGCTTGGGGCGATAGTAGGCTTTACCATTAGCCAGTGTCCTTCCTGAACTATTCTTATCAAAGATAGGAGTAGTTATAAACCGCCCAAGTGGTGCATGTTTGCGTAAAGGCTTATCCTTGCCTGGCTCAAAGACCGGAAAACTTTCTATAAGCAATGACCACTGCTCTTTGTATTCGGATTTGCGGAGTATTACTTTGAATACCGTGCGCTTCATAGGAGTCTTCATAGTTTGATGGATTTGTAGAGTTTGTCGATTTCTGATTTTGGAGCGTACACATAGTTACCTATCTGTCGGGTAGGGATGGAGAACTTGCGTATATGCGCCCATACGGATGAATTATGAATCCTAAACTTCTCTGAGATTTCTCATATGGTATAGCAATTCTCTGGTTCCATGTTGTATGTTTTTGGTATAGGCTTCTTGGCAGCCTTCCTTACCTTCTTTCTTCTTGGGTAACGCAGTTCAAGGTCTGCACGATTCAACCTCAGTTGTTTTGTGCCAAGATTGACAGACGGAATCTTGCCTTTGCGAATCTCACGATACAAAGTGTCTCGTTCAACACAATAAACAGCAACCGCTTCCTGGACAGAAAGGAAATCTCTGATGTCAGGAATCTCTTTTGCCAACTCTTCGTACTTGGCTTCTTTTGCCTCTTTGTATTTCTTTCTCTTATAAGCAACATCGGAACATTGCTTCGAACAATATACTGCATCAATGGTGCGTATCTGGAATACTGCACCACAGATAGGACATTTCCTTCGAATCTCGTATTTTGTCTGAGCCATAAATGTTATATATAATAAGGTGTTACTACTGTTTGTTTAACATCACCGACTAAAGTGTCGCGTTAACGATTTGGCGCAAATTTACGGTAAGAATCCGAAAATCGGCAGAAAGTTACAAAGTTTGACTAAAAGTAAAATCCCGCATAACTACTTGAGTTATACGGGATTTCTATAATTGCTTGTTATTTGATTATCAAACTTACTTCACTTCCTCAAAGTCTGCGTCCTGTACGGTGTCATCAGATGAGCCGCTTTGGGTTTGCTGACCGTCACCTGCTTGCTGTGCACCAGCGTTGAAGCCAGCGTCTGCACCTGGCTGTGCACCGCCTGCCTGGCTGTACATTTGTACACTGGCAGCCTGCATTACGGTGTTGAGGTTGTTGATGGCTGCGTCGATGGCGGCCACGTCGGCATTCTTGTGCGCGTCCTTCAACTGTTGCAAAGCATTTTCGATGTTAGGCTTCTGGTCGGCTGGAATCTTGTCACCGTTGTCTTTCAAGAAGTTTTCGGTGGTGAAGATCATCGAGTCGGCCTGATTCATTTTGTCCACCTTCTCACGTTCAGCCTTGTCGGCGGCAGCGTTTTGCTCTGCCTCGGCCTTCATGCGGTCGATTTCCTCCTGGCTCAAACCTGACGAAGCCTCGATGCGAATCTTCTGTTCCTTGCCCGTAGCCTTGTCTTTAGCCGATACATTCAAGATACCGTTGGCGTCGATGTCGAAGGTAACTTCAATCTGTGGAACGCCACGACGTGCCGGAGCGATGCCTTCGAGG
>QWBY01000879.1_pt1 | contig 19497 bp, 15 predicted proteins | sample 1972471 | NCBI WGS metagenome assembly QWBY01 (sample SAMN09866722, study PRJNA288562) | Human gut metagenome isolate term6_stool, whole genome shotgun sequencing... | reverse complement strand
TACGCTTTGATGTTTTGTGGCAAAAATACCAATTTCAAAGCGTTCATCACTTATGCAGAAAACTGCCGACCGTAGCAACAGCCACACGAGCGAAAATAACTCAGTTACCGAAAATTACTCCATCGTTACCTATGGCAAAATCGGGTAACGGTTTAGTAACTGAACTTCTGCCTAAATCTGCGTATACCTGCCCTTTTTGAAAAAGGAAGTTCTATGCAAATTATTCCGTTTCCTTCTCATTATCAGTCAGTTTACACCAACTTCGATATTTCTTCATTTTCGTTGATTAGTTGCAACTCAATATAGGCTCTTTTGTCGTTCAAAACAATCTGTTTTATAAAATTGAACCAATTTATTGGGTGCAAGGTTGTGCAATAATGTTATTTGCTCAACCTTGCAACTATCCATTTTTTTGAATCAAAATGTTCCATCAATGTTCCGTTTGAGCGTTTTAAATAAAAAAAGGAATCACAACTGTTGTTGTAATTCCTTGTATTTTTAAGACTTTAATCTTTGTAGCGGGACGGGGCTACGATCCCCGGACCTCCGGATTATGAATCCGACGCTCTAACCAACTGAGCTATCCCGCCATCATTTTCAGCTTTTGTTCTTAAAAGCGAGTGCAAAGTTATAGATTTTTTTTTAATCGAACAAATCTTTTTATAAAATTATTTTGGTATTTGTGATTTTCCTTGTGTTTGATGGTGGTTTTGGGGTGCTTCTGCTGTTGAAAGTTTATAAAAAAGCAAAAATAGGTGGTTACATTGATTATTTTATGTACTTTTGCAAGGCAATTGTGCGTATGTATATGATTGCCCGAAAAAGAAAATGTTTCATATCAAAAAATTAGATATATTCATTGCGAAGCAGTTTGGAATGCTTTTCGCAGGAACGTTTGTCATCAGTATGGTTGTGCTGATGATGCAATCTTTGTGGAAGTATGTTGACAAACTTGTGGGAAAAGGCTTGTCAATTGATGTTTTGGCAGAGTTTTTTGGATATTTGGGATTAATGTTTGTGCCGCAAGCTTTGCCGTTAGCGATATTGTTATCATCGTTAATCACGTTTGGTAATTTGGGCGAAAGTTCAGAATTGACCGCCATTAAGGCTTCTGGAATTTCGCTTGTGAAATCGTTTCGTGGTTTGATAGTGATAATTTCGTTCATAACGATTGGTTCTTTTTATTTCCAAAACACGATAGCTCCTGATGCTCAAAAGCATATTTTTCAGATGATTCTTTCGATGAAACAGAAGAGTCCTGAGTTGGAAATTCCTGAAGGAATATTTTATAATGGTATTCCACAAACCAATCTTTATGTTGAAAGGAAAAATTTGGAAACGGGACACCTTTATAATATAATGATATACCGCATGACTGATTCATACGAAGACCAAGCTATTATTTTGGCGGATTCGGGTATGTTGCAGTCTACGGCAGAAAAAAAACACTTGGTGTTGAATCTTTGGAATGGCGAATGGTTTGAGAATATGCGCTCACAAGAGTTAAGTAGCAGTGCCAGTGTGCCTTATCGTCGTGAAAGTTTTTCTAAAAAGAAATTAATTTTAGACTTCGATTCCGATTTTAATCTTACCGATGTTGCTGGAATATCGAACGATGCTCGCACCAAGAGTATCAGTAAGATTCAGCATGATAAGGATTCGCTTATTCAAGTTTATGACAGCGTTGGCAAAGAGTATTATCAAGATGCACAGGTATATTATCCTACTTTCAAATTGAAAGCTAACGAATTAGCACAAGCTAAGCGTATGGCATCTTCTGAGGAGTTAAATCTTGACTCTATTTATGGAAAGATGAGTCCAGACGATAGACGTCGCACCATTGACCACGCTTTGAATAATGTTCAGCACGAGATTTCAGACCTTGATTTCAAGAGTATGATAACCAGCGATGCCGATAAAATGATAAGACAACACGATATTGAGGAAATCAATAAATACACTTTGGCTTTGACCTGCTTGATTTTCTTTTTCATTGGTGCTCCTTTGGGTGCTATTATAAGAAAAGGTGGACTCGGTGTGCCTATTATTGTCAGCGTGTTGGTCTTCATTATTTATTATATTCTCGATTTCACAGGTGGGCGTATGGCAAAACAAGGCTATTGGGCGATATGGTTTGGACGTGGATTGTCGCCAGCGGTCTTAATACCAACAGCCATTTTTGTAACCTATAAGGCCAACAACGATTCGGCAGTATTTAATATTGATTTGTATAAAAACTTGATGATGCGCATGTTGGGATTGCGTATGAAGCGCGGCATCAGTAGTAAAGAAGTGATTATTAATGCACCAAAATATTTGGAAGATGCCAACTTGTTGCGCAAAATGAATGAAGATATTGCAATGTATGCGATGAAGAAGAAATTGAAATCGCCACCTAATTATATAAAAGTCTTTTTCAAATTTCACCCAGACCACGTTATAGAACGAATCAGTGCAGAGTTGGAAAACATTATTGAAGATTTGGGAAATACTCGAAATAAAATTATCATGGGCGAATTGAACAATTACCCAATTCTTGTAACCAAAGCGCATACAAGACCATTCGAACGCCAATGGATGAATATTATAGCGGGAGTTTTTCTGCCTGTTGGACTTTTCTTATATATACGAATGTGGCGTTTTCGTTTGAGGTTAAATCGCGATTTGCAAGTCATTAAAGCAACAAACGACAGCATTCTTGCAGAGATAGAAATGATAATAGATAAGCAAAAATAAAATAAGTAACATAAAAAATAAAATGAAAGGGAAGCGGTTCAAGCAATTTCACCTTTCTATATAAGATAAAATTATGGAGAATTTCAAACTTAGTAGCATTGAAGATGCTTTAAAAGACTTTAAAGAAGGTAAGTTCGTTATTGTGGTAGACGATGAAGACCGTGAGAACGAGGGCGACCTCATCATGGCTGCTGAACTGATAACACCTGAAAAGGTGAATTTCATGTTGAAAAATGCGCGCGGTGTGCTTTGCGTTCCTGTAACACTCTCGCGAGCAGATGAATTAGATTTGCCACACCAAGTGAGCGATAATACTTCTGTGTTGGGAACCCCATTTACGGTAACTGTTGATAAACTCGAAGGATGTTCTACGGGTGTGTCTGCTCACGACCGTGCTGAAACGATTAAAGCATTAGCCGACCCAAATTCAACCCCTCGAACATTTGGACGTCCAGGTCATATCAATCCATTATATGCACAAGATAACGGCGTTCTGCGTCGCTCTGGTCATACCGAAGCAACTGTTGACCTTTGCAAAATGGCAGGTTGCTATCCCGCAGGAGTGCTGATGGAAATAATGAACGACGATGGTACGATGGCTCGAATGCCAGAACTCATTGAAAAAGCCAAAGAGTGGAATGTGAAAATTATAAGCATTAAAGATATTATTGCTTATCGATTGGCAACAGAATCAAGTATCGAAGTGGGCGTAGAGGTTGATATGCCTACCGCATTTGGCGACTTTCACCTTATTCCATTCAGACAAACAAGCAATGGATTGGAACACATGGCATTAATAAAAGGTACATGGGAAAAAGACGAACCCATACTTGTGCGTGTTCATTCATCATGCGCAACAGGCGATATTCTTGGAAGTAAGCGATGCGATTGTGGAGATCAATTGCGCAAATCAATGCAAATGATAGAGAAAGAAGGCAAAGGAGTCATTATCTATATGCAACAAGAAGGTCGTGGGATAGGGCTGATGAACAAAATAGCGGCTTATAAATTACAACAAGAGCAAGGTTTGGATACCGTTGATGCCAATATCCACCTTGGTTTCAAACCCGATGAACGTGATTATGGTTGTGGAGCGCAAATGTTACGCCACCTTGGTGTTCATAAAATGCGCTTAATGACAAATAATCCAACAAAGCGTGTAGGATTGGAAGCCTACGGATTGGAGATTCACGAAAACGTACCTATTGAGATTACTCCCAACCAATACGATTACCGATACCTCAAGACAAAGAAAGACAGAATGGGGCATGAATTGCACCTATAACGAGCTAACTTTGTAAGAAAAAGAACATATTTTAGATATTTTGGCATTATTTCATTGCATCGTAATGAAATAATGCCATTTTTTCTTCGTTAAATAATAAGAAATTCAGTATATTTGTACTTGAATTTAGACAATTTATGCAACTCATAATAATAATAATGTAAAACAGATGAAAAATCACACTTGACGCATGTCGTAAGAACCATAACAAAATCTGTAGACTAGCGAAAGTAAAAAGGATTTTACATCAATCAAAAGAAAGTAAAAAATAGAGCAAAAAAATAACAGTTAAAAGATATTAATTGCAAGATTAGTTCTTCATTAATTGTTATCTTTGCCGAAAATGTGCGGAAAAATTTCGTCTTTATATGACGTTATATTATCCAATCAGTTTAAAATCAATAAGATAATAATAATTCAATTCATTTATAACTTAAAATTAAAATTTTATCAAATTATGGCAACTACACAACAAAAAGCAGCCCCACAAAAGAAATCAGAGGGCTTCACAGGAGTTAGAGGCGCATTCTGGATTATCGCCGTTTGCGCAGTCGTAGCATTCGTACTGTTCTTTACATGGTTCGGTCACGACATGCACTTCCAAGATCCAGGAACAAGAGAAACTCCTGCTGATGTATGGGGTACAATCTTTAAAGGTGGTATCGTTGTACCTGTTATTCATACATTGTTGCTTACCGTACTCGCTATGTCTATTGAGCGTTGGTTAGCTTTGAAGACCGCTTTTGGTAAGGGTGCTCTTCCTAAGTTCGTTGTAAACATTAAGCAAGCTTTGAGCGCAAACGATATGGCTAAGGCTAATCAACTTTGTGACAAGCAAAAAGGTTCAGTAGCAAACGTTGTTAAGGCTTCTTTGAATGCATATGCCTCAATGGAAAGCGGTGCAAACGCTAACTTGCAAAAGGCTCAAAAGATAGCTAAGATTCAACAAGCTCACGAAGAAGCAACTCAACTTGAGATGCCTACTCTTACAATGAATCTTCCTATTATTGCAACTCTTGTAACACTTGGTACACTTACAGGTCTTCTCGGTACTGTAACTGGTATGATTAAGTCATTCTCTGCTTTGGCTTCAGGTGGTGGTGCAGACTCTGCTGCTCTCTCTGCTGGTATTTCTGAGGCGTTGATCAACACCGCTTTCGGTATTGCAACTTCTTGGTGTGCAGTAGTTTCTTACAACTACTTCTCAAACAAGGTTGACAAGTTGACTTACGCACTCGACGAGGTTGGTTATTCTATCGCTCAGACATACGAAGTAAATCACGCAGAAGAAGCTTAATTTTTGCTAACCCTTTTAATACATTATCGCTATGGGTAAAGTAAAAATTGAGAAAAAAGACACATGGATTGACATGACGCCGATGTCAGACGTTATGACCTTGTTGCTTACTTTCTTTATGCTCACCTCTACATTCGTAAAGAATGAGCCTGTGAAAGTGAATACACCAGGTTCTGTTTCTGACATGAAGGTGCCTGAAAATGGTGTCTTGACCGTGCTTATTAGCCCTGAAAAGGATGCTAATGGAAAGCCTACTGGCGAAGGCCAGGTATTTATGAACTACGACAACACTAATGAGTTGGGACAGATTGTTGATATGGTTGCAACATTAACACCAGAGCAGAAGAAGACATTCTTGGCTGAATCTACATTTGGTGCACCTATTGACCAACTTGCAGCTTATCTTACAAAACCTGCTCAAGCTCGTAGTAAAGAACTCCCAAAGATGGGTATCCCTCTCGATAGTATCCAAGGAAAAGACATGACAGAATTTCAACAATGGGTGAATGCAGCCCGTCAAGTAAATCCTAAAGTTAGAATTGCTTTGAAATCTGACGCAAACACTCCTTATGGTACAGTTAAGAAAGTGATGAGTGAACTCCAAGATATGGACGAAAGTCATTACTACATGATTACACAGTTGGACGCTAAAAAGGCTGTACAAGCAGCTGGTAAGGAGGAATAAGTATGGATATGATGAAAACAGGAAAAGGCGGCGGAAAACAAAAAAAGATAACCGTTCGTGTAGACTTTACGCCTATGGTAGACATGCTTATGTTGCTTATCACATTCTTCATGCTTTGTACATCTCTTAGCAAGCCTTCAACTATGGAGCTGACCATGCCAAGTAATGACAAAAACACTGATCAAGTGAAGAAGAATGAGGCTAAAGAATCTCACTCTATCACGATTTTCATTGGTGAAGATGATAAGATGTTCTACGGAGAAGGTAAACCTGAGCTTGGCAATCCCGCTTGGTTGAAGCCAGCTGATTGGACTACTGGTAAAACAGGTATTCGTTACATTCTTCAACACAAAGAAGTTGATAATGGCGCAAGTGTTCCTTATAACGACTTGAAGATTGCTGTTCAAGAACTTCAAAAGAAGAAGAATGCTAACCCAGATGCTTATCCAGATAGTATCTATCAGGCTGAACTTGCTAACATCAAGATGGGTAACGTGAATGGCAAGAAGGTTTCTACTCTGACAGTTATCATTAAGCCAACTGATAAGGCTTCTTATCGTCACCTTGTGGATATTCTCGATGAAATGCAGATTTCATATATTGCAACTTATGTCATTGATAAGTTGACCCCTGAAGAAAAAGAAGCACTTTTGAAGAAGGGTATCAACGCTTAATTCATTGATGTATAACAATTAAAGAAAAAGAACATGTCAAAAATAGATTTATACGATCCTAAATGGGTCGACATGGTGTTCGCTGACAAGAACAAGGCATACGGAGCCTACGAACTTCGTAAGTCTGTTTCTCAGCGTAATGTCAAGTCTTTAGCTATTCTGCTTGTTGCTGCATTCCTCGGTGGTGGTTACTTGGCTTACCAAGTAAAAAAACACAATGATGACCTTGCAGCGCAAGAAGCATACGCAGCTAAAGTGGAATTAGCTGCTCTTGAACAAGCTAAGAAGGAGCAAGCTGAACGTAAGAAGAATCAACCAAAACCAGAGCCAAAGAAGATTGAGCCTGAAAAGGTTGTGCCTGAAACACGTGCAACTGTGAAGTTTACTGCCCCTGTCATCAAAGATGATAAGGACGTAAAAGAGGAAATGCCTCCAATGGTCAAGATGAACAAGGAGACTAAAGCGGTAGGTGTTGAAAACAAAGAAGGTGTAGACGACCGTTCAACGGTTGCTAATCGTACAACAGTAGTTACACCAGAAGCGATTCCTGAGATAAAGAAACCTGTAGAAGCTCCTAAGGTAGAAGCTCCAAAGGAAGATATCGAAAAGAAAATCTTTACTTTTGCTGAGCAACAACCTGCTTTCAAGGGTAATGTAACCGCTTGGTTATCTTCACACATCGTTTATCCTCAAGTAGCTCAAGATAATAATATTCAAGGTAAAGTAATTGTTAAGTTCGTTGTAGGTCGTGATGGTTCTGTTAGCCAAGCAACTGTTGCTCGTGGTGTAGACCCAGCTCTTGACCGTGAAGCTCTTCGCGTTGTGAACAGTATGCCTAATTGGACTCCAGGTATGATGAATGGTACTCCAGTTAATGTATGGTTCCAGCTCCCAATTACTTTCAAGTTGAACTAATTTGAAATTTATGAAAAGAACTAAATTCTGCATTTTTGTAGGATTGATACTATCCTTAAACTTTCTTTCCTCTTGTGGGGAAAGAAAGGCTAAGGACGGTAGAACAGATACACCGACGTCAGGGACGATTAAGTTCGCCTCTGACGAAAGTTTTAGCAACTTCATTGAAGAAGAGTTGCAAGTATATCAATATCGTTATCCTCAAACTCATCTTCTGCCAATTTATACTGATGATAATACAGGCATGAAGTTGTTGTTAGACCAAAAGGTTAATTTATTCTTTACCTCGCATGGATTGCTCAAAGGTGAAGATGCTATTTTACGCGGTAAAGGTCCAATTCCATCGGTCTTCCCTGTGGGTTATGACGGAATTGCTTTTATCATTAATAAAGATAACAAGGATTCTTGTATCACAGTAAACGATGTAAAACGCCTTCTTAAAGGTGAAGTTACAAAATGGAATCAACTTTATCCAACGTCAAATCAGGGCGATATAAAGATTGTATTCGACAATAAAGCATCGGCAACATTACATTTTGTTGTTGATTCTATCTTAGAAGGAAAAAATATTAAGAGTCAAAACATTGTTGCAGCAACGAATAGTAAGGCTGTAATTGAATATGTGAAGAAGACTTCTAACGCAATAGGTGTGATTGGATCTAATTGGTTGAACGACCGTAGCGACCCTACCAACACCACTTTTAGAAATGATATTCGTGTAATGGCGGTATCAAAAACAAGCAAAGCGACTGATTCAAATAGTTGGCAACCTTATCAAGCTTATTTTCTTGATGGTCGTTACCCATTTGTACGGACGATTTATGCCATTGTAGCCGACCCACATAAGGCTTTGCCTTGGGCTTTTGCTAATTTTATCTCAGGTCCAATAGGTCAAAAAATCATACTAAAAACAGGATTGTTGCCTTATCGTGGCGAAATAAACATTCGAGAAGTAAAAGTAAATAGAAAATAATTGATTAAACTAAAAGGGATATTGTTACGTCAAAGTTCCATTAAGTTTAACTAAATGATACAGAGATTATGAAGACGAAAAAATATTTATTAGCTGGAGCGTTGGTACTAAGTTTATCAACTCCTGCAATGGCTCAAGAAGGTGGCTATAAGGCTGCTCTCAACCCAATTATTAGTGCAATAGAAGCTGCACCAAATGATGCTAAAGCTGGTAAAGACCTTATTAAGGCTTACATGAAAAGTTTCAAAAAGGATGAAGAAGCTCTTGCGGCACTTGGTAATGTGTATTTGGCTCAACGTAATTTCACCGAAGCTAAAAAGGTTGCAAATACCATTATTTCAAACAAAAAACTGAATGGTAGCAAAGGTTATCTTCTTCTTGGTGATATTGATGCGTTACAAGATAGTGTTGGTAACGCTGGTGCTGCTGCAGCATCTTATGAAACAGCAATTAGTTTAGACCCACATAACATTCCTGCTTACGAAAGATATGCAAAGATTTATCGTCATGTAAGCCCTGAAACTTCTGTAAAGAAACTTGAAGAATTGCGCAAAGTAGAACCAAATTACCCTGTTGAAGCTACTGCTGCTGAAATTATGATGGGTGATGGTAAGTATGAAGAGGCACTTCAATGGTTTGATAAAGCTAATTGCGCTAATCTTTCTGAAGATAACTTCTACAAATATGGTTACACAGCCTTTATTCTTCGCAAATACGACAAGGCACTTGAAGTTGTGCGAAAAGGTTTGGAAGCTAACCCAAGTAGTGAATATATTGCACGCGTTGGTATGTTGGCAGCGGTTGAAAAGGGTGCTTATCCAGAAGCAATCGAATTTGCCAATAAGATGTTTGCAGGTTCAGGTAAGAAAGTAGCTAACGACTATGCCGTTTATGGTAAGGCTTTGGTTGGCAATAAGCAATATGCTGAAGCTTTAGAAAATTTGAATAAGGCTTTGGAAATGGATAGCCAAAATCTTGAACCAATGAAGGCTCTTGCTGATGTTTATGCTGCACAAGGGGACGATGCAAAGGCTTTGCAAACTCAAATGGATTACCTTGCAAAGAATCCGAAGGCTAAAACAACCGATTGGTCAAAGCTCGCTCAAACTTGGATTTCAAAGGCTGAAACACTTGAAGATAAAGCACAAAAAGACGCATGCTTAGATAAGGCTATCTTGATTTATGATCGTATGGTAGAAAAATTCCCTTCAATATCTGACTGGATTTGGTCTAACCAAGCTAATGCTGCCCAAATGAAGAATGACGCTGATAAGGTAGCTGAAATTTATAAGAAGATTGTTGCTTTTGAAGAAGCTAAACCTTCATTAGACGCAGATTCTAAGGCTTATTTGGAACAAGTTTATTATGGTTTGGGTTACTATTACTCAAAGACTAATAAGCCTGATGAGGCTAAGGCATATTTCCAAAAAGTATTGTCAGTAAATCCTAATAACGAAAATGCTAAAAAGGCATTAGGCATGTAATGCACACAAATATTGTATAAAAAATAAAGAAAAAGAGCGATGACAATTATTGTTATCGCTCTTTTCTTTTATGCTTTTATTTTCAAAACAGGCTATTTTGAATGTCAAAACCTATTGTTTTTCACTCCAAAACAATAGGTTTTTAAAAAAAAAGAATTTGAATACCCCTAATTAGACGAAAAGAACTCGGCTAAACACCGAGTTCATTATAGGTGGTTCTAAAAATTACCATCGTTAATAGGTTACGTTTTGCTTTCTTTTGTCTTTTTATTGATACCAATCGTCAGTTCATTTGGTGGATAGTCTACCATGCTCCCTCGTTCACTGCTTATTTGTGTTCAATAAAAAAACTCAAAATAGGCAAACTATTTTTTAGAACCCATCTATAGAGAATTAAATAATTAAAACGCTTTGAAGTGTCAAACTTTTGGGGACACTTCAAAGTGTCTTATTTATGGCTCATCCGACATTTCGAGTGATACGTTGCAAATAAGTCAATAGAAAAGAAGAAAACTACCGTTTTTATGTATATTTGAGTTGCAGCAAAACAAAATGTACAAGATGAACAGTAGTTTTCTATATCATGCTTGGTGGCTTTATAACCTTGAATGTAGTAAAGAGGAATACAAAGGTAATACAATTTTCCTGTACACCCACTCTAAAAAGCCACAAACCAAATGTCCCAAGTGCGGCAATTGCAGGTCAGCTAATAAAGACCAAATATTTGAAGCTGACAATTAAAATTTAGGTTAGTTATCCTTGATACAATCAAAAAAAAGGTTCTAAAGCTACGTTTGAATAGTTTTAGAACCTTTTTTATACCTATTATATAAATAAGGTAGATTTTTTTAGAAAGGCAGGTCGTCCGCATTTTCCTCTGTTGCTGTTGGAGGGAACGGAGCGGTTGCGCCTGTGGTTGGTGCTGCTGGTTGTGGAGTCGCTGTTGGTATAGGTGCACCAGCTTGTGCTGCAGCTGCATCAATCTTTTGAATGTTCCATGCGCGAATGTTGTTGAACCAACGACCTTGATATTCGTGCGCATCAATGTCGAAACTTACGATGATTTCTTCGCCAGATTGAATATTAAATTGTGCTATTCTGTCTGCTCCCCAAATGTCGAATACCATTTTTTTAGGATATTGGTCGTGTGTTTCGATAACATATTGTTGCGACTTCCATGGTCCACGTGCCGATTCTCCCTCACGAGCAGGCAATACTGCGATAACTCTTCCTTGTAAATCCATCTTTTGCTTTATTTTTTTATTTATTAGTTCTTTATTTTGTTTTGCGAAATTACTAAAATAGTTCTAAAAATAAAAACTTTTATCCTTAATTTTTGTTTTTCACGTTGCTTTTTCGTATTTTTGTACGGCAAAGAGGAATTTTCTTCTTAGGCGAATGCCTTTGTTGGGAAGTCCTTCATCAAAAAAGAGTTATAACTAAAACAATAGGATACTAATGAGATTTACTATTTCAAGCACTGCCTTGAGCAGTAGATTGCTGTCGCTTTCACGAGTTATTAACAGCAAGAGTTCTTTGCCAATTTTAAATTGCTTCGTCTTCGATGTTTCTAATAATCAGCTTGCTATTACAGCTTCTGATAGTGAAGTTGTCGTTCGTATGTCGTTGAATTTGGAAACATTGGATGGCAACGGAAGTTTTGCTGTGAACAATCAGAACATACTTGATGCTGTGAAAGAATTGCCAGAGCAACCGCTTACAGTTGATGTAAATATGGACGAACACATGATTTACATTAGCTATCAAAATGGTTCATATAATTTCCCAATCGTAAATTCAGATGAGTTTCCTATTCCTCAATCATTGTCTGACGATGCCACCAGCATTTTGATTAGTTCGGATATATTGGTTGATAACATTACACGCTCTTTGTTTGCAACTGCTCAAGACGAATTACACCCTGTGATGAATGGTATTTACTTTGACCTTACTGCTGAAAGTCTTGCCGTTGTTGCAACCGATGGTCATAAGTTGGTACGCAACCGCATTTTTGCTCTCAGTAGCAACGTTCCTGCATCGTTCATTTTGCCAAAGAAACCAGCAGCTTTGTTGAAGAGTTTTGTTGCTAAAGGTGGTGGCGATGTTGTTGTTCGTTTCGATTCACGTTCGGCAGAGTTTACTTTCGCTGATGGTAATTTGATTTGTCGCCTCATTGATGGTAAATATCCAAAATACAATAGCGTAATTCCAGAGAATAATCCTTATCAAATTACGATTGACCGCAAGTCGCTCATCGGTGCTATTCGCCGTGTGCTGCCTTTCGCAAGCGATTCTTCTCAACTCATTCGCTTCCATATTGCTAACGGACAATTAGACCTCAATGCCGAAGATATTGATTTCGCAACAAGCGCAAAGGAAAGTATGACTTGTTCTTATGAAGGCAATCCTATGAGCATAGGCTTTAAAGGCAGTAGCATGTTGGAAATCCTTGGCAATTTGCAAAGCGAGGAAGTTAATATACAACTCGCCGACCCTTCACGCGCAGGCTTGGTTGTTCCTGTTGAACAACCTGAAGGCGAAAACGTGTTGATGTTGGTGATGCCAGTATTGCTCAACGATTAATCAAAACAAAATATAACGTATGGGCGGGTTTCTTGAAATCCGCCCATATCCATAAATATAAACCCACAGCATGTTATTAAATCTTACGAAGCCCCTCATTGTTTTCGACTTAGAAACAACGGGACTTGACCTTGTAAAAGACCGCATTATCCAAATTTCATATATAAAGGTTTCGCCAAATGGTGATGAAGAACGCGAAAATCTTTATATCAATCCTGAGAAAGAAATACCGCAAGAGGTGGTAGAACTTACAGGAATTTCAGACGCTGATGTGGCTTCTGCACCTACTTTTAAGCAAAAAGCAAAAGAATTAGCCGATAAATTCACAGGCTGCGACTTTGCTGGCTTCAATTCAAACCGATTTGATGTACCTATGTTGGCAGAAGAATTTTTGCGTGCAGGCGTAGATTTCGATTTTTCAAAATGTCGTTTGATTGATGCGCAAAACATTTTCCACAAAATGGAACGCCGCAATCTTGCTGCTGCCTATGAGTTTTACTGTGGCAGAAAAATGGAAGAAGATTTCACAGCCCATAAGGCTGACGAAGATACCGAAGCCACATGGCGTGTGCTGCAAGGACAAATAGAGATGTATTCTGCTGAGAAACAAGACGATCCAGAGCGCATTTTGAAAAACGATATGGACGAATTGGCCAACTTCTCAAGCATGAATGACAATGTCGATTTTGCTGGTCGTATCGTTTGGAAAGACCTTACCGACAAGGACGGCAACACACTGCTTGATGATAATGGCAAACCACGTCGCCACGAAGTGTTCAATTTTGGTAAATATCGTGGCTGGGACGTAGCTGAAGTGTTGCGAAAAGACCCTGGATTTTATAGTTGGATATTGGCAAACGATTTCACTTACAATACAAAACAAATTTTGACTCGTATTCGTTTGCGCGAATTTAACAACCGATAAGTTATGCTTACAGGAAAGAAAATTGTACTTGGTATTACGGGTTCAATAGCAGCTTATAAAAGTTGCCTTATCATTCGTCAACTCATTAAGCATGGTGCTGAGGTACAAGTGGTTATAACCTCATCTGGAAAAGAGTTTATCACTCCTATAACACTGTCAGCTTTGACGCATAAACCCGTTATAAGCGATTTCTTTTCACAGCGCGACGGTACATGGAACTCGCATGTTGATTTAGGATTATGGGCTGATGCTATGCTCATAGCCCCCTGTACGGCAGCTTCGTTGGGCAAGATGTGTCATGGCATAGCCGATAATATGCTTATTACAACTTATCTTTCCATGAAAGCACCCGTGTTCATTGCTCCTGCAATGGATTTGGATATGTACAAGCACCCTTCAACACAAGAGAACTTAAAGACACTTGTTGAACGTGGAAATCATATCATTGAACCAGCAAGTGGCTATCTTGCAAGTGGTTTGGAAGGTAAAGGGCGAATGGAAGACCCCGATAATATTGTTGAGGCACTTGAACATTTTTTTAACAATGGAGTAGGGGAATATCAAGATTTGGCAGGTAAAAAAATATTAATTACCGCAGGTCCAACATACGAAAAAATAGACCCTGTACGTTTTATAGGTAATTATTCGTCTGGTAAAATGGGCTTCGCTTTAGCCGAAGAGTGTCGTCGTCGTGGTGCAAAAGTTACGCTCGTAGTTGGACCTGTAAGCCTAAAATGTGCCGAAGATATACACAGAATTGATGTTGAAAGTTGCCAACAAATGTATGATACTTGCATGGAGAATTTCGCTTCTTCTGATGTTGCAATACTTTGTGCTGCTGTTGCCGACTTTAAACCATTGGCTTATGCTGATAAAAAAATAAAACGCGAAAAAGATAATCTGCACATTGATTTGCAACCAACACAAGATATTGCTGCTTCATTGGGAAAATTGAAAACCAACCAGCAGCGCATAGTGGCATTTGCGCTCGAAACAAACGATGAAGAAACAAATGCTTCGGCAAAGTTGGTGAAGAAGAATGCTGATTTCATTGTGTTAAACTCAACGCGAATACCTGGTACAACGTTTCAAGCAGACGAAAACCAAATCACCATTATTTCAAAGGAAGGAAAGAAGGAATATGAAAAGAAAAGTAAAAGTTTGGTCGCTTGCGATATTATTGATAAGTTGGTTTCTATCCTTTAGCAACAATGCTTTTGCTCAAGAATTGCAAGCAAAGGTAAATGTGAATCATAACCAAATACAGGGTACTGATAACGCTGTGTTTGAGAATTTGCAACAAACGCTTGAACGTTTTATCAACGAACGACAATGGACTCATTTGAAGTTTCAAAAGAATGAACGCATTGTTTGTAATTTCAATATTACCGTAACACAGTATGACCAAAGCAGTAACACTTTTACTTGTACTGCGCTTATTCAAGCCAATCGTCCTGTTTTCAATGCGGCTTATTCGTCTACTTTGTTCAATATTCAAGATGCCGATTTTAATTTTGTCTTTGCTCAGTTCGACCAAATTGAGTTTAACGAGGAAAATATTGACAACCAACTTACTGCACTTTTGGGTTATTATGCTTACCTTATCATTGGGCTTGATTTAGATTCGTTTGCACCTATGGGCGGAGAAGACGTTTTACAGCGTTGCATGAATCTTACAAATAATGCACAAAACCTTAGTTTTACAGGGTGGAAAGCATTTGAAAATTCAAAAAATCGCTTTGCTATCATCAATGATTATCTTGACGGAGCAATGAAACCATTCCGCCAATTGCAATACGATTACTATCGTTTGGGCTTGGACGAAATGGCAAATAGCGTGGAACGCGGTAGGACAAATATTACTACTGCCTTGGAAAATAATTTGAAAAAAGCCCATGAAGACAAGCCTATGAGTTTGTTGCCACAGATTTGGACTGACTATAAAAAGGACGAATTGGCGAATATTTATAGTAAGAAGGGTACGCAAAAGGAGAAAGAATCTGTATATGATATTCTTTTCAACATCAATGCGAGCCAAAATGCAACATGGGATAAGATAAAACAATAGAGGGATATGCTCAAGCATCTTTATATTAAGAATTTTACACTCATCAATGAGTTAGACATTGATTTCTTTAATGGCTTTTCGGTAATCAGTGGTGAAACTGGGGCTGGTAAAAGTATCATTCTTGGTGCAATTAGTTTATTGTTGGGCAATCGTGCTGATAGTAAACAAATTAAACAAGGCGAGAAAAAATGTATCATTGAAGCTGTTTTTACGCTTGCGAAAGGTGTCTATGATGATTTTTTTAAGGCGAATGGCATTGATTTGGATATTGATGAAACCATTTTGCGCCGTGAAATTAACGATAGTGGAAAGTCGCGAGCATTTATAAATGATACGCCTGTGTCGCTTACTTTGATGAGAGATTTGGGCGACCAGTTGGTAGATATTCATTCGCAACACCAAAATTTATTGTTGCAAAAAGAAGATTTTCAGCTTAATATTGTTGATATTATTGCCCGAAATGAACAAGAATTGCAGCATTATAAGGAGGCTTACACTGACTATAAAAATACCGAAAAACGCTTAGCACAATTAAAAAAACAATTAGAAGAAAGTGCAGAAAACGAAGAGTTTATGCGGTTTCAATACGAAGAAATAGCTAATGCTAACTTGGAAAAGGAAGAGCAGGAAGAGTTGGAACAAGAGTATAAAACACTTTCACATGCCGAAGATATAAAAGTTTCGTTATACGATGCTGATAACGAACTGAATGAAGACGAAATGGGAGTGGTGAAAAAGCTAAAGAAAGCTGCCGACTTTTTGTCTTCAATCACTGCGGTTTATCCTAAGGCTGAGGAAATTAGTCAGCGTTTAGATGCGGTCTATATTGAAGTGAAAGACATTGCTGAAGAAGTTGGAATGGCAACAAACGATGTGGATTTCGACCCTAAACGATTGGATTTTATTAATGAGAAGTTGGATAGAATCTATCATCTGGAAAAGAAATTCCATGTAGAATCAATTGCCGATTTGTTGGATATTGCTAATGATTTAAAGACAAAATTGAGTGCAATCGACAATAGCGATGAAGCTTTAAACGAAGTTGAGGCGGAAGTAAAAGCCAAGGAAAAAAGATGTAAAGAGTTGGCAATTGCTTTGACAAAAAGTAGACAAAAAACTGCGAAAATCATTGAACAGGATATGAAAGAAAAGCTTGTACCAATGGGAATTCCTAATATTCAATTCCAAATAGCCATGGACAGCAAACCATTAGCAAGTGATGGTGCCGATAAAGTGGAAGTTTTGTTCTCAGCGAATAAGAATAGTCCGTTGCAACCCATAGCACAAGTGGCGTCAGGCGGTGAAATTGCACGAGTTATGTTGGCTTTAAAGGCAATGATAAGTGGTGCAGTGAAATTGCCAACTATCATTTTTGACGAAATAGATACGGGTGTGAGTGGCAAAGTAGCACAACAAATGGCATTCGTTATGCAAGAAATGGGCAATAAAAACAAGCAAGTCATTTCCATTACACACCTTCCGCAAATTGCTGCGTTGGGTTCTACGCATTACAAGGTAGAAAAACGCGATACAGAAAAGGGTACTACGAGTAGACTAAGACAACTCTCTGAAGAAGAGCGAGTAACCGAAATAGCACAAATGCTTTCGGGAACTGATATTTCTGAGGCAGCATTGATGAATGCACGCGAACTTTTAAAAATAAATTGATTATAACTTAAATAGAATATGAAATTACGAAAGATATTTTCTTTGCTTTTTGTCATGTGTTTTTGCGGCACATTGTTTGTAAATGCACAATCGTCGGCTGTGAAAAAGGTAGCCGATGCCACATTTACGCTTACAACTTTCGATAAAGAAGGTTCGATAATGTCTACAACCAATGGTGTTTTTGTTTCTTCCGATGGTGTCTGTGTAAGTACTTGGAAACCATTTATAGGAGCTGAAAAGGCTGTGGTTATCGATAACAAAGGACAACGATATGATGTTGAAATGTTGTTAGGCGCAAATGAAATTTACGACATTGTAAAGTTCAAAGTCAATGCAAAAACAATTGCAGCAAAGCTATCTTCAAGTGTTTCTGATAATTCTGAAGCATGGATAGTTCAGCCTTCTAAAGTGGGAATGCCAGAAAAAGCGGTAGTTTCGAAAGTAGAAACTTTTATGAATAAGTATAATTATGCTGTACTTAACACTTCCGCACCAGAGAAAATGAATGGTGCTCCTGTGGTAAATCCACAAGGACAAGTCATCGGTATTTATAATAATTCGGGCGAATTGCGCAGCTCTACCGATGCAGGCTATGCCGTAGATTTTAAGCTTGTAGGACTTTCTCAAAATGATTTGACCATGCAGCAATGTGGTATTTGTGTTGGATTGCCTGATAATTCAGATGAGGCTGTCATTGCTTTGATGTTGTCTTCACAATCAAAAGCGACGATAAAGCAACAACTTCTAAATGAGTTTATCAAGAAATTCCCAACGCTTAACAATGGATATTCTATGCTTGCAACCGATTTCATAGCAAAGGGTGATATTGCAAATGCCGATAAAATTTTGACAGAAGCAATCTCAAAAGCTACTGCCAAAGACGAAGCCCACTATAATTATAGTCGCCTGATTTATAAAGGAATAACACTTCCTTCATTAAAAGACAAGGTGAGTGCGCAAGGGTGGACGTTAGATAAAGCTATGAATGAGGTTGAAAAGGCTATAAAAGAAAAAGATTTGACTGTTTATAAGCATCTTAAAGCGCAAATTTTATATGCAAAAGGTGATTACAAACAAGCCAAAGATGGCTTTGAAAGTCTAACAAAAACTGATATAAAGAATCCAGAACTTTATTTGGAATTAGCACAATGTGCTGAACAAATGAAAGGAAATGATGATGAAATATTGGGGTATTTGAACAAGAGCATTGAACTTTGCGATACGCCTTATGTGCAAAATGCAGCACCTTATTTCTTTGCTCGTGCGCAGCAATACGACAAAATGGGGCAATATCGTGCAGCAATGAAAGACCTTTATGTTTATGAATTTCTGAACAGAGGGCGTCTTGATGCTTCGTTTTATTATATGCGTGAGCAAATAGAAGTAAAAGGAAAATTATGGCAACAAGCGATGCAAGATATTTTAATTGCCACACAGCTTGCCCCAGAAGAACCTATGTATTTTGCAGAAACAGGCAATTTATTCTTGCGATTAGGCAAATATGACGACGCTATTTTGGCTGCCCAAACTGCAGTAAAGCTAAATTCCGAATATTCTGAGGCTTATTTGATACTTGGAATTGCACAATGTAAAAGCAATAAAAAAGACGAAGGAAAGGCAAATATAGAGAAAGCAAAAGCATTAGGTAATCCCCAAGCTGATAACTTCTTGAAGGGATTACAATAAAATAAATACGCAATTATTTGGTAAAAACGAATAAAAGCAGTAATTTTGCACCCGAATTTAGGGGTTCCGTAGCTCAGTTGGATTAGAGCAACAGCCTTCTAAGCTGTGGGTCTTGGGTTCGAACCCCAACGGAATCACGAACACGCAAAAAGAGGATTTTGGAAACAAAATTCTCTTTTGCGTTTAGAATGAGCCACTTGTAAGCTAATTAGCACATTTAGAGGTGTTTATACTTAATGTTAAACCGGTACCGTCCTTAAAGGTGTGTAAGCTATTCTTCTCTTTTATCCTTGTTATTTCCATTTTTCTTTATTTTCTCCCAACTTTTGAATTGGTATATTTTTCTTTTGTAAGCACTTTTAGTCTCCTCCATTGCTACGAACCCCAAGAGAAAGATGACCGCTTGTGCTGATGGCATAGATGTTCTCATGTTGATAGTCCTCTTATACTTTCTGTTGAGTCTTTCAATCCAGTTTGTCGTGTATATACACCTTTGCACTTCTTTCGGGAAGTCCATA
>QWBY01004290.1_pt1 | contig 19498 bp, 16 predicted proteins | sample 1972471 | NCBI WGS metagenome assembly QWBY01 (sample SAMN09866722, study PRJNA288562) | Human gut metagenome isolate term6_stool, whole genome shotgun sequencing... | reverse complement strand
TAAACCTATACACACCCAAAAAGTATTATATCAAGATTTTTAAAGAATAGCTTCAAACTCTTTGCTGAATTTTATCTTCCCCATTCCCTATGGGTAAGGGAACTTGTGTCCAATAACCAACCTATTTGTGATAAGTTGAGCAAAAAATGACAAATCGACCTTTCTTGTAGGGTTAAATGAGACGCAAGCAAGTTTTGAAACAAACAAGGAAATTGTTTGCGGAAATAAGGAAAAAATAAAAATTTCAGTGGCATATTGGCTATTCAGAAGCAGTTGTTGAAAGATTATGAAGAGGATATTACAAAGTATGTTGAGGGTTTGGATAAAGGAAAAGTTAAGGCGGTATATAACCATATTTCCACCTTTCTTGCCAAAGAAAACAAGCGTTTTCAGGTTACAAAAATTGGCAAAAATGCTCGAAACAGGGATTACATCAGTTGTGTGGAATGGCTTGCCGATGCAGGCGTTATCAATATGTGCTATTGCTTGAGCCAACTCGAACTTCCTTTGAAGGGGAACTACGACCCTAAACTCTATAAAATTTATTATAAAGACACAGGATTGCTTATTGCATCGCTTGACGAAGAAGCACAAGAAGACTTACGAGCTAACAAGAATTTTGGTACATACAAGGGTGCTATTTATGAGAACATTGTAGCCGATATGCTTGTAAAACAGGGTTATAACCTCTATTATTATAGTAGCAATAAGCCTGCACTTGAAATGGACTTCTTTGTTAGAGATGCCAATTCTTTAATTCCTATCGAAGTAAAAGCAAACGATGGAGCAACAATATCGCTCAACAAACTATTAAAAGACAAGAAATATACCGATATAAAATACGGAATAAAGTTGGGATATAAGAACATTGGGTTTAATGGAAAATTCTATACTTTTCCTTATTTCTTGACTTTCCTACTAAAGAAATTTATTTCGGCAAGTTGAAGAAAACATACAAATGAATAATTTTAGACGATTTAAAAAAAACTTTCGTTGGCTTTGTTGTATCTTTGCACCCATGAATGGAAACGGCAAACTTGGGAAAGTAGGAGGGAGTGGCTGGATAGCGCATGTGGTAGCCCTCTGTGTGATTATGATTTGGGGCGGAACGTTTGTCAATACGCGTGTGCTGATTGACAAAGGGTTGCTTCCTGAAGAAATATTTGTATTGCGCACCGTGGTGGCTTACTTTTGTATTTGGTTTATATCGCCAAAGAAAGTTTTTAGCAACTCTGTGATTTGCACGGCTCCACTCATCACTTTAATCCTTGCTTTGTTCTTTTTTAAAAGTGTGAAAGCGAGTGTTCCCGTTGTTGTGGGGTCGCTGTTGGCTTTGGTGGGTGTTGGTATTGTTATTTTTAATGGTCATTTTGTGTTACACCTCGACCCTTTAGGCGACTTATTGGCATTGGCAGCAGCTGTGAGTTGGGCTATCTACTCATTGGTAATGAAGAATTTTTCAACACGCTACTCGTCAGTGTTCATTACTCGAAAAGTTTTTTTCTATGGACTTATAACGATAATGCCTGTCTTTCTTGCCCACCCTTGGTCGTTCGATTTCAAAGCATTATTAACTCCGAGTATTGGACTTAATCTTCTATACCTTAGTGTGATAGCCTCGTTTGTATGCTTTGCAGCATGGGGGTGGGTAATTTCACAATTGGGTGCATTGCGTGCATCTAATTATATTTACTTCAATCCTGTTACAACAGTCATAATGAGTGCGCTGATTTTGAACGAACACATGACAATAATTGCCTTTATGGGTAGCGCAATGATACTTTCAGGTGTCTTCATTTCTAATAAAGCAAAAAATGTAGGATAGGAAAACGTAGACGAAATTGTTCTTTTTCAAAGTGCAATTCCTCGCCACGACCATGTTCAAATTCCGTTTCACACCATTTGCATGGTTCGTTTGGCTTAACGAAATTGTTCTAAATTCGTGTAAAAAAACGCTGCATTTTGCAATGAAACACACACCTCTATAAACAATTGATTATCAACACATTGCATAATGCCTATATTTTTCGCAAAAAAACATATTGTTTTGAATGGCAAAATAATAGAATAGAAAAATTCAAGTATAGGATTGTTCTATTTTTCCGTATCAATATTTTTCATATTAAGCAAAAAAAAGCTATGGTTTTGCAGATGAAAACCATAGCTTTTGCATTGTTAAAATGTATGTGTATTTATTTTACAACTACCTTTCGGTTGTTTACAAGATAGACACCTTTTGGTAGTCCGTTCATTGTAGTTGCTGCATGGCGTACAAGAGTTCCTCCGAGTGTGTAAACATTAAATTGTTTTGCCTTGGTGCTTGTTATGGTAGCTATTGCTGTAGCAGTTGTGTTAACGGTTTCAGCTGCCGATTCTTTATCGCCATAGAGAGCGGTTACTTGGTAAATGTGGTCGCCTGTTGGTACGTTTTGGTCAGTGTAATGTGTATCGGTTGTTTCGATGAGCAAGACACCATCACGATAAACTCTATAGGCTGTTGGCGCACCTCCTTCAATGTAGTAGGTTACGTCATCGAGCATGAAGACAAATGATTGTTTGGCATTTGAAACATGTCTGATAGCAAAGTATTTTGTTCCCTCTGGGAGATTTACGTTTACCTCTTCCCAGCTGTTGGCATTTGCTACGATGCGTTTTCCGTCAATAGCTTTGAAGGCTTCTACTTGATTGGTTGTTGTCGAGTAGAGTACTTCGTATTCTTGTTTCATTTCGTCTGTAAGGCTGTTTACATAGAAACTTACGCTTTGTGCTTTGCCTGGTAGTTCTGGACTTATAAGCCAATCGTTGTTATCAATGTTTCTGAACTTTTCAGGTGCAGTTTCGTCATCAACGAATGAGAAGATAGATGCCAAATATTGCTTTCCACTATGTGCCTTAAATCGGTTCATTCCTTTTTCTATAAGGTCGTATCCGTTGTATTGGTGTGGATTGAAGACGATATATGCGAATGGTTCACCCTGATGTTCATACGGCATAGGTTGGTCATGACTGTCTTTGATGAATCCCATACCGCAGTTTCCATTGTCGCCGTCATGCAAAGTCCATGGGGCAAGGTTGCTAATACTCCATGGATTGTAGCTTTCAAAATCGTCTGTTGTTGGTACTAATGGTGAAGGTGTTTTCCAATTTAGCACTATGTTGTAAGCCGCTGTACTGCTTTGTTCTTTCTCAATGGTAAGATTTTGAACGCGTGAGAGTTTTGGCGATGTAAGCTGTATTTCCGATACGGCTTTGTTGTTTTCTTCTACTTGGTCGTCTTGGGCTTTTATTTCTACAACAACAGGTAGATTTTCGGTAGTTTCAAGCAAGCTTGCTTGATAGTCAATTTCATAGGCTTTTGTTTCAAACGAACCTATTGGTTGTGTTTCTTTGATTTCTTTTACAACCTTGTCGCCTACTTTTATACTAATGGTATAATTATCTACTTTGTTTTTGCCACGATTGTTTGCCACAACTTTTAGTTTCGTTGTTGTGCCACGCTCCATTTTCTTTTCGTTCGAGAGAGTTACACCCATATCAGTTGGTGCTACATCTCCTACATGTATGTTATCGATATAGACATAAAGTGGCGCATACCCATCTTTTTTGTCTTCCATAAGGAAGTTTACACAAATGTATCGTTCATTGATGTATTTCGACAAATCGAAACTTTTTGTAACCCATTGGTTTTGTATTTCTTTAGCTAATTGGGCAGTTTCAAGTATGGTTGTCTTTCCGTCAGGTGTTGTTACACTTGCTGTAAATGTTCCGTCTGTAGCGTTATTTTTCTGTCTGTAAACAAAGTGTGGTTTTTTTGTATTGGCTAAAGATATTTTGTAACTGCTAACCTTAAGCAAGTCATCTTTCATTGTCATGAATTTAGCGCAACCTCCATCATTGTCTGAAGCATCAGTTTGTTCGGCAGTAACACCTGCACCCATAACGCTACAACCTGTCCCTTCTGTTGTAATAAGGAGATATTGTCCCCATTTTCCGTCAACAAAACTTTGTTGGTAAGGAGCATCAAGCGGTGTACCCAACAAAATAGTGTTAGAAATGGCAACATCATCGCTTTCTCCTATTTTATTTTTTGCACTTACACCGAGGAACATATTACCACGAGGTCCTTGGTCGGCACCAAAATCTAAATAGAAACAGGTTTCGCCCATAACTTCAGCAACTTTGGCAGTAGGAATAGGCAAACCTGTCTGTGCGCTATAATCAAGTTTATAGATTTCATAAGTAACCTCCTCTGGCTTAATAACGCCCTTATGCACACCCTTTGAAGGATTCCATGAAAGGAACACCTTGTTTGGGTCGTTATGTAAAACCACATTTTCAGGTACATCAGGCACATCTACACCAATATAAACGGTTTGCTTTATGCTCGGACCGCTACCCACAGCATTATAAGGAGTAGCAGTATAGGTGTAAAGTCCATCTTTTTTCAAACTTTCATCTATACAAGTAACCGTTTTTCCTGCCGAAGTTTTAAGGTCGGCTACCAATCCATTTGGTCCCTCAATACGAATGCCCTGCAAATCGGTAAGGTCGCTTTTATCAAAAGTCTTGGTTGGCGCAGTAACACTAATAGTAGCCTTCAAAGCAGCTGTAGGGTCGGCAGTCAAAATAAAATTGGTAGCCTCGGCCGGCGACTTTGCTTCTGGTGCAGCTTGAACCGACATATCGTCCAAATAGAGCCAAATACGTGTACCCTCGCTAATGGCATGGAAACCAATATAATAAGTACCTGTAGAAGTTGGTTTTACTTCTTGCATTATTTCTTTATATTCAGTGTTATCAACCTCAGTTTCCGACAAAACTACCGTCTGCATAGCCTCTACCGTAGGCGCAGTCCCCATCTTCACCTCATAACGTTCGGGGAAAGTAGATTGAACACATTTTACTCGATAGCGCAAATAATAAGTCTTGCCACCTGTCATTTTCAAACCAGGTGTAATAAGCCAATCGTCAGCCTTATTAGCACTATAACAATAAGTGGCAGCACCATTACCAGTGCTACTATTAATAAAATGATTCCAAACACCTTTCTTATAAGCATAAGAAGTAGCCTCAGCATCATGATTCACGTCAATCGTAGTAAACTGAGCAAACTCATCAGGACTATCAAAATTGACACTCCAAGGTAAATCTTTAACAACTGCAACAGAAGCCTTAGCTCTACGAGCAACACGTTTTAAAGAAGAGCCTGAAACTGAAAAGCGCAAAGGAGAAACAACACGCTTCGTACCAGTAAAAAGCTCCACACAATTCTTGTCAAAAGCAGAAGATTTACCTTCGACTAAACCATTTGTCTGAGCAAAAGCTGACAAAGAACCAAACACCATCATTGTGGCAGAAAGGCAAAAAATAGAAAATTTATTATTCATAAACCATTTAGATTAATTGTACAAAAATAACACAAATGTTTCACATCACAAATTATTCAAAAAAAAAATTTCATAAAACAACAAAAATATTAACTCCCTGAAGAGTTATTGTTAGTAGGTGTTCAAAACTAAACGTACCTATCTTTCTTAGTTTTTTTTATTTCCTTAAATCTTCCTTTCAAGAAAGGAAACTTTTGATAGAAAAATAGAGTAAAGGAATGCTTTGTAAAAAGACCTTTTCAGATTAAAAAGCCTCTCTATATTTATTTTCGTCCTTATCTTCAAGCATTGAAAGGTAACTGTTGTATCGACTTTCAGCTATATAATGCTCTTAGTTCCTCTTTGTCAATATCGAATGTGCCAAAACCTTTAATGCCTGGCGTGTCAATAACGTAGCCTCCTTCGGGCAATTCAAGCATTTCGCTGAAGGTAGTCGTGTGCATTCCCGTGTTGTGGGTATCAGAAATTTCGGCTGTACGTAAGTTTACGTTGGGCAAAAGTTTATTGATAATAGTTGATTTCCCCACGCCACTATTGCCACTCATGAGCGTAACTTTGCCAGCGAGTAACGGACGGAGTTTCTCTATGCTTTCTTCTGAATCATTTTCAGCAGTAGCTTGAACTGTAACACATTTATAACCAATGCTTTCATACAATTTTATAACAGCCTCTTGATACCTTCGCTCGTCCTCATTGAGTAAGTCGTGTTTATTGAATACTAGCACAACGGGTACACGGTAAGCCTCCGCACCAGCCAAAAAGCGGTCGATAAATGTTGTGGAAGTCTCAGGATAATTGATGGTAACAATCAGGAATGCTTGGTCTAAGTTGGCGGCTATAATGTGGCTTTGCTTGGATAGATTAGACGATTTGCGTATAATGTAGTTCTTACGGTCTTCTATTTCTGAAATAAAAGCTGTACCTTCTTGATTGATAATGATTTGAACGTAGTCGCCTACTGCAATAGGATTGGTAGAGCGAATCCCTTTTAATCGGAAATTACCCTTTATTTTACTTTCGATAGTTCGCCCATCGTCGGTTTTCACCGTGTACCAACTACCTGTATTCTTTATTACTAAGCCGCGCATAAAAACAAAAATTCCCTTATTCTCCTATGGAAGAGAATAAGGGAAGGGGGTTAGACTGTCATTATTTCTTTTTCTTTCTCAACGAGAAGTGCGTCTATTTTCTTGATATATTTATCGTGAATCTTCTGTAATTCCTCTTCAGCATCTTTTTCTAAATCCTCTGAAAGTCCGTCTTTTATGGCTTTCTTGAATTTATCTTTGATGTCTGAGCGTACGTTACGCACCTCTACTTTTGTGCGTTCGCCAATCTTGTTGCTTTGTTTTACAAGGTCACGGCGGCGTTCTTCGGTAGGTTGTGGAAGACTGAGGCGAATAATTTCTCCGTTGTTGTCGGGTGTGATGCCAACATCAGAATCCATAATAGCCTTCTCAATGTCTTTGATAGCTTTTTTGTCCCATGGCTTGATGGCGATAGTGCGTGGGTCAGGCACTGTTACCGATGCTACTTGGTTCAAAGGAACTACAGAACCATACGAATTGACACGTACACCATCGAGAATTGCTACGTTGGCACGACCTGCACGAATACGTTGCAACTGCTCGTCGAGATACATTGCAGCCATTTCCATACGTTCTTCGGCTTCGCTTAATGTTTCTTTAACGTCTATCATATATTTGTCGTTTTAATTTTCTATTCTACAAATTTAGGTATTTATTCGTAATTGTGCAAAAATATAGTGTCTTTTTCTATCATTAGGCGTATATTTCTGCAGCCAAAATGCGCATAGCTTCTTCCAAATAGTGGGCATCGAGGTCATCGAAAGCATTGAGTTCTTTGCTGTCAATATCGAGTACGCCAATGGTTTCGCCCTGCTTGTTGTGAATAGGAACAACTATTTCAGAGCGTGAAAGCGAACTGCAAGCGATGTGTCCAGGAAACTCTTCAACATCAGCAATGACCAAAGTTTGGTTTTTAGCAAATGCTGTACCGCATACACCTTTACCCACAGGAATGTTGAAACAAGCTGTTGTGCCTTGGAAAGGACCTAATTTGAGCGTTTTTTCGCCTCGCAAAAAGTAGAAACCCGTCCAAAAAAATGTGTCAAAAGTGTAATGGAGTGCTGCCGCAACGTTGGCTAATACTCCAATTTCATTATCACTTTCTCCTTCTATTAAAGCCGCAATTTGCTTCAAAAGTAATTCGTATGTTTCTTTTTTATTCATTGATTTTTTGTATTTTATGCTGAAAATTCTTTCAGTTCAGTTTCCACCATATTTGTTAGTTTAACAAACTGAGCAATGGTCAGTTGTTCTGGGCGTTTTGTCATGATGTCTTGTTCGTAAAAACCTTCTCGTGGCTTTGTAGTAAAGATTTGTCGAAGACTAACACGAAGCATTTTTCTGCGTTGATTGAACACTGTTTTGACCACACGCTTGAATAATTTTTCATCGCAACCAAGCTCAGTTACATCGTTTCGTGTAAGAGAAATGACGGCACTTTTTACCTTTGGAGGTGGATTGAATACGTTTTCGTCTACGGTGAATAGATATTCCACATTGTACCATGCCTGCATCAATACCGAAAGAATGCCATACGTTTTGTTTCCTGGTTGGGCTGCCATACGCAAAGCTACTTCTCGCTGAATCATACCCGTGCAACAAGGAATTAAATCCTTGTAATCAAGCATCTTAAAGAATATTTGCGATGATATGTCGTAAGGGTAATTGCCTGTTAAAACAAATTTTCTTCCCTCGAAAACGTTTTCAAGTTGCATGCGAAGGAAGTCTTCTCCTAAGATGTTTTCTCGTAGGGTGGGGAACTTTTCGTTAAGATATGCAACACTTTCTGCATCAATTTCCACCGCTTTAACCTCTCGTGGCTTTTCCACAAGATATTGTGTCAATACGCCCATGCCTGGTCCAATTTCCAAAACGGGTATGCCTGGACATTCGTCCACGGTGTCGGCAATGCGCTTTGCGATGTTTAAATCGGTTAAAAAGTGCTGTCCGAGATTCTTTTTCGGCTTTACTGATTTCATAAATTATCTTTATTTGCCCACAAAGATAGAAATTTTATTTTGTATTTAAAAGCATTTATAGTATCTTTGCTTTCCGAATGGGAACGAAGAAATGGTTGAATGGCATAATAAAAATAGTGCTGCCCTTGATTTTGGGTGGTGGCATTCTTTATTGGATGTATCGTGGCTTCGATTTCTCACAGATAAAATATGTAATGCTTCACGAGATGAATTGGACTTGGATGTTGCTTTCCATGCCCTTTGGCGTTCTCGCACAAGCCTTTCGGGGGTGGCGTTGGAAACAAGCCTTAGAGCCAGCAGGCGAGAAAGCCCGCAATTCAGTTTGTGTAAATTCCATTTTTCTCTCTTATGCTGTTAGTCTTGTCATTCCGCGTGTAGGCGAATTTGCTCGATGTGGCGTATTGAGCAGGTATGATGGTGTCTCTTTTTCGAAAGCATTGGGGACAGTGGTAACCGAAAGAGCTGTTGATACGTTGATAGTATTGCTGATTAGTGCTTTAGCCTTTCTTTCGCAGATAAAAGTTTTTACTAATTTTTTCTTCAAGACAGGCACACGTTTAGACGATATCTTCACTTTTTTTACCCCAATGGGGTGGCTTGTAACAGGAATTTGTGGTATAGCAGCTCTGATTTTAATCTATTCGCTCCGCCGACATTTCCCTATATATAAAAAGGTGAAAGATACTTTATCGGGTATTTGGCAAGGTGTGATTTCGTTAAAAGGCGTAAAGAATATTCCATTGTTCATCTTTTACAGTTTGGCAATATGGGGAAGTTACTTTTTGCACTTCTATCTTACGTTCTATTGCTTTGCAGAAACAAGTTCGTTGAGCATAACTTGTGCTTTGGTTTGCTTCGTTGTAGGTTCTGTTGCAGTCATTGTTCCAACGCCAAACGGTGCAGGTCCGTGGCATTTTGCAGTGAAAACGATGCTCATTCTTTATGGAGTTGTCGATGTGCAAGCACTCTATTTTGTGCTAATTGTACATACTTTGCAAACACTTTTGGTTGTTTTCCTTGGCATTTATGCTTGGATTGCTTTAGCTTTCACACGGAAAACAGCTACCAATATTCAATAATTTAAAAATCAAAAGAATAAGAAATATATACTAACCGTTAAAATAAAAATAACTATGAGTGAAATTAGAAACCTCAGCCCAGAATATCTCTGGCGCAACTTTGATGATTTAACACAAGTTCCACGTCCTTCTGGACACATGGAAAAGGTTCAAGCATTCTTGCTCGACTTTGCAAAGAAAGTTGGCGTAGAAGCTTTTGTAGACGCAGCTGGCAATGTGGTAATGCGCAAGCCAGCTACTCCTGGGTACGAGAATAGAAAAGGCGTAATACTTCAGGCTCACATGGACATGGTTCCACAGAAGAGTCCTGATAGCAACCATAATTTTGAAACCGACCCAATCGTAACTCACATTACAGATGGTTGGGTTTATGCTAACAACACTACTCTTGGTGCTGACGATGGTATCGGTGTTGCAGCTATTATGGGTATTATGGAAGACAAAACCTTGAAGCATGGCCCTATCGAAGGTCTTATTACAAGAGATGAAGAAAATGGTATGTTCGGTGCAAACGACCTCCCAGCAGGTGAATTGAACGGCGATATTCTTCTCAACTTAGACTCTGAAAACTGGGGTAAGTTTGCCATTGGCTCAGCTGGCGGTATCGATATTACTTCTTCTTTGGAATATAAGGAAGAAGAAAACGACCAAGAAACTGCTGTAAAAGTTACTTTGAAAGGCTTCCGTGGTGGACACTCTGGTCTTGAAATTCACGAAGGTCGTGGCAATGCGAACAAAGAAATGGTACGCTTAGTGCGCAAGGCTATGGCTGAACTCGGCGTTCGTTTGGCAGCATGGCAAGGTGGAAATATGCGTAATGCTATTCCATTCAAGGCTGAAGTAGTGCTTGCTTTGGCTAATGACAAGGTTGCAGCCCTCAAAGAAATGGTTGAAGCGCAACGCCAAATGCTTGAAAGCGAGTTCAAGACTATCGAAAGCAACATTGAATTCTTTGTTGAAGAAGCTGAAAAACCAGCTGCACTTGTTCCAACAGAAATCCAAGATAACATTATCAATGCTATCTATGCCGTTCATAATGGTGTTTTGCGCATGATTCCAGTTTATCCAAATGTTGTTGAAACATCTTCAAACCTTGCTATCATTGATATTGATGCCAACAAGACAAACATCAAAATTTTGGCTCGTTCGGCTCGTGAAGACATGAAAGAATATCTTGCAACACAAATTAAGAGTTGCTTCGATTTGGCTGGAATGAAGACCGAATTTAGTGGTAGCTATGTTGGTTGGGACCCAAATCCAGACAGTGAAATTCTTAACTTGTTGAAGAAAATTTATAAAGACCAAACAGGTGAAGATGTAATTGTACAAGTTGACCATGCTGGTCTTGAATGTTCAATCATTCTTGGTAAGTATCCACACCTCGATGTTGTAAGTCTTGGCCCTACAATCCGTAGTCCACACACAGCAACAGAGCGTTTCAAGATAGATACAGCAGAACCTTTCTGGAAATTAGTTGTGAAGACTTTGGAAGAAATACCTGTAAAATAATTTACTGAATATTAGGCGATTATAAACTTATAAGTCCGTTAGGCAAGCTAAAAACTTAGTGTTTTACTTGGCTTAACGGATTTTTTTTTCTACATTTGCACTCGTAAACCAATATTTTAATTCAAAAATGGACGATTACCCTTCGAATATTTTAAACAAATAACGTGGGATAGCAATTTTATGATATTGCTAATCCCTACCTAACTAAACTTGGAGATTAGCAAATGAAGACATATTGGAACATTAGCGGAAAGCTAAACACTATAAAGGAGTGGCAGCCTAACTGCTGGATACAAGTAACTTGTCCTACCGAACAAGAACAACAAGAGTTGGAAGAAACTTTCAACATTCCCGATTATTTTCTATCTGACATTAGCGATACCGATGAGCGTGCCCGTTATGAGTACGATGACGGTTGGATGTTGATAATCCTTCGTATTCCTTACGTTAAGGAAATACGCTCTCGAACACCTTATACCACTGTTCCGTTGGGTATCATTCACAAGCGCGATGTTACCATAACAGTTTGCAATTTCGAAACAAACATGATGCTCGACTTTGTTTCTTTCCAGCAAAAGCGAGGCGCAGGTTTTACCGACTATGTTGATATGATTTTCCGCCTATTCCTTTGCTCGGCTGTATGGTACTTGAAACGATTGAAGCAAATCAGTAGTTTGATAGACAAAGCCAAGCATAATCTTGATAAAGAAGTGAACAATGAAAGTCTTATCGGGCTATCACGTTTGCAAGATTCGCTCACTTATTTCGTAACATCTATTCGTGGTAACGAAAATCTTTTGGCAAAACTAAAGTTTAAGTTGCAAGTTGATGAACTCGATGCCGACCTTATTGAAGACGTAAATATTGAGATGAGTCAGGCGAGAGAAACAACCAGCATTTATTCCGATATTCTTGAATCAACAATGGATACTTATTCGAGCATCATTAACAATAATATGAATACGATTATGCGTACCCTTACGTCCGTGTCTATTATCATGATGTTCCCTACTCTCATTGCTTCGCTTTTCGGAATGAATGTTATTAATGGCATGGAACACAGCCGTTGGGGATTTATGGTTGCCCTTACTATTTCTGTTTTCGTGTCAGGACTCACATGGTGGATACTCCGTCATAAACGTTTGATATAAACAGCAGCGTAAAAGCAATGTTTTCAGTATTCACAATATATAAAACACGATTCATAGCATAACAAAAGACAATAAAAAAAGTAAAGTCCTCTGCTTCGAAACAGAGGGCTTTATTGTTTTATTTTAGTTTTTTTTCTACTTGGTAGTAGCTGTAGTTACTCTTTTGCAAGAAATAATAGCCTTTACATCTCCTCCAAGTATTGGCATAGTACCCTCGAATTGCAATTCAGTTTCTGTCAATTTCAAAATCTTACCATTGATAGAAGCCAATGAAATCGTGCCGTCTTTATCGTTATACTTGTATTCAACAGGTTGCTTGAAAATGTTAAGTCCTGGAAAATTAAAATTCTCGGCATACACTTTGCCATCTTTCTTAAATTCCAATGTTGCAGCTGTACCCATTTGTGGGATTTCCATTCCGTTCACATTGATTTTTTCAATCTGCCACTTTCCAATAATTGAAGGTGTATTTGTTACTTCATCATCACTTCCGCATGATGCTAAAGAAAACGAAAATACTGCTAAGAGCGAGAAAAGAAACCAATTTCTTAAATTTGTTTTCATAAGTTTTGAATGATGTTTTTATTGTTAATTACAAATTAGACTGAATTATTACAATTCGATTTGCAAAGTTATAAAATTTGAATGGATTGCACGAATAAATCTATTGCTTTTTATTTGGCTCCGATTTAATACCTTTGCATTATTTCATTATTTTATTTAAAAAAAAGATGAGTCGTGTTGTTTGCGGCAATCAGTGGAATTAAGCTTATTTTTTTATTATAATCTATTTAAATTTATGGAATATAGACCAATGTCATTTTCATTCATTTATTTTACCTATTGTTTTGAAGTTCAAAATAGCCTGTTTAGAGTTCCAAAACCTATGGTTATAGGTTTTCGAGTAAATATACAGAACATAAATTTTTGATAAAATCAAAAGAAAAATATAGGTATTTTTGCTTATAATTTGTATTTATCGGTAAATATACCTATTTTTGCAGAAATATATGCAATATGATAGCTACAATTTCTGCCGATATTATCGAATCCACATCACTATCGCGAGAAGATTAAATCTTCTTTTGTCTGTTATTAAAGATGAACTCAGTCGATTGGAGATTTCCATTCCTGGTGCTTGGGGACGCATTGTGCGTGGTGATAAATTACTATTTTTTTTGTGGTAAACTTAAAAAAAGTCAATTAAACTTAGGTAGATTAAAAGTTTTTATCTAAGTTTGCACATTAATTAATATGTTGACTTATAGGAAAACACAAATGTGTAAACTATACCAACAAAAGCAATGAATAATCGAATCATAAACTAACAGTGAAATGATGGACTCTCAAGAGAATGCCCTTAATCAGGGAATGGAAGAAACAAAGCAAGAAAATGCAGTTGTTTCACAAAACGTACAAGAAAACGAAAACCAAGAATTAAGGGACAATGACACCCTCGCCGAAAAAGTCTATACCTCTAAAAAAGAGATTGTAGAACGTACAAAAGTATTGGCAGAGAACGAGGAAATGCCAGAGAAAGCAGAAATTGACCATCTAAAGACATCGTTCTATAGAATGCATACCGCTGAGCGTGATGCTCAACAGAAAGCTTATCTTGAAGCAGGTGGTGCTCCTGAAAATTATCAAATAATGCCCGATGAAGAGGAAGAAGCCTTCAAAGCGGCAATGAATATTATAAAGGAAAAGCGACAAAAAGCATTCTTAGCACAAGAAGAACTAAAACGCGAAAACCTAAAAAAGAAGGAAGCAATCATCGAAAAAATTAAAACGATGGTTACAACCCCTGAAGAAGCCAACAATAATTTCCAAGAATTTAAAGCATTGCAGCAAGAATGGAAAACCATTAAGCCCGTTCCTGCTGAAAATGTAAACGAATTGTGGAGAAATTATCAACTCTATGTTGAACAATTCTACGATTTATTGAACCTCAATCGTGAGGCGCGCGAATACGATTTCAAAAAGAATCTTGAACTTAAAACTCAACTTTGCGAAGCTGCAGAAAAGCTTGCAGACGAGCAAGATGTAGTAAGTGCATTCCACCAATTACAAGATTTGCACCAAGAATATCGCGAAATTGGTCCAGTAGAGAAAGACCTTCGCGACCAAGTTTGGCAACGTTTTAAGGCTGCAAGCACTGTTATCAACAAGGCACATCAACAGCATTTTGAAGCATTACGAGCAAAAGAAGAAGAAAACCTTGTAAAGAAAACCGAACTTTGCGAAAAGGTTGAAACCATTGTAAAGGCAGAACGTAAAAGCTCTTCCGATTGGGAAAAACATTCAAACGAAATCATTGAAATTCAAAAAGAGTGGAAAACAATCGGGTTTACACCACAAAAAATGAATACAAAAATCTTTGAACGTTTCCGCAAAGCATGTGATGACTTCTTCACAGCCAAAGGAGAATTTTTCAAAGAATTAAAGGAACAATTTTCAGAAAACGCAAAACGAAAGAAAGAACTCGTTGAAAAGGCGCAAGAATTAAAAGATTCAACAGATTGGAAGCAAACTTCTGAAAAATTAATTGCGCTACAAAAGGAATGGAAAACCATCGGAATGGTACCTAAAAAGTTAGGTGACCAACTTTGGAACGACTTCCTTACAGCTTGTAACCACTTCTTTGAAGCACGCAACGCAATCCATGCTGATGAGCGAAACGAGGAAAAAGAAAACCTTGTAAAGAAGAATGAAATCATCGAAAAGTTGAAGCAACTCGCTGAAACAACCGTGGATAACTTGCAAGAGGAAATCAAAAAACTCACCGATGAATTCAATTCTATTGGTCATGTGCCATTCAAGGAAAAAGATAAGATGTTCAAAGAATATCGTGAAATCCTTGATAAACTCTACAATACCCTCCATATTAAGGCATCACATCGTCGTATGGACAACTTCCGCAACAACTTAAAGAAAGTAGCACAACGTGGTGAAAACGCTATTGACAACGAACGTGGACGCTTAATGCGCCATTTTGAACAGTTGAAGCAAGAAATAAATACTTACGAAAACAATCTTGGCTTCCTCAATATCAGTAGCAAAAAGGGTAATAGTCTTATAGATGAAATGAACCGTAGGGTTCAAAAACTCAAAGATGAGTTAGCTGAAACAAAGCAAAAGATTAAGACTATCGATGCTGAAAAGAAAAATTAATTCATAGAAAATATATTGTTTAAACGGCATTCCAACCTCATGGAATGCCTTTTTTAGTACCTTTTTTTATGAAAATTTGGGCTAATGTGCCAAAACTCGATGCTGTCTTGCGAAAAAAGTGCGATTTTAGAATACGAAAAAAGCCAAATAACAACGCTGTTATTTGACTTTCAATTTCGTTGGGATACTCGGACTCGAACCAAGAATGACAGGACCAGAATCTGTAGTGTTACCATTACACCATATCCCAATACATTTGCACTATTTTATAATTGCAAGTGCAAAGGTAATAACTTTTTTGCGAAGTGCAAAAATTATGACTGCTTTTTTTATTTTACCCCCTTTCGATGTATGTTTGCTTCTCTTTCGTTTCTCAAAAGGGCTTACATTTTCGCTTTTTTATTACGATTTGACAAATTGTCATATTGTTATCTTAATGCGACAAATATGTAAAATAAAACAAATTTATTTTGTGTATCAGTTCTTTTGCCGTACCTTTGTAACATATATTATTTAAAAAAATTGATGAACGATACAAAGAATTTAGTAGAAACCATAACAAAAGGTATTCAAGAGAAAAAGGGACATGGCATAGTTATTGCAGATTTATCAAAGATTGATGGCACAATCTGCCAATATTTTGTGATATGCCACGGAAATTCTCCACAGCAAGTGGAAGCCATAGCAGAGTCGGTTAGCGATTATGTGCGTGAAATTCATGGAGAAAAACCTATTAATTGCGCAGGATTGGGCAATAATCTGTGGGTGGCAATAGATTACGCTGACGTGCTTGTGCATATCTTTATCCCTGAGACAAGAGAATATTACGACCTTGAACACTTATGGGAAGATGCAAAATTGACACGTATCGCTGATTTAGATTAAGGCTGTTGCCATCTCAACAACAGTAATTATTTTTATTAAGTGAAGTAAATGGACAAACAAAACCCAAACAACAAGCCCAACATGCCAAAGATGCCAAAGTTCAATATGAACTGGTTGTATGTTATGGCGCTTATCATTGCTATCTTGTTCTTCTCGTCAAGGGGAGTAGATGCAGTGTTTTCAGGTGGCGATGGAATGAAAAAAGATTACACAACCTTTGTTTCTTACATCAATAAAGGATATGCAACGCGTGTTGTAATCAACAAGAAAGAAAGCACTTTGCGCATGTATGTGGCTCCAGACCATGTGCGCGAAATCTTCAAACAAGGTGTCGATAAAATGGGAAAGAACCCTTCTATTAGCGTAGAAATTGGTTCTGTTGATAATCTTGAAGTGTTTTTGAATGCTGCTGTCAAGCAAAAAAAGATTACAGGGTATAGCTATGAGAACAAGGACGAGCATGGATTTTCTCAAATTCTAATAAGTTTATTCCCATGGCTTTTAGTCATAGGCTTTTGGCTTTTCATTATGCGACGTATGAATGGCGGCTCGGGCTCTGGTGGCGGCGTGTTTAGCGTTGGAAAATCGAAAGCTAAAATCTATGAAAAAGGTGGCGAATTGGGCGTTACGTTTAAAGATGTAGCAGGTCAAGAAGGTGCAAAACAAGAAATTCAAGAGATTGTTGAGTTCTTGAAAAATCCACAAAAATATACCGAATTGGGTGGTAAAATTCCTAAGGGAGCATTGCTTGTAGGTCCTCCAGGAACTGGTAAAACCTTATTAGCTAAGGCTGTTGCAGGCGAAGCAGGTGCTCCATTCTTCTCAATGAGTGGTTCCGATTTCGTTGAAATGTTTGTCGGTGTCGGTGCAAGTCGCGTTCGTGATGCGTTCCGTCAGGCAAAAGAAAAGGCGCCTTCTATCATTTTTATTGATGAAATAGATGCCGTTGGTCGTGCTCGCTCTAAGAATCCGTCAATGGGCGGTAACGATGAACGTGAAAACACCTTGAATGCTTTGCTGACAGAGATGGACGGCTTTGGTACAAATAGTGGAGTCATCGTGTTAGCAGCTACAAACCGTGTTGATATGTTGGACAAAGCGCTGTTGCGTGCAGGACGTTTCGACCGTCAAATCCATGTAGATTTGCCTGATTTGCCTGAGCGAAAAGCAATATTCCAAGTGCATTTACGTCCTTTGAAGTTAGATAATAATCTTGATATAGACCTTCTTGCACGTCAAACACCAGGCTTCTCGGGTGCCGATATTGCCAACGTATGTAACGAGGCTGCCCTTATCGCTGCTCGACATAATAAACCTTCAGTAGGCAAACAAGACTTCTTAGACGCTGTAGACCGTATTATTGGTGGTTTAGAGAAGAAAACAAAGATTCTTACACAAACTGAAAAGCGTACAATCGCCCTTCATGAAGCAGGTCATGCTACCATTAGTTGGTTCTGCGAACACGCTAATCCGTTGGTAAAAGTTAGCATTGTGCCTCGTGGTCAAGCCCTTGGCGCAGCTTGGTACTTACCAGAAGAACGACCCATTACGACCAAAGAGCAGATGTTAGACGAGATGTGTTCATTATTGGGTGGTCGTGCTGCCGAAGAATTGTTTACAGGACACATTTCAACAGGAGCTATGAACGACCTTGAACGTGCCACAAAGAGTGCGTTCGGTATGATAGCTTATGCTGGTATGAGCGATAAACTGCCAAACATTTGCTACTATAATAACGATCCAGGTTTCCAAAAACCATATTCAGAAACCACTGGAAAGGTGATTGATGAAGAGGTTTTGAAGATGGTGAATGAGCAATATGCTCGTGCAAAAGCTATTTTGACAGAACACAGTAGTGGTCATGCCAAATTGGCACAGTTACTCATTGAGCGTGAAGTAATTATGGCTGAAGATGTTGAAAATATCTTTGGCAAGCGTCCATGGGTTAGTCGCACAGAAGAATTGCTTGATTTGCAAGAAAAAGAAAAGTTATCTTTAGACGCAATGCCCGATAGTGTGAAGCAAGCACAAGCTGAACACGAGGCTGCAATGAAGCAAAAAGAAGTGGGCGATGAGGCAGGAATAAAAGAAGGAACAGAAGATATAGAACCCAATAACGAGCAATAAACAATGACGGAAAAGCAGAAAAATCTTGTTACTCGTGCCATTACGGGAGTACTTTTTGTAGCGATTATGGTCGGTGGATTTACCGACCCACGCTTCATGGTTATTCTTTTTGCCATTATTACAGGTATGACTTTGTGGGAATACACAGGGTTAGTATCTGAAATCAAGGGTGTTTCGGTCAATCGATTCATCTCCACCGTGGCAGGTGTTTATTTCTTTTTGGCAATAGCAGGACAGCGTATGATGTTGGTTCAAGGCTTTAGTGTCTTTATACCTTATATCCTTACCATTGTCTATCTGATTATTTCCGAATTGTATCTAAAGGCAGAAAATCCTATAAACAATTGGGCTTATACCATGTTAGGGCAGATGTACATCACGTTACCTTTCTCGTTGATTAATGTTTTAGCATTCCAAAACGATGCAAACGGCAATCTTACTATTGATATGCTTCTACCTTTGAGTATCTTTATCTTCCTTTGGACAAACGATACGGGGGCTTATTGCTCAGGCTCATTGTTTGGAAAGCATAAACTTTTCCCACGCATTAGCCCAGCAAAGAGTTGGGAAGGTAGCATCGGAGGTGGTATTTTCGTCATTGCGGCAGCTGCTTTAATCGGTTATCTTACATACAATCCTGAAGCACCTAACCTTCTTGGAATACCTCAATGGATAGGTTTGGGCATTGTTGTTGCCGTGTTTGGTACATGGGGCGACTTGGTTGAAAGCCTATTTAAGCGCACGCTTGGCATTAAAGACAGTGGTAATATTTTGCCAGGACATGGTGGAATGCTCGACCGTTTCGACTCATCGCTCATGGCAATTCCAGCTGCTGTGGTTTATCTTTATGCCTTGTCGATATTTTAATGCAAGTTTCAAAACTTGCTTGCGTCTCATTTAACCCTACAAGAAAGGTCGATTTGTCATTTTTTGCTCAACTTACCACAAATAGGTTGGTTATTGGACACAAGTTCCCTTACCCATAGGGAATAGGGAAGATAAAATTCAGCAAAGAGTTTGAAACTATTCTTTAAAAATCTTGATATAATACTTTTTGGGTGTGTATAGGTTTAAGACGTATCTCCTTCCTGTCTTAATCCATTTGGCAGGTACGTTGATGAA
>QWBY01001878.1_pt1 | contig 19509 bp, 18 predicted proteins | sample 1972471 | NCBI WGS metagenome assembly QWBY01 (sample SAMN09866722, study PRJNA288562) | Human gut metagenome isolate term6_stool, whole genome shotgun sequencing... | reverse complement strand
TGATCCATACCCCATCATCACACGCGGAACGATGTCTTGACACACCCCCGAAAAAACCACACCCAAAAACAGCGGAACGATGTCCTGAAACCACACACCCCTAGCTCCACGAAGGTCTGTCCACTCATTCCACCGGACAGACCTTTTTCTTTGTAATTTCAACGATTTTAAGCGGTTTCGCAGCCTACTCTCAAACGCACAATTCCACATAAAAACGCATAGTTTTGCATGAGATATGTGCTTATTTATGTTGGTTCGGAGGTGCTCGATGTCTATGCAGTCAAAAAACGATTCTTATCCCATTAAGCGTGTCAAACTAACTTCCATAGAGTTGCGCGCTGAGGAGTCTAAACTTTCCAAGGAGTTTGGCTCTCTTGAAGATCTACGTTTGAAGCACGATACTCTTGGGCTAACAATTGCCGAGCATGACGCTCTGAATCGCTTGCATTCTATTCGTTTTCTTCTCGGACAGTAACCTTTTACTAGCGAAAACGCTATAATTTCTACCAACAGGGGAAGGTGGTGAAAATGTCGACGACCGTAGCGGATGTAGCAGCTTTTATCTTAGATAATTCTCGGCCTATGACCACAATGAAGCTGCAAAACTGGTTTATTACGCGCAGGCCGAATCCCTTCGTCGAACAAGATAAACCGCTTGTTGATACAGAATTTTTTGCCTGGATTAATGGTCCCGTGTCAAAAGAGCTGTTTAACTTCCACAGGGGACTGTTCATGATTCGCCGACGCGATTTGAATGCTCCCAATGTTCAGACACCGACTCCCGAAGAACAACAAATTATTCTTGATGTCCTTACATATATGGGAGATTATTCTGCAAACCAGCTTAGCGAGCGCACTCATAGAGAGTCACCTTGGATTAATACACGCAAGGGCTTAGGACCTACCGAATTAGGTAACAAACCTATTACGCAAGAGGCGATGCGCTCATTTTATAAGAACAATCCGGTTCACATCTTTTAGTAGACCTCTCAAGTCTCAACATACCTTGTCTTGGGAGGTTTGTTGATTTATATCTACCCCGCCAACTCCCGCACTGCATCTGCATACTCGCGAGCACGCTCAGCAACGCGCTCCTTGCTAATGTGCATGGTTCCAAAAGTTCTAAACGGCGTCAACCACTCCATCCCCACGAAGCGCATAGTCGCTTCCAGAGGGCTCAGTAGCTGCGAAATCTCAAAACCGACAGCTCCTTCAAGACCACCACCAGTGCAATAATACTTCTCATCCACTTCCGCGCTCAACGCAAGCATCACTTTCTTACCGCGCAAGCGCGTACCGCCCTCGCCATACGCCCAACCTTCCGTCAAAATATCGTCGAGCCATTTCTTCATTAATGACGGCGTCGAGTACCAATACAGAGGAAACTGCAAAACAACAGCATCCGCGCCCTCAATCAGCTCATGCTCAGCCTCTACATCAATCGCATAATTTGGATACTGCGCATACATGTTGCGCACGAGAACATCGTCTAGCTCAGCAACAGCGCCAGCCAACGCACGATTTACAACAGATCCAGCCAAATCCGGATGAAATACATAAACCACAGCAGTCATTTTTCTTCTTTCTGTTCGAAGCCAGCGTCTTCTGTGACCCGGCCCGCTCCCCATTCTATACTCAAGCCCACAACACACCTCCGCAATCATCGCCCGCGCGATGTAGCATGTATTCCCCAAATGATTCCCACAGAACATACACACTTGCGCGGCCCGAAACAGCATGGCTCGCACTAGAATTCTTACGGGATACAGATTAAAGCACTTGATGAGGGTACGACAGTGACAGAACATCAGCCCAAGGTTCGCAACTTAGCACTCGAGGGATTGCGCGGTTTCGCGATTCTGCTCATTATTCTTTACCACTTTAACGAGCACCTGATGCCAGGCGGTTTCGTGGGCGTAGAGATTTTCTTCGTTCTCACCGGCTTCCTGATTACTCGCTCCCTCCTCCCGACCGCACCAGCAGCGCCGGCTCCGAAAGACCCGGTCCCAGCGCAACCGCTGTCTAAAAAGGCCGCGAAAAAACAGAAGAAAGCGCTCAAACGCTTGCACAATCAACCTCCTGCGCCTCCTGTTTCCGCGGACGACAAAACAGTCTCCCCACTCAAACACCCCCTCACCTACATTTCCAGGCGCTTCGTACGCATTTACCCGCTTATGCTCACGGTTGCGGGCGTATCGGTCGTAGCCGCATACCTGCTCAACAAAGACGCGCTCGTTGCCGCGAAAAAGTCTGCGCTGTGGGTGCTCACCTCGAGTTTTAACTGGTACTCGATTCTTAACAATGGCGATTATTTCGCAGCGTCATCGCCGGAGATTTTCCACCACTTGTGGTTCGTCTCGCTGATTGTGCAGATGTACATCATCATTCCGCTTGTTGTTCTGGCCGCGAAAGCTCTGGGCAAAAAGTCAAGCAAAACAACGCGCTTCGCGGGCATCACGCTCACAGCCATCCTCGCCATCGCGAGCGCAACAGAAATGGCCGCCCTGTTCCAAACCACGACGGACGCTTCGGACGTTTCGCGTCTCTACTACGGCACCGATACCCACAGTTTTGGCGTTTTCTTAGGCATGTGCTTGGCCTTCGCTCTCGCTAAAAAAGTTAAGACCCACTCCGCGCTCTCCATCGCCGCTTTCACGGCATTCAGCTATCTCACCATCGTCGCCTTCACGCAGAAAGAAGGCCTGTTCACCTTTAGCGGCGGCCTGTTCCTGGTAGGCGTAGCAGTAGCGATTATCATCGCAGACGCGCAATCCGACAGCTCCTGGATGAAGCCGATGCTCGCTTGGAAACCTCTTACCGTTCTAGGCAAGTACTCGTACGGCCTCTACCTGTGGCACTGGCCAATTTATGTGCTCATGAAAAGCTCGGTACACATCAGCAAACCGATCAGCAATTGGCTCGTCCCGTACGCCTCGCTCGCTCTGGCCGCACTGCTCACGCTCGGCACGTTCTACCTCATCGAGAAGCCGCTTAAAACGCTTAAAGTAGCCAAAAAGTCCGGCGCTATGATTGCCAGCATCGTTGTTGCCATCGTCCTCGTTATCTCCTCGGTGAGCGCAAGCGCGGTTATTTTGCCGCAAGCACCTGACCGCACGCAGCTCGAGCAGCAGCTGTACGAGGCCCAACAGAAGCTGGCTGAGCAGAACCGCAAGAACGCTCTGGAGCGTAAGAAGCGCGCGAAGTTAGAGAAGGAAGTGGAGGAACAGTTCGCGATGCCGTCCGGCGATAACATGACCGGTATCGGCGATTCCGTTATGCTCGGCGCCTCGGCCGCGCTCAACGATCGTTTCCCGGGCATTACGATTGATGCCGCCGTTTCGCGCCACTCCTCGACAGGTGTGGGCATTATTAACAACATGAAGGCCGCGGGAACGCTTAAAAAGTACGTGATTATTGCGCTGACCACGAACGGTTTGGCAACTCCCGACGAATTCCAGCAGATGAGCGATGCGCTCGGCTCCGATCATGTGATGATTTTAGTGAACGCGCACGCTGACCGCTCGTGGATTGCCGGCTCGAACCAGAACGTCACCACGTTCGCGCAAGAACATCCTGATAGCGCTTTGGTCGTGAACTGGGACGCTGCAGCCACAGCACACCCAGAAGTTCTCGGACCAGACGGGATCCATACCACTCCAGATGGTGGCGGTTCCCTGTACGCGCAAACGATTGCTGATGCTTTGCAAGACTGGCTGAATCAGCAGATAGCGAAAAAAGTAAACGCGGGCTAACCTTTATGCGCGAAAAAGCGGGCAATATCGTCAATGCCCAAGCCCTCGTAATCGCGAACGAACTGCGAGGCTAAACCGCGTTCGCGCGCATCAATACTGGAGTAACCGGTAACCGATACCCATGATGCGCCGGATGCGGCGGCAGCGGTCAAGCCTGGAACAGAGTCCTCAAAAATCAAGCAGTCCTTAATATCCACGCCCATCGTGCGCGCGGCCAAAAGATAAGGCTCCGGACTTGGCTTGTGTGGCACGTCGTCGTTATCGCACACGTAGGCCATAAACGCGCCTTCAGGAGCTTGCTCCTTCACGTTGCGGGCCATCTTTTCTGGCGAACTGGTCACGATCATCTGCGCAATACCGGCGTCGCGCACAGCAGTAATCAGATCGTACACGCCTGGCAGCCATGGCAAGCGCTCAACTTCCTTCTTGTAAACGAACTCGACCATGAAGTGAGCGATATCTTCCGCGCCCATATCTTTAACGCCCGCCTGAATCATAAAGTTCGCTACGAAAGCGAGCGAACTCCCCTGCAGCTGAGCGGCAATATCTGGGGTCCATGTGCCGCCAGCGCGGTCGAGTAGCGCGCGCTCACTCTCGCCCCAGTACGGCTCGGAATTAATGAGCGTGCCGTCCAAATCCCACATGACTGCAGCTGGTAACGTCGTCGATTTCGAGGTTGCGTTATTCATTCCCACACTTCACTTTCAGCGTTATCTTATGCCAACAACGATATTACCGTGCGCGCTCTAACTTGCCTCGCTATCTTAGGCAGTAGACGTTAAGGTAGGCTAATTTTCCCTAAATTGCCTACCTTGTCGACCCCCTTTAACACATACCTATTGGAGAAATATTACGGCAAAGATTGTGATTGTTGTTGGTTCCCAGCGCGCAAACGAAATTAAGAAGACCATCGGCGACCGCGCTGAAGTAGACTTCTTCGACTATTCCGAGGTTCCATTCGTTAACCAGGACATCGAATTCCCAGCTCCAGCTTCAGTTGCTACTGCTCGCGACGCTTTCGAAAAGGCTGACGGCATCTGGTTCGTCTCCCCTGTGTACAACGACACCTACTCGCCACAGGTAAAGAACCTGCTCGACTGGATCTCTCGCCCAGTTGTTGCGAACGAGCGTTCAACCGCTGTATCCAACGGCGTGAAGATTACCTTCTCCTCCGCATCCGCTCACGACTCCTTTAACCACATGTTCGCAGACGCCGTGCGCTTGGCTAAGTTCATCGGCATGGATGTTATCGAGGAGCCACTGTTCGGTCACAACCTCACCGCTGAGTGGGCTACCGGCGAACTCGCGTTGAGCGATGACGAGCGCGCTGCACTCGAAGCTCAGGTGAGCGCTTTCTTGACCAAGATTGGCTAGTTGTTTCGTTTCCTAGCTCTTAGCTCTTATGCGGGTGGATACGTTCTTGGCGCGTTCGCCCGTTTTTTGTTTGGTTTGGTTTGGATGGGGGCGTTTTTTGCTGTGAGCCATGACGGGTGCGCACGTTGCTTGGCTAAGAAGCGCTCGCCACCGAGGAAAAGTTCCTTAAACGCCTTAACGAGGCTAATAATTCTTCGAATATATGGTGCTTCTATGATCAACATCGATTACAAGAATCACCAACTCACTATTCCCAATCATGCATATAGCCCTATAGTTGCCAATACGATAACGCCATAATCCAGAAAGTTGACCAGTTAAGGCTTTGCCTCGCTTCCTTGGATTATCAAGCTCAGCTACACGGTCTAATTCATTAAGAATTCGGTTGGAAACTTGCTTATCCATCTTTCGCAACGATTTTAGTGCTCGTTTCGAAATCCTAATCGTCCAAGCCAAGATCTCGCCTTGCTTCCTCAACAGTTACTGTCTCCAACTCTCCACGCTTATACGCTTCTACATCGGATAAAATTCCATACTCGTATTCCAGCTGATCAATTGACTGCGACAATGCCTGAGTAAGATAAAAGCTACGAGTTCGGTGAGTACTCTTGGCGAGCTGATCGTAACGCTCAACCAATTCGCCAGGAAGACGAACTGCAGTAAGTTGTGAAGCCATCATTAACCTTTCAAACTGTATAATATGTATAACGTTGTTATACATATTATACAGGATATCGTCCAATGTTTTATCGTAGAAATCGAGTTTCGTAAGAAAGCTACTAGTTCAATGAGCGACACAGAGTTCATTTTCGTGAACCAGGTCTTGAAGGTTGTTAGTTCGTGATACACACAATCGCCACGCACTGATTTATCACTAAAACCACGATCTGGTGAACGTGAGCGTTGTGTACACGGCGAAGTCACACTCTTCACGCTCGATTCCACCACAAAAACAGCCATCGAACAGACGCGCGGATTGTCAGCGCACCAAACACCCCAATCGCCACGTACGCATGAACACCCAAATTCACAGAGTCCCGCCCCACCCGAAAGCCCCCATGAGGCTTTCCTCACACCCGCGCACTCCCAGCAGCTTCACAAAAAATTGTCAGTATAATATTATGGGTAGAGTGCCAGCCACGGTTTGCGAGCTTTGTCGAACTCGGTGAGCTCTGTTGAGCAAAACGCAAGAAACCACCGGCCAGCACGAAACACCAGAGAAGAGGGACACACACATGGATAATGCAAAAGGGTGGTTGCAGTATCTATCGGACGAAGATGCAATCTTCATTAAGAACTTTATGTTGTCATCAGGCTCGCTCAAGGAGATGAGCAAGCTGTATCGCATTTCGTATCCAACGTTGCGCCGCCGCCTCGATCAGCTTATTAACAAGATTCACATGTATAACCGCGCGCCGGACGATATGTTCGTCACCCTCATCCGCTCGCTCATGATGGACGAGAAGATTGATATTAAGACCGCGCAAACCCTCATTAAGAGCTATCAGGAGCTGCGCGCGGCTCCGGCCCCGATTGAGGAGATTTCCGAGCTGCGCGATTCCGAAGGGCTAGGAAACACCTCGTCTGCTCAGACCGCAGACGTTAGCGTGAACGAAGACGACGAAGAACGCTCCGATCATCGCCGCGCGGAAACCACGCTCTAGGCTACTGCGCTCGCTCGCCCAGCGGTAGTGCTAGTATAGAACTTTGCTATGCACCCGTTGCGCACACTATCTAAATTCGTGTGTATTTGTGCCGAAACAACGTCTCCAGATTTATGCTCTGGCTCGTCGCGCCCAAAAACGCCCTGAAACTAGCAGTCCGTTTGGCGCTTTCCTTTCGCACCGTGGTGCCTATTTGGCTAACACTTGATTGAAAAGAAAGGAGAAAAATGTCGCGCAAAAATACTAAAAACACCGCAGAGAACAACGACTCCCTCGATGCCCGCGAGCGCGCCGCCCTCGAGCAGGCCGAACTTGCCATGCAACAGTTAGAAGACAACAACGGCTATGGCGATGGGGACGGCTCAGTCCGCGATTTTGGAACACTACTCAAAAGTCTTCGTCAATACAAGAAGGCAGCTTATCTCACCCCTGTTTTGGTGGCTATTGAAGCGCTTTTCGAGGTGTTAATCCCAACATTTATGGCTTTCCTCATCGATCAGGGCTTAAACAAGCATGACATTTCCAAGGTTTGGCAGTGGGGTCTTGTTCTCCTGGTCATCGCTTTGTGTTCTCTGGCAGCCGGTATTGGTGCAGGTCGTTACGCAGCGCAGGCGGCAACAGGTTTGTCTCGCAACTTGCGTCATGATTTGTTCAAGAAGGTGCAAGACTTCTCCTTCACGAACATCGACCGCTTCTCCTCAGGTTCGCTCGTCACGCGCCTGACCACAGACGTAACCAACGTTCAGAACTCTTTCCAAATGCTGATTCGCGTGGCTTTCCGCGCTCCGCTCATGGTTATTTTCGCGTGGTTCTTCACCTTCCGCATTAGCCCAAGCATTTCTTTCGTCTACTTGGCTCTTATTCCATTGGCAGGTGGCGCGCTCATCGGCATTATTGCCAGCGTCCACCCTATTTTCGTGCGCGTTTTCCGCGTATACGACCGCCTCAATTCCAATGTAGAAGAAAATCTGCTCGGCATCCGCGTGGTAAAGTCCTTCAACCGCGAAGATCACGAAGACTTTAAGTTCAAGCATATTTCCTCTGCTATCTACAAGTTCTTCGTGAAGGCAGAACTACGTTTGGCATATTCGAATCCAATCCTTATTAGCTCCATTTACATTGCTATGCTCATCTTGAGCTGGATGGCTTCGCATCAGATTGTAGCCTCTGGCAATGTTGCGGCTAACGGTTTAACCACGGGTGATCTCACCTCGCTTATTACCTATACGCTGCAGATTATGATGGCTATGATGATGATTTCCTTCATCTTCATCATGATTATTATTTCGCGCGCTTCTGCCAGCCGTATCGCTGCCGTTTTGCGCGAAGAATCCACGGTAACAACCCCGGATAAAGCACTCGAACACGTTGCCGACGGCACTGTACAGTTTAAGGATGTTACGTTCCGTTACTCCGATCAGTCCGAAAAAGACGTCCTTTCGCACATTAGCATTACGATTCCGTCCGGCTCTACTGTGGGCATCGTGGGCGGTACTGGTTCAGCGAAGTCCTCGCTGGTTCAGCTTATCCCTCGTTTGTACGATGCCACGGACGGTTCGGTACGTTTGGGCGGCCGCGACGTGCGTAACTACGATCTGGACGTTTTGCGCACAGAAGTGGGCATGGTGCTGCAGAAGAATATTCTGTTTAGCGGCACGATTGCCGAGAACTTGCGTTGGGGCAATCCGGAAGCAAGCGACGAAGAGATTCGCCACGCTGCACATTTAGCGTGTGCAGACGAGTTTATTGACCAGTTCCCAGATGGTTACGATTCGCGCGTGGAGCAGGGCGGTTCGAACTTCTCGGGCGGTCAGAAGCAGCGTTTGTGCATCGCTCGAGCGCTGTTAAAGAAGCCGAAAGTTTTGATTTTGGACGACTCCACTTCGGCAGTCGATACCAAGACGGACGCCAGCATTCGTAACGCTTTTGCTCAGGAAATTCCTGATACAACCAAGATTATTATTGCTCAGCGTATTAGCTCGGTAAAGCATGCTGACCAGATTATTGTGATGAGCAACGGTACCGTTTTAGACCACGGTACGCACGAAGAACTCATGGAAAGCTGCGAAGAATACCGTTCTATTGCGCAGTCTCAGGAAAAGGGAGGTGCTATTGATGAGTAAGGAACAAAGCGCACATCGCGGCACATTAAAGCGCCTCATTAAGGAATTAGTGCGCGGTAACGAGCTGCACTTGGCAGTGGTTTTCGTCTGCATTGTTATTGTGGCTGTGGCCAACGCCAGCATGGCATTGTTCGTTAAAACGCTTATCGACAACTACATTTTGCCGCTGGTAGGCCAGGCGAACCCAGACTTTGGCCCATTAGCTCAAATTTTGGGCGTTATGGCAACTATTTACGCGCTCGGCGTGCTGTCTAACCTGCTGTATGCCCGTATTTTAGTGCGCGTAGAACAGGGTACGCTCAAAAAGTTGCGCGACGACATGTTCGAGCACATGCAGAAGCTGCCAATCCGCTTCTTCGATACGCATCAGCATGGCGACATCATGAGCTTCTATACGAACGATACAGACGTGTTGCGTCAGGCTATCTCTCAATCAATGCCTGCGATCTTCTCCTCTGCTATCTCTATGCTCGCCGCTTTCATCTCTATGCTCTACTTGAGCGTACCGTTTGCTCTCGGCGTGCTGGTATACACGGTTTTCGTTGTGCTCGTCATCCGTTTCCTTGCCGGAACTTCTGGTCGTTTCTTCGTCAAACAACAGAAAGCTCTCGGCGATGTTAACGGTTTTATAGAAGAAGCTATTAACGGTCAAAAAGTTATTAAAGTCTTTACGCACGAGGAAGCGATCCAAAAGCAGTTCGACGAGGAGAACGACAAACTGTTTAACGCGGCTCTTACCGCAAACTCGTACGGTAACGTTACCATGCCTGCGGTGGGTAACCTCGGCTACCTGCTGTACGTTATTGTCGCTCTTGTGGGCGCATACGCAAGCTTGGCAGCGTTCCCAAACTTCGGTTTAGCCGGATCGAGCGCGCTGACTATCGGTACGCTCATCTCTTTCCTTACACTCTCACGCAGCTTTATTAACCCGATCGCTCAGATTTCTAACGAGTTTACGATGGTTATGCTCGCGTTGGCCGGCGCCTCGCGAATCTTTAGCCTGCTCGATGAGAAGGTTGAGCACGATAACGGTACCGTTACGCTCGTCAACGCGCTGATTAAGCCGGACGGCACTATTACCGAAAGCTCTAAGTATACGAATGCGTGGGCTTGGAAGGCGCCTGAAGGTATTGAGGTGCGCGAAGACGTGGCGGAAATATCTGCTGCGCCAAGCAATGTGTTACGTTCACGCTCTACTGCGCATGCTGTGGACGGCGCTCACGCTCAGGCTCTCGAAGCGCTGGTGGGTAGTATTTCGGTCGAAAGCACGCCGTCACGCGCTACAAACGAACGCACAGCGAGCGTATACACTCGACTGCGCGGAGATATTCGCTTTACCAACGTGGACTTCAGTTACAATCCTGACCGCGAAATTCTGCACGATATTACTTTGTACGCTAAGCCAGGTCAGAAAGTGGCTCTGGTGGGTGCAACCGGTGCAGGAAAGACCACTATTACCAACTTGGTCAACCGTTTCTACGATATTCGCTCTGGTCAGATCTTGTATGATGGCATTGATATTTCGCACATTAACAAGAATGATTTGCGCCGAAGCCTCGGTGTGGTGCTGCAGGACGTGAACCTGTTTACCGGAACTGTGATGGATAACATTCGCTACGGTAAGCTCGACGCCACCGACGACGAATGTATTGAAGCAGCTAAGCTTGCCAATGCCGACGGTTTTATTCGCATGTTGCCTCAAGGCTACGATACCGTGTTGTCTGGTGACGGAAGTGGATTATCGCAAGGTCAGCGCCAGCTGCTGTCGATTGCCCGTGCTGCAGTAGCCGACCCTCCAGTAATGATTTTGGACGAAGCAACCTCGTCGATCGACACCCGCACGGAAGAGATTGTTCAGGCAGGTATGGATGCGCTGATGGAAGGACGCACTGTATTTGTTATTGCACACCGCCTCTCCACCGTGCGCAACTCCGACGTGATTATGGTGATGGATCACGGTCGCATTATTGAGCGCGGCACACACGACCAGCTCATTGAGCAAAAGGGACAGTATTACCAGCTGTATACCGGCGCGTTTGAGTTGGAGTAGGGGTTTTCTTACTAAGAAAAAGGGCTTCTGATTGTCTCGAGTGAGACGGTCAGAGACCCTTTGATTTGATATTCCTCATATACGACATAATATTAGGATTTCGGTCTGATGTTATCGTTAAGTTGATGCATGTACGCTTATATAGCGTTATGTAGTGTTATGCAAGTCTATGTATATTGAGGCATATTATGAGTGAGAAGATCAACAAAGTCCCATCGTCTAGCCCTAACTTCAATACAGAAGCCGCAGAAAAAATTAAGGAACTGTTCCCTGAAGTAGTAGCGGATGGAAAAATCGATTTTGAAACACTCAAAACACTCTTAGCTCCAGACCTCGAAGATGAGAGAGAGAACGCTTCGGTTTATTTTGGTCTGGTAAAACACAAGCAATACGCGCCGCTCAGCAACCAACAACAGCTACGCTAAAACCTGACTTCGAGAATTCTAAAGACCGGGACACTACTCAAAACGTCTTCATTGAAGGTGACAACCTCGAAGTACTCAAGATTTTGCAGAAACACTACTACGGCAAAATCAAAATGATTTACATTGAAATTGCTTTCACCATGAGTGCCAGCAAAGAGGGCTTAAAGGAATCATATTTGCTTATGGCTGGATTCCTCGACGACGGTACTGTATTAGATGCCGAACAAATGAGAGATTTGCTCGACCTAACATGTGTGCAAGAGAGGATTACTGCAGTTCCAGAAGATGGTTTTTCAGAATTAATCGATAAGCAAATTTCTGATTTATCCAATGATGTGCAAGAACGAAATGCTGTATTCTATCTTCAACAAGAAGAACTTATTGAGGCAGCTCGACTAGATTTGAAGGCAACCTTCGACGCCAAAATCAGAGAATTCCATGCGAAAGAAAACACTGCTTCAAAAGCAGCGCGCAAAGCTAGCGATGCCATGGAAAAGCTGCGTCTCACACGCGAAGCTCGCCACTGGCAGAACAAGGCTGAACAGGCAGACGATGAATATAGGCAAGAACGTAATCGTCTTCATGCTAAATCAGAGAAATTCCTCAATAAAGTTGAAAAATCTTTACAAGCAAAGCATGAAGTACGAGACTTATTCACTATTTCGTGGGACGTAGAACCATAGCATCTCCAAAACACAAAAGGGCAAAAACAGCATACTGCCACTTTTGCCCCATCATCTTCGCCGCTTACTGCAGCCCCCCCCCCGTCTACTCCCACACGGGATTTTCCACATCCACACCGTTCGCCACAGCCACGTGTTCAATGGCATCGGCAAGCCACTGAGCCAATCCTGGTTGTTGCTCGTTGTAGTAGCGGGCAAAACGTTCATCATTCACATATGAACGTGAAATCAGGTACTGCTTTGCATAGCTTACGGAGAAGAATACGCTGAGGTTGCCTGCTATCCGACCAGTCTTGTGCTGTCCAGTATGCAGTCCTCTGCTGGCTAATCTTCCAGTCATCTGTCTCGCCGTATTTTTCTTCGGCTTCTCGTTGGTAATCAGCTATCTTTGCGTCACCAAGAATATCGCCTATCTCTTCAAGCGATAGTTTTTCGTTACTCATTTCTTTCTCCATCAATGTATCTATAGCCTGCACCATCTCTTCGAGCTGTGCCTTCTGATCAATCAAGCTTTCTCTCTGCATACGCAAATGTTCTAAACGCGAAGAAGCGCTGTTCAGAACCTTTTTTATTTCGGTCAGTTTCATACCCGTTGCACGGTAGATGATTATCTGCTCAATACGCTCAATATCGTCTGCCGTATACAACCGATAGTTTGACCAACTACGCTCAGTAGGAGTTATTAATCCCATACTTTCCCAGTGATGTAAGCTGCGCACAGTTACTTTCAGCGCCTGCGCTACTTCACCCACTGTATAGAGTTCTTCTTGACTGTTCATAGTGTCATTATGGAGTCTTACGCTACGTGAGAGTCAAATCTCATGTAGCTGATTATTTAGATCTCTCGCCTGCTTCAATTGGTTGAATACGAAAAGTTAATCCTAAAGCTGCAAGAACGTTTATGACGGTTTCAAAGCTAGGGTTTCCTGTTTTACTCATTATTAACCCTCATTAAAAATAATTCGCTTTCACTTCTTTGTTCTTGAGCTTTCGTAGCCACTTGTCGAATTTTCTTGTCTGCATTACTTCATGCCTTATTGTAGTCTCTAGACTACAATATTTTCCAAAATATACAGAACATGTGAACCGATGTGAAAACACGCCTAGTTTTCCACAATCACTTCTCCCCACCTCCGAAAAACCAAAGAGCGCGCATTACCAAAGCAACGCACGCCCTCAAAATCAAGCAAAACCAACGCCTACCGCGGCCTGCTCGACGCAACACCAAACGCAGCCGCCGCCAAAGCGTTCAACTTCTCTAACTGAGCTTTCTGCTCAGCCGTGCTTGTCGGTTCGAACGAACCGTAACGATGCTCAGCAGCACAACGGATCAGATAATCAGCCAGCTGTGGATTTTTCGGTAGCACAGAACCGTGCATATACGTGCCAATCACGTTATATTTGCGAGCGCCTTCAGTTAAATCACTACCGTTATTTCCCGTGCCTTCAGCTTCAACGCGACCCCACGCAACCGTTCCATCATCGTGCACAATTGTTTGTCCGGAATGATTCTCATAGCCCACAATTGCGCCGCATTCTTCGGTCTGCTCAACCAGATTGCCGATCATGCGCGTATCTTGACCCACCGTATGCACTCCCAGCACATTAATACCTGGCAAGCGCTCCCCTTCATGCGTTTCGAAATACTCGCCAAACAGCTGGTACAGTCCGCAAATTAACAGCATCGGCACGCCATCTGCAGCGAGCGCGCGAATAGTATCGGCTCGAGCAAAAAGATCGTCACTAATCACTGCTTGACCTTTATCTTGGCCGCCGCCTCCCAGCACCAAATCGACATGTTCAGGCCATGCGTCTCCCACATTATATGCGTGAATGCGCGGTTCGTAGCCGTATAAGCGAGCGCGCATCTCCACGGTTTTCACGTTGCCGGTATCACCGTAAATGTTCATATCTTTCGGATACAAAGACACAATATCGAGCACGCGCGTTTCCACATTCACACTATTCGCGCTATTCACAGTTTCTGCCATTACAACCCCACATCCTCTACATCCGCAATCTGTGCCAGCGCTTTACGAGCGGCTAACATTGCCGTATATGTGCAGTACACATGCTTATTTCGCCCGCTGCCGTTGCTGACGAAAGACTGTACGGCTTCTTCAATATTTTCGTTGACTTCTTGAGCATCTATGCCGTCGTATGCCAAGCGTAAAGCCATATCCGTAGCACGCACGCCCGAAACGCTTTGCACTCCGCCAGCAGATAGCGAACTAAAGTCCACATCCCACAGCCAGCTCATATCGCGACCGTCTGCGTATTCGTCGTTAATAATAATCATCGTGTCGTGCTCGGTCGGGTCGAAAGATTTAAGCGCAAGCCTAAAGCCCATCGGATTCTTCACGAGGATAAGCTCTACCTCGTTAGCACCCACAGTAATTGATTCGCCACGACCAAAAGCAGGCGTTACTTGCGAAAGGGCGAGAACCATTTCTGCATGCGATGAACGCTTCTGCGGCTGCACTTCGCGAAGAACCGCGTCTACCACAGCGAGCGCGCCCGCCGCGTTAAAAGCGTTATACACTCCTTCGAGCTTTAACTGCGCGCTATACGTTCCTTCAGTCTGACCGAAAGCAAAAACTGCTTTTTTCTGCTTCAGTTCGGTGAGCGTTACTTGCGCTGGACGGTAATGCGCTAAATGATAGTTGAACTTATCTTCTGTTTCGTGCATCGCGTCGTCAGAAGGGAAGAAACTCATTAAGTTATCGCTTAAACCGAAATAATCTACGCGCGCGTTGCTCTGCACGCTTTCTGCAAGCGCAGCTACGCGCGGATCTTCGCGGTTGAGCACAACTGTTCCCGTGGTCGCTTCGGCTACAGCCGCGAGCATTTTCGCGGTCGTATCTATTTCGCCAAAACGGTCGAGCTGATCGCGCAAAACGTTCAGCAGCAAACTATAGCGCGGTTTAACTTTCTTCACGAAATGAACGGCATAGGCTTCGTCTAGTTCTAGAACAGCAACATCGGCGTGCAAGCGGCCAGATAAATCAACCTGATCGAGCAAAGCAGAAACAACTCCGCGCGTAAAATTCGATCCGGTAGGGTTCGTAAAAACGCGCAAACCCAACCGCTCCAACATAGACGCCACAATGCGCGTGGTAGTGGTTTTACCGTTCGTTCCAGACACAAGCACCACTCCATACGGAAGTTGCGCTAAAGTGCGAGCCATAAAACCAGCGTCGATTGCTTCAACAACCTTGCCCGGCAACGCAGTACCGCCACCGCGCACACGAGCAGCAGCGCGTACCATTTTTCCCAGCGCAGGCGTTAAACGAGAAAAAACTGAAGATGCCATAGTAACTCCGTAATCTGTTGCTATCCTGTCTGAAAGTTCTAAACGCCCTGGCTGTAGTCAGCAGCCATATCGGTAAAGTATAAGCGTCTGGGCGATGAACAAGCATAACCACATCCGCATCCTGCTCAATAGAACCTGATTCGCGCAAATCGGAAATCATTGGCGTGCGGTCTGCCCGAGCTTCCGCGCCTCGGTTCAGCTGAGACAGCGCCACCACAGGAACTTCCAACTCTTTTGCAAGCAGCTTGAGCGAGCGCGAGAACTCGGAGACCTCTTGCTGACGCGACTCCACGCGCTTGCCAGAACTCATCAGCTGCAAGTAATCAATCACTACTAAACGCAGACCTTGACGAGACAGACGGCGACATTTCGAACGGATTTCCATCATAGACATGTTTGGCGAATCGTCGAGGTAGAGCGGCGCATCGGAAATACGGTCTTGGAAAGCATTGAGTTTGCGCCATTCCTCTTCGTTAATATTATCCGCATCGCGCAAGGCTTTGAGAGTAATACCCGTTTCTGCAGAAATAATACGCTGGGATAGTTCCAGCTTGCTCATTTCGAGCGAGAAAACAGCTGTTGGCATATTATGATGCAATGCCGCTGACCTTGCGAAATCGATGCCGATAGTGGACTTACCCATACCTGGACGGCCTGCTACAACAACCATCTGCCCCGGCTGCAAACCGTTCGTTACGTTATCAATATCGCGGAAGCCTGTAGGAACGCCAGGAGTGACGGTTCCCGCTTGGATTTCTTCGATATGGTCGAGAGTACTGCGCACGCTCTCACCAATAGACTGATAATCCTGACGAACATGACCGTCCGAAAGATGATAGACCGAGTTTTGCGCGAGATTGACAACCTCTTCTGCATCTGAACTTTCGGCGGCATAACCCATTTGAGCGATGCGCACGCCTGTTTGGATAACATCGCGTAGCATGGCATCACGATGCACAATATCGGCATAATGAATAGCGTTGATTGCCGCCGGAACAGCGTGAACAAGGCTGGCGAGATAGTCTACGCCACCAACTTTTTCGAGCTCGTTTTTTACGCGCAGTGTGTCGGCCACCAACACTGGATCGACTTGCTCGCCACCAGCAAAACGCTCCACAATTGCTGAGTAAATCGTCTGATGCTTTGGCACGTAAAACTCGTGTGCATCGAGGATTTCGCTGACCTCTGCGATTACGTCATTGCTCATCAGCATGCCGCCAAGCACGGCCATTTCGGCTGTTTCGTCGTAGGGAGGCATTCCCATGAATACGTCGTCTGTGGTGCGGTTGCTTGTGCGGTTGCTTGATGAGCGGTCGTAACCGTTGCTATCATAACCGCCGCGCGAGGAGTAGATTCGTTCATTGCTGTTTTCAGGCATATGCCCATTCTATGCGGATGGTTGTAGGAATACAGCAAAGACACAGAAATGGAGAATGCTCGAGAGCGATTGACCAAGCGTAGCATGTGGTTAGTCACATACGCGCAACCGATATGCCACTTTTGAAGCCATTTTTGCGCATCAAAAGTGGCATAAGAGGTGCATGAAACGGTTAAGCAGCTAATCAAGCAGCCCGAGACCAACCCGCGAGCAGCTAATCGGGCAACCAACAAGCAACCAACAAGCCGCCCCACCCATTGTGGATAACATTCCCCACAACAGGCGGTTATCCACATTTTTATGCGTGTTGCACGTGAATAACCCCTCTAGTTATCCACAATATGCGGATAACGCGGTGGATAACTTGGGGATAAACGTGTCGAATTGCTCACATTCCCCTATTATGCGTGAGAATTTCTCCACAAGAGGCAAACTTGTCCATACTATTGTGTCTATGACTTCTGAGCAGAACAGCACCACTACTCCGACCACCGACTCCTTCCTCACCGACGCCTCTCCTCGCGCAGTGCGCAAACAGCTGGCAGCCATTGCCATCCCTACCTTGGGTCAGCTCATTGCCGAACCTATTTTTATTTTGGCTGATACTGCTTTTGTAGGCACTATTTCCGACACTGCTCTGGCGGGTCTGTCTATTGGATCCACAATTATTCTCACCTCAGTTGGCTTATGCCTCTTCCTCGCGTACTCCACCACTTCGCGCGTGTCCATTCTTATGGGTTCGGGTCGCACACGAGAAGGATTAAAAGCAGGAACATCGGGCATGTGGCTTGCCACCCTGATTGGCGCAGTACTCACACTCGCCATCGTTGGCGGAGCGTATCCGATTAGTTATGCTCTCGGCGCGCGCGGCGCTGTGCTCAACTCTGCAACAGTTTACGTGCATACCGCAGGTTTGGGCATTACGGGAACTCTTATTGCTTATGCTGCTAACGGCATGTTCCGCGGCCTACGCAAAGCAAACATCACCCTGTGGTCTGCGGTGGCAGGAGCCGTAGTCAACATTCTTCTCGATGCCCTCTTCATCTTCGTCTTCCACTGGGGTGTTGCCGGCTCGGGAATTGCCACCGGCATTGCGCAGTGGCTCATGTGTGCCATCGTTGTGCTCTACCTGCTGCCCATTCTTCGTCGCCATCAGGTTACGCTCAAGCCTGACTTCACTGGCGTAAAGGAAAGCGCGGGAGACGGTCTTATGCTTTTCGTGCGCACAGCCGCTTTGCGCGTAGGGATGGTTGCCACTATTATGGTTGCCACAGCTATGGGAACCCGCGTTCTGGCTAGCTTTCAGGTGATTAATTCCTCTTGGAATTTAGCGTTAAATGTTCTCGATGCCATTGGAGTTGGCGGTCAAGCACTGGTGGGCGCTGCTTTGGGCGCGAAAAATATTAAGCTTGTGCATTCGCTGATTAAGGAGATTGAGCGCGCCGGCATCATCTGGGGCGCGTATGTGGGTCTGCTCTTTGCCATTTTCGGATACACGGGCGCGCACCTGTTTACCACGGACGCGCAAACCGCTCAGATTATTGCCGTGTGTGCTGTGGTTGTCGGCATCTTCTTCCCGTATCACGGCTGGCTCTGGGCGCTCGACGGTGTTTTGATTGGAGCAGGCGACTTTACCTATTTAGCCAAGTTATGCTCGGTTTCCGCTGTAGCACATATAGTATTTCTGATTATTACTTTCTTTGCTGTGCACGGTGCTTCCGAGTTGATTCAGGCGATAGCTTTGTGGCTCGTTTTTAATATTGTTTTTATGGGTATCCGCGGTATAGGAAATATAAACCGCGCGCATACAGATACCTGGATACGCGCGGCAATAGAGAATTAGAGAGCGTCTACGCCCTGCTCGTGTGTGCGCACTCGGGTTACCGATTCCACAGGAATAACCCACACTTTACCGTCACCAATAGTGTTGGTACCTGCTGTCACACAAATAGCGTTGACTATTGAATCAATAGCAGCATCTTCTGCCACAATTTCAAAACGGACTTTCGGTAAAATATCTACCTCAACAGATGTTCCGCGGAAAACTTCTGTATGCCCATGCTGACGACCATAGCCATGCGCTTCCGAAATCGTTAAACCGTGCACTCCCACGCCAGCCAAAGCGCTAACGACGTCATCAATCTTATCTGGCTGAATAATTGCAGTTATGAGTTTCATTATGCGTGCCTTCCAATAGACAGTGATGTGCTCGTGAAATCATAAGAACGTTCACCGTGCTGAACAACATCAATTCCAGTAATTTCTGCATATGTGCTACTGCGCCAGCCCATAGTCTTCTCCAAAGCAAAAGCAATAACAAACGTTACTGCAGCAGAGAAAATAATCGCAATCAACGCAATAATAATTTGAACGAGAGCTAGGCGGAAATCTCCATGAGTAACCAAACCTGAGCCAGCAGAGAAAACGCCTACGAACACAGTCCCGAGCACGCCTCCCACACCATGCACGCCCACAACATCAAGCGAATCATCGATACCGAGCTTAAACTTAACGCTAATAGCTACGCAGCATACAGCTCCCACAATCAAGCCGATAATAATGGAAGCCAGAGGAGAAACAACATCAGCAGATGGAGTAATACCCACCAAACCGGCTACCATACCTGAAGCAGCGCCCACAGGAGTGGCGTGCTTCGTGCGGATCTTTTCCACAAGCAGCCATCCGAGCGTTGCAGCTCCCGCACACAAAGTGGTGGTAATAATCGCATAAGCAGCAGTGCCGTTCGC
>QWBY01001156.1_pt1 | contig 19526 bp, 18 predicted proteins | sample 1972471 | NCBI WGS metagenome assembly QWBY01 (sample SAMN09866722, study PRJNA288562) | Human gut metagenome isolate term6_stool, whole genome shotgun sequencing... | reverse complement strand
TTGATCATCAACTCAATGACACTGCTTCTAAACTCCTTGTCTTTGTCGATGATGACAATAGGCTTATCGTTATCGGGAACTTTCTCGTCTACGATAGGCATTGGGTTTTGTGGCACTTTGATACTTCCGAATAGCCGTTTAATCTCCGCTTCCACACGGTCCACGTCCACGTCTCCCACCACGATGATACCTTGGTTCAAAGGGTGATACCATTTGTGATAATAGTCCACGAGCTCTTGGCGTTTGAAGTTGTCCACCACAGACATCAGTCCGATAGGGAATCGAAGCCCGTACTTGGACCCGGGATATAGTTTGGGCAAGTTGCGCTCCAGCATGCGGCTGTTGGCCGACGTGCGCAGGCGCCATTCCTCGTGTATCACGCCGCGCTCCTTGTCTATCTCATCTTGCTCCAACGACAACCCGCAAGACCAGTCGCGCAGGATGAGCAAGCAAGAGTCGATGGTGCTTGGTTGCTTCGTGGGCACGTTGTCAATATTGTACACCGTTTGGTCTATGCTGGTATATGCGTTCAGGTCGCCGCCAAACTCGATGCCTTTCGAGCGGCACCATTCAATGAGGTTATTGCCTTTGAAATTGTCTGAGCCGTTAAAAGCCATGTGCTCCAAGAAGTGAGCCAATCCTCGCTGGCTTTCCTCTTCCTGTATAGAACCCACCTTTTGGGCTATATAAAAGTTGGCCCGGTGCTCCGGCCAGTTGTTGTAACGGATAAAATAGGTCAATCCGTTGTCAAGTTTACCCATTCTGACATTCTTGTCTACGGGAAGGCCCATGCCTGGAACTTGTGCATTGGCACCTGCTGTAACAAGCAGCAGCAATGCGATGACAATGTTTTTGATTTTCATATAAGCGTTGATTTATTATTAAATAATTCGTATAATATTTCCACAAAGATAGTTTATTTGGAGCATTTAACAATGATTATCACCGTTAATGTTGTGAAAAAGTAGGCCGTGTATTTATTATTAATAGGTGTGTGCGCATACAGACTATGTTAACCCAAGCGCAAACAGTAGCTTTTGCTCCTCTTTTCTGTCGTTTCCATGCCATATACATCACTTGTGATTTTCAGTTTCATACTTGATGTTGCGTGGGTGATGCTCGAGTATCTCTCGCCGTAGGATCGAATCGTCAAGATGTGTGTAAATCTCGGTGGTGCCGATATCGGCGTGCCCTAACAGCGCTTGTATGATACGCAAGTCCGCCCCTCCGCGCAGCAATGCAGTGGCAAACGAGTGTCGGAGTGTGTGCGGCGATATGTTTTTTTTAATGCCTGCCGCCTCCGCTTGGCGTTTAATCATAATCAAGATCATGGTACGGGTGAGGTGATGACCTCTTCTATTGAGAAAGACGTAATCTTCTTCGCCGGGCTTGATGGACATTTGCCGACGGTCGTCAAACCACAGTTCCAGCTCGTGGATAGCTTTATCAGAGATAGGCACCAACCGCTCCTTGTCACCCTTGCCCAATACGCGTATGTATTTTTCTTCCAAATAGAGATCGGAGAGTTTCAGGTTAGTGAGTTCCGACACGCGCAGCCCGCACGAGAACAGTGTCTCGATAATAGCCCTGTTGCGGTGCCCCTCGTTGGTGGAGAGGTCTATTCCATCTTCCAAAGCGTCCACCTCATCGGTGGTCAGATACTCTGGCAAATGCTTGGGCAAGTGTGGCGACTCTAACAGTTCGGTAGGGTCCACCTCCAAATAGCCGTCCATGACAAGGAAACGGTAGAAAGACCGCACTCCGCTAAGTATGCGAGCCTGTGACTTCGCGCCGATGTTATGGTCGTGCAAAGATGCGGCGAAGGTCTGCAAATCTTCCAATTTCACCTCCAATGGAGCTATCTTGAGTCTTGAAAGAAAAAATGACAGATGGGCAAGGTCTCGCAGATAGGCCTCGATGGTGTTTTCCGAGTAGCTGCGTTGCAGTTTCAGATAACGCGTGTAGCGTTTGATGATATTTGAAAATTCTGATTTCTCCATGTCATGAACGGCACTTTGGGCGACTATCCAAGAATTATTTATTAGAATGCTTTGCATAGTCTTTGTTTTGCATTATCTTTGCATCACATAGACCACGCCCAACCAATTTACACATTATTTATTAATAAAGCTCCGCAAATCTTTACTTGCAAATTTACGTTAAAACGACCAAACGTCCAAGAAAAATGAAGAAGATATTGATAATGAACGGTCCCAACCTCAACCTTTTGGGTATTCGTGAGCCAGGCGTTTATGGCTCAACCTCGTTTGACGATTATCTACCCAAGCTGCGCGCTCAATATCCCGCAATAGCCATCGAGTATTATCAGAGCAATATCGAGGGATGCCTCATTGACAAATTGCAGGAAGTGGGCTTCAGCTACGATGGCGTAGCGCTCAACGCCGGGGCATACACGCACACGTCAGTGGCTTTGCTGGATTGTATTCGCTCTATCAAGACGCCCGTTGTCGAGGTACACATTTCCAACGTGCACCAACGTGAGGAGTTTCGCCATCGGTCCATGATAGCGGCCAGTTGCAAAGGTGTGATATGTGGCTTTGGGCTCGACTCTTACCGTTTGGCCATAGAGGCACTTCTCAATTCATAATTCACGATTTTCAATTCCAATTGGCCGCGCCGTGAGATATTGCGTCGCGTTGTCGCGGCTGTGGGCACATGCCACGAAGTGAAGAGCGCAATGCTTACAAAAAAAATTGATTTTGAATAATGGATATTGAATTAGAAAAATATATTCTCAACCATATTGAGCCGGAGGGCGACTACCTGTACCGCCTCTATCGAGCCACTAACATTCATACTATCCACGGCAGAATGGCCAGTGGGCACCTGCAAGGTCGACTGCTCAAGATGTTGGTGATGATGCAAAGGCCACGCTATGTGCTCGAGGTGGGTACCTTCTCGGGTTATTCAGCCATTTGCATGGCCGAGGGGTCGTTTCATCGATTTCCGCATTGGCGACGCCCTTGTGGAGGCACCACGCTTAGGAGTGCTTTTCGACATGGTTTTTGTAGATGGAGACAAACGCCATTATGTAGAGGCTTACAACAAGCTGCTACCAATTATGTCAAAAGGTGCCATTATGCTGGCCGACAACACCTTGTGGGATGGGCACGTAGTGGATAATGCCTATTCTAAAGACCAACAAACACAAGGCGTCTGCCACTTCAACGATTATGTGAGACAGGACAGTCGGGTGGAGGTCATAATCCTGCCCATACGAGATGGGCTAACCATTATACGCAAAAAATAAGCGAACCAATATGCCTTTATATATCCACGCATATTGGTTCGTTTAGAGAAGTTTTTTACACGACGTTGGCTTGCGCCACAACAAAAGTTGCCATAGCCAATCTGTGGTTCTGTTTATTTGAGGCTATCCTTATGCCCGCAAGGCCCTCATGGCATTGAGCACGGCCAGAACCATTACGCCCACGTCGCCAAATACAGCCACGGGCATGGCCCAAGTGCCCAATAATCCGATGGCTACCAACGCCAATATCAACACCTTTACACCAATGGCAAACCACGCGTTTTGCCGCGCTATACCAATAGTATGCCTTGCTATACGAATGGCTTGTGCCAACTTGGATGGCTTGTCGTCCATGAGCACCACGTCGGCCGCCTCTATCGCCGCGTCGCTTCCGAGCGCTCCCATTGCCACGCCTACGTCGGCGAGTGCCAAGGCCGGTGCGTCATTGATGCCATCTCCGACAAAAGCGAGGCGCTCCCGAGATGTTCCGGCGTTCAGCAACTGTTTAACATGAGCCACCTTGTCGTCTGGCAGAAGGCCACAATATGCCTCATCCACACCCGTCTTGTCGGCCACAAACCGTCCCACTTCTTCACGATCTCCGGTCAGCATCACTGTCTTGCTTACGCCGATCTTCCTCAATTGGTCGATAGCCTCTATGGCATCGTTTTTTATTTGGTCAGAGATGACTATGTGCCCGGCGTATTTTCCATCCACCGCCACATGCACTACCGTGCCCACTATCGACTCGCATTTGTCGCAATGAGTAGGCTGCGCTCCAACCTCTGCCATCATTTTTTCGTTGCCCACGCACACATTTTTTCCATTTACCACGGCTTTCACGCCATGCCCTGCTATCTCCTCCACCATCTCTATGGAGCAGTTATCATGCTCGTTGGGATAAGCCTCGCGTAGCGCGGCGGCGATGGGGTGCGTGGAATGGCGCTCCACGTGGGCCGCCAAATGTAACAGCTCTGTATCATTCAGGAGCCCTGGGTGTACGGCGTCCACGGCAAACACGCCCTTGGTCAGCGTGCCCGTCTTGTCGAATACCACGGTCTTGGTCTTCGAGAGCGTGTCCATGTAGCCACCGCCCTTGATCAGGATGCCCTTAGCGGAGGCACCACCGATACCGGCGAAAAACGTCAGAGGCACCGATATGACCAACGCGCATGGGCAGCTCACCACCAAGAACGTCAGCGCTCGGTAGAGCCAAGTGGGGAAAGCCTCGCTGTAGCCATTGGCAAAAAAAGGTGGCACGATGGCGATGGCCAATGCCAAGAACACCACGATGGGCGTGTACACGCGCGCGAAACGCGTGATAAAAGTCTCGCTTCTCGACTTGTTGGCGGACGAATCCTCTACCAGTCGGATAATCCTCGCCGCTGTTGACTCCTCGTAGGGTTTGCTAACCCTGACCTTGAGCAAGCCCGATAGGTTAACGCAGCCAGACAGCGCTGTGTCGCCCACGCTCACGTCACGTGGCGCGCTCTCGCCCGTGAGTGCCACCGTGTTGAGGCTTGACGTGCCGTCTACTACCACGCCGTCCAATGGTATTTTCTCTCCAGGCCTTACCAATACAATCTCGCCCACGTTCACATCATTGGGTTTCATGGCGATAGTCTCCCCCTCGCGCACCACCGTGGCCGTGTCGGGGCGAATGTCCATCAAACTTGTAATGGAGTCGCGACTTTTATCTTCAGCGTAGTCCTCGAACAGTTCACCCACTTGAAAAAACAGCATCACGAACACCGCCTCGACAAACTGAGGCTCCGCGCCTGGCAAGAAGCCTATGCACAAAGCACCGATAGTGGCCACCGACATGAGAAAATTCTCGTCAAACGGGTCGCCATCCATAATGCCCTCCACGGCCTCAAACAGCACACCACCGCCCACGAGTAGGTAAGGCACCAAATAAATAGCCAACTGTGCGACCATTGGCATCTCCACGTTCTCCGTCAACAGATAAGCTGCCAAAAGCAGAATTGCTGAGGCAATCAGTCTTAATAATTTTTTATTCATGGTCTTGAAATTTTATATCTTATGGCTCGCGTCACACATGTATGTGATTGTATTCACGGCAAAGTTATAAAAGAAATGTTGCAACCCAGTTGCAAAGTTGCGTTGCGCCATTTTTATTCCTTTAATCAAGACTATTTTCATGTATCTGCACAAAAGAACGAAACATTATATACAAACACCTAATATTCAACTATTTTATGTGTATTTAATGCTTTTTCGCATTGATTTTTATATTGTCATTATTGTAAATGTATTAAAAAATTCTTCTATTATTATCCCCCAATTTATCTGTTTTTCACTACTTTTGCACGTAGTTTTTATATAAAAAAGATACAATGAGATTATCAGAAGAAAGAGGCAGCATGCTTCATGGCGTGCTACTGATGGCACTATTCGCATGTGCCGCATTTTACATTGGCGAGATGAGCTGGGTCAAAGCCTTGTCGTTGAGCCCTATGGTGGTGGGTATTATCCTCGGTATGATATACGCGAACAGCCTTCGCAACAATCTGCCCGACACATGGGTGCCAGGTATAGTGTTCAGCTCGAAACGTATTCTGCGTTTCGGTATTATCTTGTACGGTTTTAAACTTTCCTTTCAAGATGTCATGGCCGTGGGCATTCCGGCCATTGTGATAGATGCCATCGTTGTGGTGAGCACCATTCTTATAGGCATCGTTTTGGGCAAAATCTTAAAGATGGACCGTAGTATCGCTTTGCTCACGGCATCGGGCAGTGCCATTTGCGGAGCCGCGGCCGTTATGGGCGTGGACGGAGCCATCAAGCCCAAACCCTATAAAACAGCCGTAGCGGTGGCCACGGTAGTAATCTTTGGTACGCTATCAATGTTTCTCTACCCCGTACTATACCGTGCAGGTATCTTTGATTTAGATCCTGGCCAAATGGGCATCTTCACCGGCGCGACAGTTCACGAGGTGGCGCACGTTGTCGGAGCCGGCAACGCTATGGGGGCCGACGTGAGCGACTCGGCCATCATCGTCAAGATGATTCGTGTGATGATGCTTGTGCCTGTGCTATTGGTCATCGCTTTTTTCGTGGCCAAAGATGTGGCTAAACGTGGAGAAAGCCAAGGAAAAAGCAAAATAAACATACCATGGTTTGCCGTGCTATTCTTGGTGGTGATAGCGTTCAACTCTCTGAATTTGCTGCCTACGTGTGTGGTAGACATGATTAACACGTTAGACACTTTCCTGCTAACAATGGCTATGACGGCATTGGGCGCGGAGACAAGTTTTGAGAAATTCAAGAAGGCAGGCTTCAAACCATTCCTACTTGCGGCAATGCTCTATGTGTGGTTGATAGGAGGCGGCTATTGCATGGCCAAATATTTAGTGCCGTTGATGATGTGATTTTAATTCACAACTCACAATTTTCAATTCACATTTGATGAGTTCATGTCATCGTGTTTAGGCTGTGACATTACATGCCAACCACTTTGGAGCGTAGCTTTCCAACTGGTTGGCATTTGTTTTTTAGGGATATGATTGTCTAATAAAAGTCACAAAAAAAGCGCCTTATGCACTGGTTGTTCTACAGAGAAAAAAGAGGCTGTACTTGCGTTTTTTCTCTTTTGCATCACGATTTTCAAACTTGTTTTTTACCATTGCTATCTATTGGCAGTGTGATTAGGCCATATAGGCCGCGCGTTTAGGTTGCGGATGCGTTAGGATTAGACTTTAATCGTATGATGAATAAGTACTGAACGCAAGGCCCTAAGGAAAATTATTTTGAGGAAAAGAGGCAAAAAGAGCCTAAAAACATGATTATCAGCGTGTTGTTAAAAAGGCTCATATTTCGCGTATTTGCGCGCGATGGTTCTGTTGGTTGCAAATAGGCGAGATATGAGCGATATCTTGTCAGATATTTTCAATGTTTATTTTGAGCCGTTTCTATAAAAGTACGTATCACCAACAGTGTGTTATGGAGGCTTCCGTCAAGTTCTTTTAAGTACAGCTTTATCTGTTGTTCACTTGCCCGAAAGACGTTTGTAGCTTGTTTCATGCAGGTTGCCGTATTCGCGATTTTGGAGGGACAAGTTTGGTTTGTCTATGCCAATGGTCTATGTGTTTGCTGTAATATTTGGCACGAGACACGTACATGGTGTCTTTATTGCGCGCTTGCGCAAATGCTTGCGAGGGCCGTTTGATATCAAAAGTGTACAACAAAAAAATCCCGAACGCAGATGGTTCGGGATTTCGTTATGATGGATCGTAAATACGAGTCTTTAGAAAGCGTAAGCGATGCCAGCTGAGAGCACGGCTTGATTGTAGTTTTTGACAATTTGGAACTTAACTTCGGCGTTGAGCAGCAGTGATTCGGTGAGAGCGTATTGGATGCCACCACCAAGGTTCACGCCAAACTTTCCATCGCTTGATGAGCCTACTTGGGGGAGCGATTTGTTAACATCTTGTCCTGTGATGTCAGATATTGCACTGCCAAGTTCCTTGGCAAAACTGTTGCTGTCAATACTTACACGCATGTAGGTAAGACCTGCCAAGGGATATATCTTGGCGTTGTTGCCAATGTTGAAAAGATAGTGAGCGTCGGCGTTCACATCCCATACAGTGGTGTAATTTTTCTTTAAGAAATAGTTGAACGAGGCTTGGCCTTGAATAGCGTCGGTGAAACCGTAAGAAGCTTTTGCTCCCACACCAAGACTTTTCACGTCTGTGGGATACAACACCTGTGCGCCTACGGCAAACTTACCCTCTTGTGCGTTAGCGGCAATACTAAACAATGTCACTACAGCGGCTAAAATAAACTTTTTCATACTAAGCATTTTTTATTAATAATGAATAAACTGAGATCTTTAATTATATTGAAAAATTTTATATGAATTTTATTTTTTGCAAATTTAGGAAAAATTCCAATACAATACCCTTAAATGCTGTAGTTTTTATAAAAATAAGTATATTTTGTTATAAATTTGGAATAATAATTTAAAATTGTACTGGCAAATGGAGAGGTATGGATAAAAAAAAACTATACTTGGCGAGACACAGCGACACCCGTTTTATGCTTTATCAAAACATTTTAACACACAACATTTTGCAAATTCCAAATTTAAGTATTGTGAATCGTGAACTACAACTGCCCCGCCTCTACCTGCAACACTATACGCTCCGTTAGCCGGTCCACGCCGTTGGGATCATATTGCTTTTTCAAGCTTGCGCCAAACACCCATGCGAAAGCTTGGTAAAATCCTGCTCTGATTGGTCCGAGAAATCCGTTGATGAGTTCATAACTCGAGCTGTTGCACTCACGGTAGATAAGCCTGATGAGAAGTTTGCCTTGACTGTAGGTCAGTTTTTTCATGCGTGGCGTATATTCTTTCTTAATGCTGCGCTCCACAAGCTTCATGTGCTCGTCTCGAGCTTTCTTGTTAGGCAACGTCTCGAGATAATCACCAGTCTCTATAATGATACGATTTACTTCCTTAGCAATAGGCAACACCTTTTTCACGTTGTAAACCAAACGATTGTAAGCGGCGCGTTGGCGTGCGTTCTTGAATGTCGGCTCGGCAAAAACCCAGACATCATTCATCTCCATGTATTGAATGGAGTCGCCACCAATCTTCACTTTTCCCACCCTCATCATAGGCACAAAAGTGGGATTGTCCATGTCAACCTCACGATCTTCTGGGTTGACATGACCTGGTCTGTCTGTCTGGGCGAAGACTGCCGTAGACATGGCCAAAAGCAGAAATAAGGACAAAATCATTCTCATCTCACTGGCAAAATTACAATCTATTTGCTCAATGGCAAAGAGATTTCAATTAAAAAAATACAAAGCAAAGTGAACTAAAAATGATGTATTTGGACATTTAACAAGAGCATTCGTTGGATATTATCAAGCAAATGATTACTTTTGAAATGTCTAACCTTAATACCAATCTATGCAAAAAGTAGTCATCGCGTTGTTTCTCACGCTGCTATCCCTTGTGTCTTACGCCCAAGACATTGGCTCGTGGGAAGAATATCTTAACCGCATGGGACAGATGGAAGACATAGAATCGGGTAGCTGGGAACAAACCATCGAGGAGCTGCAAAGCATAGCGGCCAACAAAATGGACCTGAACCGATGCACGCGCGAGGACCTGAACCGCTTGCCCTTCTTATCCAATCAACAAATAATGGACATCATGGAGTATCGCGACAAGGTGGGGCGCATCGAGACTCCCATAGAGCTTCGCATGATTTCCTCTTTGGAACGTACAGACATAGACATGCTCATGCAATTTGTCACGATAGTGCCCGAGGTGGCTCGCGACTCCCTACCCTCGCTCAGAAACATCTTGAAATACGGCCAGCACGAGATGGTAGGTGCCATCAAGATACCGTTTTATGAGCGAAGGGGCGACCGCAATGGATATTTGGGTTACAAGTATAAGCACTGGTTGCGCTACACTTTCCATGCCGGTCAGCACGTCAAAGCAGGTTTTGTGGCCTCACAAGATGCCGGCGAACCATTTTTCGCTGGGCAAAACGCCATTGGCTACGATTTCTATTCAGCTTACGCACTGCTATCAAACGTGGGCAGGCTGCGCAAATTGGTAGTGGGAAGGTATCGACTGCGATTTGGCATGGGGTTAGTGATGAACAATTCGTTTGGACTTGGCAAAATCAACACGTTAGCCACAATTGGGCGAAACACCAACCGTATTATGGCGCACAGCAGTCGATTAGAAGCCAACTATCTGCAAGGGGTGGCAGCCACCGTGACCCTCTCGCGTGGACTCGACATGTCAGCCTTTGTCTCGTGGCGACGTGTAGACGCCACGCTCAACGCAGATTCAATCTCGGTGGCCTCGCTGCTCACCACGGGTTATCACCGCACACCCAGCGAGATGCGGCGCCGTCGCAACACTTCACAGACAACAATAGGTGGCAATCTGAATTTCTTTCGAAACGGTTTTCACGTTGGCATCACCGCGTTGCGCACTGCCTTCAACCGTGATTTGCGCCCCAACACGTCGCAACGTTTTCGAAGATGGTACCCAAGTGGTAAATCGTTTTGGAACATGAGCGTAGATTATGGCTACGTGTCTGGACGCCTCAACATAGCGGGCGAGACCGCGACAGGCAACCGGGGGGCAATCGCCACCATCAACAGTATAATTTACCAACTGCTAAACAACCTTTCGCTCACAGCCCTTCAGCGATTTTATCCTTATCAATACGAGGCTATTTTTGGCGAGAGTTTTGCCGAGGGGAGGGCTGTGAACAATGAGAGCGGCTTATACATTGGTGGCAACTGGATGCCCATGAGACACCTCTTGATGACATTTTACACAGATATGGCCTATTTTGCTTGGCCCAAATACCAAGCGAGCCGGTCTTCACGCAGCTTTGACCATTTTGTCCAGGCCACCTACGAGCACGGGTCACTCAGTTTTTTAGGGCGCTACCGGTTAAAAGCGCGTGAGCACGACAATACCGAAAAAACATCGCTGCTCATGTGCTATGAGCATCGTGGACGCTTGGCTGTGACCCATACTGGACCCCATTGGACCGCACGCACACAAGCCGACATGAGCTATACGAGGTTTAAGGACAGTAGTTTCGGCTATATGCTGACCGAAAATGTCAGCTTAAACCAACAATGGCTTAAACTGAACGCTCAGGTGGGGTATTTCCACACGGACGATTTTCGATCACGTATCTACGTGTACGAAAGGGGCATGCTGTACACATTGTCATTCCCGGCATTTTTTGGTCAAGGCATGCGTGTGGCATTGAGTGCGCGCACGAACATCGGCCAGAGCGTCATGGTGATGGCCAAATTGGGTACCACGCATCATTTCGATGTCACGAAAATGGGTAGTGGACTACAAACTGTGGAGGGTAAAAACATAACCGACTTAGAAGTGCAAATACGGGTAAAGCTATGAGAAAATAAACATGCCTCCATAAGATTGTTTTCATAGACGCTTTTGAAGCATCTTTGCCAAGGGTTTATGCACTATGATATATTATTCCTGTTGACGAAAAATATCAATCGTACAGAGGCGCATAGAGTGGATGCAGCCTCTCGTATCATGTCGTGATTATTGGATTTTCCCGATGAGCTATACATGAAAATAATCAAACAGAGACTGTCATAGCCTAACAAAGATACCCCTACATTATTTCAACAGTGCGCCCACAGGGCCTCGCAGGCCATGCATATTGACCATATATGCCTTGGCAGATCCAAAGCGTAAGTGCATGTCGAGCATTACAGGCACATGGTTAGCGTCGTCGGTGACATAAAAATCCACTATCTTTTTATAACCCTTACCACTCTCGTTATCCATATAACTCAACTTCAAACATCGATATATATGGCCATCGTCTGTTTTCACTTTTCGTTTGCCCTCGTACCTTAGTTTAGCCGGATAGCTCGTGCTACCATCCACCATACGGAAATTGACATCCCTGCCTCGCTTCCAACCATCAATGCTAAATGAACGAGCACGCATGAAAATGTTCATCATGTCAAACACGCACTCGTTGTACACATATTTGTTCCATGTGTGTGTGCCATCATGTCGCTGCCTGTGCTGCTTGGTGTTGCACTTTCCATTGGGATATGAATAAAACACCTCATCTACCGTATAGCGCGAGCCTTCTGTCGCACCTTTGCGATAATAGAGTGGCTCAAGTCTCAGACTGTTGTAGCAAAGCAGCGTGTCGCGCAACATAAAAAACTTGTCCACCCTTCGGCTGCCACGCGTGATCAGGCTTCCTCTATAGGCTGGCTGGCCGTTGTAGACACTCCGTACCGTGGAGAAAGTGGCTGTACCAGCTTTGACCCAAACAAACTTCCAATTGAAATAAAGATTGTATGAAAGGTGTTCTCCTGATTTGAAAGCGGTGTTCTGAAAACTGCACTGGGCATTGGCTGATACATGGCCGATGACGAAAAAAAATGTCATCAGTATGATTTTAAGAAATTTCTTCATTCTATTTAAGTAAGTGTTCATAATAAAACGTACAATTGATCTACATATTTTTTCCATTTCACTTCGCATCCATCGTATGTGTTTTTTAGTCAATCTGCTGTCTTTCATCAGTAGTGTAGCACATACGTATTCACTCCTTTTTAAAGACAACACACTCTGGCAGATAAAAAAGACACTGCCTGATGGCTATTAATGAAAAACACCTTACTTATAATTTTGGAATGTACTCTTTACCAAGTTTTTTTGCACGCTCCAAATTTCGGTGTTTAATGGTTCTCTCCTTCTCCCCCTTCTGCTTAGTGATGGCATTTGGTTTTTGTCTATACAATTCTATAGACGTAGGATTCCACGTTCTGGTTACATCCCATTTAGCTTTACACTCTATCTCCTCGGGATAATAGTAAACCTCCTCTGGCTGTATGTTATCATCATAACTACCTGTGTCCCAAATGCCATTATTGTTGGCATCAACTATGAGACGCATGTAATATTTTCCCTCTCTAAGATAGTAAAATTCCAATTGGCCGTTTGACGTAAACGCTTGTTTCACCACTTTGTCAGAGCCATCTATCAACTGTCCTATGACATGTTTTTCTGTCATTCCATTGAGTGTCACCAAGAGTGTGGCGTAGGAGTCATTGGCGCGTACTTTAAAACCTTGTTTTAAACGATTGCTCGCCAATCCATAAATGTTTTTAAAGGCGGTGCTGTCAGCCTCAAAGCTGTACTCGCTGCCAGGCCGCCACGATGCCTTGACGACATAGTTTAGAGGCGTGCGCCTCGACATTTCGTAAGGTTCTCGATACCATAGCGTGTCGCCCTCGGGTTTGCTGTAAAGATGCAGCATGGCAGTGTCTACCTCAAGCAAAGGAACGTCTGACAGTATATTGACATTTTGGTCTGGATTCATCTCTCCAGATGGAGATATTGTCAATTTGAGCTGCTCCTTTGGCATGACGGTTTCGTAAGGCTCACCTTTTTTCTTCTTTTTTTCTTGCGCTTTTTGCCATGTGTCAAAAGCTTTTTGTCGTTCCTTAATACGCTTGGCATAAGGCTGTTTGGAGAGCAACGTGATGGTATCTGTACGCAGACGCAGCACGCCAAGGGTGTCGGTGATATGATGTCTAATCTCCACGCTCAACGTGTCGGTATTGACCAATGCCGTGTCTCGAAGCCAATAGTTGATCGTATCGTTGGCGGGGGTAGCATCTACCACAAACGCGTTGTCCACGTTAAAATTGAGTCCACGCAACTGTGGCAGCGTGTCCGAGCCACTACTATAATACAATGTGAAGTGCGTGGGCTCTTTACGCTCACTTTTAAGCAGGTATCTGTTAGTGTTTTTTTCATTGAAAGCGCGCAGGCATATATCATCGGGCAGGTAGTGAGTGTAATTCACGCGCTCGATGTTTTTGATATGCAAGCTATCTATCCAAGTAGTGTCTTGTCGTGTGTCTGGTTTGAGCGATGGCTCAATAATATCGTGATTGAACGCTATCATCTCGCTCTTTTGGCCAAAAACATAGTCTCCATCAGCGTCCTGAAGACCGTATACGCGATATTTACCGGGTGCTATGCCTTTAATGACGAAATGCCCTCGCGAGTCGGTTCGTGAGACACGCAACATGGGTTTTTTCTTGAAAATGGTATCTGAGAGATTACTATACAAGCCTACGAGCATGCCTTGGATAGGCTCCAAGTTGTCGGCTTGCAACACATAGCCAGACACTTCCATGGTGTCTATATGGTCTCCTGTGGAGAAACTGTATGTGTAGTTGCCAAGCGGGTTACCCTCGTTGTTGTCCTTAATGGCATTGGAGAAGTCCACGGTGTACGTGGTGTTGGGCTTAAGCGAATCTAAAAGATGGACGGAGATGCGTTTGCCCTGCCCCCTAATCTCTGGCATCTCCATTTGTGGGGGTGACACAACAACATTTTGAGTGGGATTGTCAATGGTGATATACTCGTTAAAGCGGATGATGATGCGGCGACTATTCACGTTAGTTCCCTTGTCCATAGGTGTGGCCCCTATAACCTTGGGCGGTGTCTCATCGTACCATCCCCCATCCGGACTTCCCATTTTAGCGCAAGATACCAATAAGAACAAGGCTCCAAACAATACCAATAACATACTGAAAGCTCTCCATACCGAGTAAGGAGAAACGATGCCGGGCTCTTTATGGAGGAATGTTCTTGTCATCTTTATCGCTTATTTAAATGGACGGTTAACGCAGATTGATGGGCAAACGCATTTATATTGATAGGCAAACGCATTTATATGGTTGAACGTACAGTGCCTTATCATCATGCGAAAGCCATTGAGGAGTTTGGGTCATTGGTTCATCTCCAACAGCTCCTCCATGTTTTTTCTGGAATTACTAAGGCGTGGCACCTTGTGCTGTCCGCCCAATTTCTGTTTGGACTTAAGCCAATCGTTAAAGAGATTTTGACGTGCCTTGACCACTTCCAAGTGTTGCAAGGTAACGTCGTGCGACCGCTTGGCCTCATAGTCAGAATTGATTTGCTGGAGCTTTTGGTCAAGCAGTCTGGCAAAATGATCCATGCTATCCGGGTCTTTTGTAAACTCTATGAGCCACTGATGACGGCATTTGGCATGCATATCCATATAAACGGGCGCGGCGGTATACTCGCTTATCTGTGCGCCACTGTGCTCGCAAGCGTATGCTAAGGCTTTCTCGGCATTGTCCATGATAAGCTCTTCACCAAAGGCATTGATGAAATATTTGGTGCGTCCGGTTATCAAGAATTTGTAAGGTTTCTTGGATGTGAACTTCACGGTGTCGCCTATCATGTATCGCCACAATCCGCACGAGGTGGTTATTACCATCGCATAGTTGCGCTCAAGTTCGACGGCCTCCAAAGGAACGATGTGAGGGTTGTCACTGCCAATATCCTCGAGAGGTATAAACTCATAGAAAACATCGTAGTCGAGCATTAAGAGCATTGACTTATCTGATGGGTCATCTTGTATGCCAAAGAAACCTTCAGAGGCATTGTAAGTCTCCATGTAGCGCATATTAGCCGATGTTATGAGGCTCTCGTATTGGTTGCGATAAGGCGTAAAAGTTATGCCACCATGAAAAAACACCTCCAAATTGGGCCAAACCTCTTCCAAGTGTTGCTTACCTGAAAGTTCCAAAATGCGCACCAAGACACTCAACATCCACGATGGGACACCCGAGATGTTAGTGACATTTTTGCCCATGCATTCTTTGGCGATACGATCCCTCTTTACCTCGAAATCAGAGAGCAACGCCGTTTTTTTCTTTGGTACTCGGAAAAAATTGACTATCGGATTGATATTCTCTATAAGAATAGCACTCAAATCGCCCACCAACGAGCCGTTTTGGTCGTAGTTGGGTGAGTGACTCCCACCAAGAATAAGTGATTTGCCGTCAAAAATACGGCTATCGGGGTGGTTTCTCAAGTACAGCGCCACCACGTCAGCGCCGCCTTTGTAGTGTATGTTTTTGAGTCCTTCCGGAGATATTGGTATAAATTTAGATTTGTCGTTGGTGGTTCCGGACGACTTGGCGTACCACCTTGTTTGGCCTGGCCACAACACATCCTCATCTCCATGACGCATACGGTCAATGTCGCTCTTCAAATCTTCGTACGTGCAAATAGGCAATCTGTCGCGGAAATCGTCATAATTATCCACGGCTCCCATCAGATGATTACGTCCGTATTCTGTCTGTTTCCCTTTACTAATCAGATAGTTGAGCACTTCATGTTGCAGTGCTTCCGGCTCTGTATAGTGTCTCTCAATTTCTTTTTGACGAGGCAGAAAAAATTTGCCGGCTATCTTAGTTAAGTTCATGTTTTGTAATATATCTGTTTAGATTACAAAAGTACCTTAATTTATCGAGAATATACCAATATTTAGTTATTTTAATACTGGATACGAAATATGGGGATTAGCAATAGGTAAATAAAGAAAATGGCATGCTAAGTGAGGCTTATTTCACTACAAGTGCTTTCTTGATTTTCGACAATTTCAACTGGATCGCCAGTCATTTTCAAGAAATTCTCGGCATCGTCAGCACTTGGAATGGCCATGACGGGCTCTTCCTCCATTTTTGTCCGATCTGTTTTTGCCGCGAAAATTTTGTCAAGAAACCACGGTTCGTGCTTGAGTTTTTGAAGCGTGAGCTTACTTGCTTTCTGCTGACTTTCCTTTTTTGAAAATCCACATCCCTCGCAACATTCTATGTCTTCAAGCTGAACCCTATATGTAAACATAGGGCTACCATTGTTGTCCTTGGTTTCTTTAATTAAATCAAAACAGAGATTTATACGGTTTTTTTGGCTCCACTCGATGAGCTTGCTCTTGAAATTCATCTCTTTGTAGGCCATCCTGTCAATGTTGATCATTTGTGCCAATATGCGTTTTTTCATAAATTGCATACAGGCATCGTAACCTCTATCCAAATAGATGGCCCCTACAAGTGCCTCAAACGCGTTGCCGCCTATGTAGCTATTGTGGGCTACGGTTTGGCCGCTCGACTTGACAAGACTGTTTATTCCCAATTCCTTGGCCAATTTGTTGAGTGTATCCCGCTGCACGAGCTTAGAACGAGTGTTGGTCAAGAAACCCTCGCGTTTACCGGGAAAATGACGGTAGACAATGTCGCCCACAGCAGCATCAAGGATGGCATCGCCCAAAAACTCTAATCGCTCATTGTTCAACGGTTTGCCTTTGTCGTTGTGTTTGGTAACGCTCCTGTGCATCAACGCTAATTTATAATAGCTGATTTCATGTGGATAAAAGCCCAAAATAGGATATAAACAAGAATAAAACTCCTTTTCCTTGCGGAACGGGAGTTTTATTCTATCAATGATATTTCCAAGTACACTTACCCTATTCAGCATACTTTTTAAAAATTACACATGCGTTGTGGCCACCAAATCCAAACGTGTTTGACAGTGCTGCGCGCACTTCGCGCTTCTGGGCCTTGTTGAAAGTGAAGTTCATGTTGTAATCAAGCTCAGGATCTTTGTCATCCTCGGCATGATTGATTGTTGGCGGAACAATATCGTTTTGCACGCTCAACACACATACCATACCCTCCACAGCTCCAGCTGCTCCAAGGAGATGGCCAGTCATACTTTTAGTAGAGCTGATATTAATATCGTACGCACGCTCTCCGAACAAGTCCTTGATGGCCTTGGCCTCGGAAATATCGCCCACTGGAGTAGACGTTCCGTGCACGTTGATATAATCTATATCCTCCACCGTCATACCTGCGTCTTTAAGAGCTTCGCTCATCACCAATTTGGCGCCGAGCCCTTCAGGGTGAGATGCTGTAATATGATGTGCGTCGGCACTCATTCCCTCACCCACTATCTCAGCGTAAATTTTGGCACCACGAGCCTTGGCATGCTCCAATGTTTCCAACACCAAGCATCCAGAACCCTCGCCCATCACAAAACCATCTCGGCTGGCACTAAATGGTCTACTGGCTCCCTCTGGGTTGTCATTGCGGGTTGAGAGCGCATGCATGGCGTTAAACCCGCCTAAACCACACTCACAAATAGCCGCCTCGGCACCACCAGAGACAATGACATCTGCCTTGCCCAAACGCAAAAGATTGAACGCGTCAGCCAGTGCATGGGTTGACGACGCACAAGCGCTTGTGGTTACATAGTTGGGGCCATGAAATCCAAAGTGAATACTGATATGGCCAGCGGCTATATCCGAGATCATCTTGGGGATGAAGAAAGGATTAAACTTTGGGCCCTCTTCGGCGCGTTTCCCATAGTTCATCACCTCCTCCTGGAAAGTCTTTATACCGCCAATGCCAATGCCATAGACAACGCCAATACGGTTTTTATCTTCTTTTTCCAAGTCGAGACCAGCGTCTTTCACGCCCTGCATAGCACTTATCATGGCAAGCTGCGTGCAACGATCCATCCTGCGAGACTCCTTGCGGTCAATATAATCATTGACGTTAAGGTCTTTCACCTCACAAGCAAAGGTGGTCTTGAAGTTGGTAGTATCAAACGAGGTAATAGGTGCGGCACCGCTTTTTCCCGCTAAAAGGTTTTTCCACATCTCTTCGGGTGTGTTACCAATTGGCGTAACAGCTCCTAACCCTGTTACCACGACTCTATTTAATTCCATTGAAATAAATTTAAGTGTAAATGTTTAGCGTTTCTTAATTAAAACGCTAAACAATTGACGCTTAATTATTTTGCGTTCTCCTCGATGTACTTGATAGCGTCTTGTACAGTCTGGATGGTCTCAGCCTTGTCGTCAGGAATGGAAATGCCAAACTCTTTCTCAAATTCCATGATGAGCTCAACAGTATCCAATGAATCGGCACCAAGATCATTGGTGAAGCTTGATTCTGCTTTTACTTCTGACTCATCAACACCTAACTTATCAACGATAATAGACTTAACTTTTGCTTCAATTTCTGACATGATTATAACTTTTTAATAATTAATGAATTACTACAAAACGGCTGCAAAGAAACAAATTTTTTACCAATTATGCAAATATTTTGCTCTAAATTTGAATAATAGTTGCACAAACACTATATAACTGTGCATTTTTTGTTACCTTTTTATATATTATTAAGTTGTTAAATTCAAAATCATTTACTAACTTTGCAAAAAATTAAATACCTAAAAATGTCATTCACAAAGCTATGCAACGAAATCTTCAACAAGGCGATTGAAGATTATCACGTAACGAACGATATTAACAAACCCATCAATAATCCTTACGAGCGCAATTCTATCGAAAACCGCTTGTACTTGAAATGCTGGATAGACACAGTGCAATGGCATCTCGAGGACATCATTCGAGACCCTCACATCGACCCGGGAGAAGCCTTGTCGTTGAAACGCCGCATAGATCGATCAAATCAAGATCGCACTGATCTTGTGGAACAAATAGACTCTTATTTCAGACAAAAATACAGTGACATAAATCCCGCACCGCAAGCCCGCCTCAACACCGAGAGCCCTGCTTGGGCCATAGATAGGCTTTCCATTTTGGCCTTGAAGATATACCACATGCGCGAACAGGTAGAGCGTGAGGATGCCACAGATGAGCACCGACAGAAATGCTCGGCTAAACTCAATGTGCTATTGGAACAGCAAGTAGATCTTAGTTTGGCCATAGACCAACTGTTGGAAGATATTGAGGCGGGAAAAATATACATGAAAGTTTATAGGCAAATGAAAATGTATAACGACCCAAGCACCAACCCCATACTATATAAGAAAAAATAAAGACGT